>UMBB01016374.1_pt1 | contig 23086 bp, 19 predicted proteins | sample 1963851 | NCBI WGS metagenome assembly UMBB01 (sample SAMEA4835930, study PRJEB28245) | human gut metagenome | biome: gut microbiome; material: fecal sample | place: Denmark | collected 2008
TCATTAAACATGCACCTGCTCTAATTTCACCGGCAGTTACTTCTGCACCGTGAAGTTGAGGGGTTGGATGAGCCAAGATAATATTATCTTCAACCTTAATGTTAGCACCCATCTTTTGCAATTGCGCAATATGACCAATTCGCTTTGGATAAATGTTATCGATCACTACGCCTTCACCAGACTTAGCGGTCAAAAGAAGTGGCGTAATTGGCTGTTGTAAATCTGTCGCAAAACCTGGATAAACATCAGTCTTAACTTGCACCATCTTCAAATCACCGGCTGGGTACACATAAAGTGAATCTTCATCCGCATCAATAACAACGCCCATTTCCTCTACCTTAGCTAGGTATGAATCAAGGTGTTCCTCAATAATATTATGAATTCTAATGCCATTGCCGATGCATGCAGCAAGCGATACATAAGTACCTGCTTCAATTCGATCAGGAATAATCGTATGTGGAATTTGTGCCTTAAGCATGTCCACACCTTCAATTCTGATTGAGTCAGTACCTGCACCACGAATAACTGCCCCCATGTTGTTCAAGAAGGTAGCTAAATCAATGATTTCTGGTTCTTTGGCTGCATTTTCAATAATAGTTTGGCCTTGCGCAGTCACACTGGCCATAATAATATTCATCGTAGCACCAACGGATGGCATCTTAAGGTGAATCTTCGCACCATGCAAGCCATCTTCAGGAGCCGTAATTATAATTTGATCATTTTCATTTTTTACGCTGGCGCCTAAGGCTTCAAAGCCCTTAATATGTTGGTCAATAGGACGTGGTCCAATATCGTCACCACCAGGGAAGCCCACAACTGCTTTGCCAAATCGACCAAGAAGTGCACCCATAAAGTAATATGAAGCACGCAAACTCTTAATCTTACCAGCTGGCAAAGGACTCATCTTAATATCGGTTGGATCAATGCACAAAGTTGTCTCTCCGAAGTCACAATGCACATCCATCTCACTCAACAAGTCCATCAAGTTAATAACATCAGCAATTCTTGGGACGCCTTCCAAAGTTACCGGTGTTCTAGACAAAATCGATGCCGGAATCAATGCAACAGTTGAGTTCTTAGCTCCACCAATCCAAACATCACCCTGCAGGGGCTTTCCACCATGAATAATCATCTGCTTCATTGGCGAAAACAAATCCTTTTCTACTTTCAATTAATCATAATAATGTTAAAGGATATTCGCAAAAAAAACAAGAGCTGAGTCCCTCGGTTCTTGTTTTCTTAAGATTTTGTATAATTCAAATCTATTATTCTAGAATTTTTCAGCTGGAAGACCACTAGCTGCACCAATAAATGACTTGAACAAGCCTTCTGGACGTTGTGGACGGCTCAAGAATTCTGGGTGGTATTGAGCTGCGATGAAGAACTTCTTCTTTGGCAATTCAATAATTTCAACTAAGCGGTTGTCTGGTGAAACACCTGAGAAGACCATACCGGCCTTTTCAAATGCGTCACGGTACTTGTTGTTAAATTCGAAACGGTGACGGTGACGTTCTTGAATAACATCTTGGTCGTCGTAAGCTTCACGAGTCTTAGTACCCTTCTTAAGAGTAGCTGGGTAAAGACCTAAACGTAAAGTACCACCGATATTTTCTTCGTCACGCTTGTCAGCCATGATGTCGATAATGTTGTTCTTGCAGTCTGGTTCAGCTTCTGCAGAGTTGGCATCTTCAAGGTGCAATACGTCACGGGCAAATTCAACACTAGCCATTTGCATACCCAAGCAAATACCTAAGAATGGGATATCATTTTCACGAGCGTACTTGATAGCAGTGATCATACCTTCAAGACCACGAGTACCAAAACCACCAGGAACGATTAAACCATCTGAACCCTTCATGATTTCTGCAATGTTGTCTTCAGTTACATCTTCAGCTTGAACCTTATCAACTTCAATCTTAGTATTGTAAAGGTAACCTGCGTGTTGCAAAGCGTCAGTAACTGAAATGTAGGCATCTTCAAGTTCTACATACTTACCTACTAAAGTAATCTTAGTCTTGTGCTTCAAGCTCTTAGCACGTTCGTCAAGCTTCTTCCAAGCTTCCATGTCAGCTTCTGGCTTTGGACTTTCAAGGTGCAAGAAGTCACAAACTTTTTGATCCATTCCTTGCTTTTGGAAAGCCAAAGGCACATCGAACAATGAAGGAGCATCAATTGATTCAATGATTCGGTCAACAGGAACATCGGTGAAGGTTGAGATCTTGTCCTTGTGTTCTTGGTCGATTGGCTCTTCCGCACGAAGAACAAGCATGTTTGGTTGAATACCGATGCTGCGAAGTTCTGCAACTGAATGTTGAGTTGGCTTAGTCTTCATTTCGTGAGCTGCATGAAGAAGTGGTACTAAAGTACAGTGAATGTACATTACGTTGTCTTCACCAACTTCACGACGCATTTGACGAATAGCTTCCATGAATGGAGTTGATTCGATATCACCAACAGTACCACCAATTTCTGAAATGATTACGTCAGAATCAGTAGTAAGAGCTGCACGCATGATCTTCTTCTTGATCATGTCAGTAATATGAGGAATTACTTGAACTGTTGCACCATGGTAGTCACCACGACGTTCTTTTTCCAAAACTTCTTGGTAAATCTTACCAGTAGTTACGTTAGAGTACTTGCTAGTTCTAACGTCTACGATTCTTTCATAGTGACCTAAATCAAGGTCTGCTTCTGTACCATCGTCGGTAACATAAACTTCACCGTGTTGGTATGGGTTCATTGTACCTGGGTCAATGTTGATGTATGGGTCAAACTTTTGCATGGTTACCTTTAAACCACGATTCTTGAGAAGTCGACCTAGACTTGATGCAGTAATACCTTTACCAAGTGAAGATACGACACCGCCAGTTACGAAGATGTATTTTGTCATTTTCTGCTCCTTTATTATTTATCCTTCAAACAAAAAAGCTCCCTCAAATTAGGGAGCTAAACGCACATAGGGTGCCCAAGAAAAATACTATCTGCTTTTTCTTCTTAAGTCAAGCGTCAAGCAAATTAATTATCTTCTTCGTCATCATCGTCATCGTTTAATTGTGACAATTGACCTTCGATACCGTCTGGCAATACGTCATCAGTATCATCGTTATCTTCATCGTAATCAGAATCGTCGTCGCCGTAGTCGTCATCGCTATCATCAGCAGTGGCATCTAAGTCGTCGTCTTCTGGGTCGTCATTGTCGTAGTCGATGATGTCATCGTCACCAGTTGCACTGGCTAAGAAGGCATTAACCCTCTTGTGGTGCTTACGTGCATCGTCTTCGTCTTCGTCTTCTGGGTGGTTAACTTCTTCGTCAACTGATTCGTATGGGAACCATGAGCGAAGTGCCCAAACATTTTCACCCATGGAAATAAATTCACCATCGGTGTTCATGTCAGTATAGAATTGTGGCAAACGTTCACGAATTTCTTCGTCACTCTTGTTCAAGTATTTTTGTACGGCATTAACAATATCGGCAAATGCCATTCTCTTACCATTATCTTCCAAAATTGCACGAGCAACTTCGATCATTGATAATTCGTCGCGGTTTTTGTCTTTAAATTTGTCTAATCCCACAGCTGTACGTCCTCTCTTTTACAATCTTTACTATTCTACTAGGCGTTTAAGTAAAAATCAACGTGACTGCATAGTTACCTATTAAGTATAGTCCATTAAAGAGGTCATATTCAACCCGAAGTTTATGAGAACCTTCATCTTCTGTGTATTCGAGCAGGTTGGTCACGCTGACCATATCCATTTGTCTGCCTTCAACTACATAACGGCAGCTCTCCTTTTCACCGGGAACAAACTTCATGAACGAGTAGTTGTTGTGATCAACGCCTCGTCTGATCAACAATTTGTCGTCCTTTAAAAGCACTTTGACGGGAATTGCACCCTCTTCAGTGTAGGAAATGCGAATAATGTCCCCGTCTTCGGTCATCTTTCCTGGTGCTGTTCTGGTAAAAGTTTCAGTATCGTTATCTTGAGTAATTTTGCTAGTTAAATTGATTGTAATATCGGTCACGCTCTCATCCCTTCCGTTAAGCACTTCAGACACATCTTTGCTATAATTTATATAGGTATACTCTATTTTAATATATTTTTTCAAAAATTAAATTAACAAGCTTGGTGAATGTTTATGGCAAGATTTCAAAGTGAAAAACTAAAACAAGAAGTTGTACTCCGTGACCCGGTGCACGGCTACATCCATATTGAAGATAAAGTTATCTTCGATATCGTAAAATCAAAAGAATTCCAGCGGATGCGCAGAATTAAGCAGCTTGGACCTGTCAGCTATGTCTTTCCTGGGGGAACGCACACCAGATTTGAACATAACTTGGGCGTTTATGAATTAACGCGCCGCATCTGCGATATCTTCGCAAAGAAATATCCTTCGATAATACCAGGAGACGGCCTCTGGGACGATGATAACCGTCTGTTAGTAGAATGTGCCGGCCTGCTTCACGACATCGGCCACGGCCCTTATTCGCACACATTCGAGCACCTTTTTGGCACCAACCACGAAAAGATTGGGCAAAAGATCATCAAGGATCCTAATACTGAAATCAACAAGGCATTAAAACAAGTTGCGCCAAACTTTCCTGAACAAGTTGCTAGCGTAATTGCTAAAACTTACCCTAACCCTCAAGTAGTTAAGATGATTTCAAGTCAGGCTGATGCCGACAGAATGGACTACTTGCAACGTGATGCCTACTTCACTGGCGTTAACTACGGACGCTTTGATTTATCCCACATTTTGCGCGTGATTCGCCCATACCAAGGTGGCATTTGCTTTACCAATAACGGGATGCACGCGGTAGAAGACTATATCGTATCACGTTACCAAATGTACCAACAAGTCTACTTCCACCGCGTTGGTCGTTCAATGGAAGTTATCTTGCACCACTTGCTTGAACGTGCTCAAGACATTTACAAAGAAGGCAATTTAAAAGTTACACCAAGTTTGGCCAAGTTTTTGGCTGGCAACTGGACGCTTGAAGACTACTTAAAGTTAGACGACGGCGTCATGGAAACTAACTTCTTGATGTGGACAGAAGCGCAAGATCCCATTTTATCTGATTTAGCCAAGCGCTATTTATACAGAAAGCCACTCGCTAGCGTCAGAATCGATGAAGAAACTAAGAACTTGTTGCCAAAATTGAAGAATTTGATCAAGCAAGCCGGCTTCAACCCAGATTACTACACCGCTACTAACTCAGCTTTTGACGAACCATACGATGCTTACAAGCCTACTGGTAAAAATGCCAACAGCCAAATTGAAATCATGCAAGATGATGGTAGCTTAATCGAATTATCGCAATTAAGTCCATTGGTTTGCGCCTTAAACGGTACCTTCCAAGGTGACGAGCGTTTCTTCTTCCCTAAGACAATGTTGTCCCACAATGAAGAGCAGCCTCAGATCTTTGACCCACTTTACGAGCAATTTCAAAAATATATTAAAAATGGTGCATTAAGGTACTTAAGAAGACCTAGAAAAAGGTAGAATATAAGGTGAAAGTGAGGTATTTGTTATGAACAATGATGTAAGAACTCAAATCAACCCAGAGGATGAACCAAAACGTGCTGAAAAGAGTGGCTACACTCAAGTGAAAGACCTGATGAACACTATTCACGGCTACTGCATGGATTACACTAATGCATCTTTCAAATTTATCCATGAAAATAAGGATTTAGTCAAAGATATTGTCGACATTAGTTGTAAGACAGCAATGGTCGCTTGTGTTGCGACAGCTAGCGTAAGCATTGCTAAGTTCATGTCAGACGTTAAAAAATAAGTAGATCAAAATAGCCTAGTTCAAACGAACTAGGCTGTTTTTTATTGCTTATTCAGTTCAAGTAAAAGCGAATACAAGGCACCATATAAGTTAGAATCGTTGCCATGCTTTGCGGCAATAATTTTTGGTGGGATCATCTGCTTGCCAATCATTGGGTTGATTTCCAGGATTTTAGCTAATTGATTATTGATTTCTTCAATCAAGATTGGCTGGTTGCTGATGCCACCACCAATCACAAACTTCGAGGCATTGATCACAGTTTGAATATTAATAATCATAATCGCAACGTTGCGGCAGTAACGTTTAAAAATTGCCAATGCACGTAAATCACCATTATTGATCGCTTCAAAGGCAGTAAGTCCATCATCTAAATCTTTATTTCCAAGAGCTAGATTTACCTTTTTAACCATATTAACGGCAGAACAATTATCACCAGTATATGCAGCCTTGTTCTTTGTGCCGATACCAGAATTAGTAATCATCCAACTAAGCTCACCGGCTTGGAAAGTCCAGCCATACAAAAGATGATTACTAACAACGACACCGCCGCCAACGCCGGTGCCTAGAGTAATTGCAACACCAGTATCTACTCCGCGCAATTCGCCAAGCCATTGCTCTGATAAAGCTGCTGCTTTGCCATCATTCTCCACACTGATTGGCACATTGTATTTATCCCCTAATGCGTCCTGAAGATTCAAACCATCAAGGAACTTTAACGCACCACCGAAATAAATGATCTTATTTTCAGTATCGATCTTACCTGGTGCACAGATTGCGATACCTTCAAATTGATCCTGATATGAATCGATCACCTCATACATGTTTTCCATAAATGCAGTAAGATTTTTTGCATCTGTTTTAACGCGGTCTTTTTCTAGAATATGTCCTTTTTCGTCGATTAAGGCATACTTCAGATTCGTTCCGCCAATGTCAATTGAGAGATATTTTTTCATTATTTTCCCCTATTAAAAATGAGCTTCTATCTACAAATTAAATGATAGAGATAAAAGCTCATTTTTTCTACTTTAAATTATTTTTCTTCTTTAGCTTTGGCAGCTTGTTCTTGTTTGTAAAACATGTTGTCATAGCTACGTGCAAATGGCAAATATACAAAGAATGAAATGATTAAGATAATAGCCTGCCAAATAGCAACTTTCCAACCACCGATTAAGAAACCAGAAATTACAGGTGGAGTAGTCCATGGAACCTGGACCCCGTTAAGGTATGGCAAGATACCTGCTTTGATTAACAAGTAAGTTGAACCAGCTGAAAGTGGTGGCATGATAAAGAATGGAAGTGCAAGCATTGGGTTCATAACAATAGGAACACCGAATAATACAGGTTCATTAATGTTAAAAATACCAGGAACCAATGCCAACTTACCAATACTTCTCATTTGAGCTGATCTAGCCATGAAACACATGAAGACAACCAAACCGATAGTCATACCTGCACCAGTTACAGTTGAGAATTGGTCAAACAAACCTTGAATAACGATGTGACCACCGTGTGCAGCGTCTACGTAACCGTATTTCTTAAAGATAGCTGCGTTTTGCAAAGCGTTGGCACTCAAAATTGGACCAGCAATACCACCAACCAAAGTTGAACCGTGAACACCAAAGAACCAGAAGAATGGTACTAGCAAAGTCAAAACTAAGATACCACCAAATGAGTCGGTTATACCTTGAAGTGGTGTTTGAATAGTTGCGTAAATCCATTGAGTTAAAGTAGTATGAGCTACCTTTTCAAAGAAGATATATACAAGAAGCCATAATGCAGTCAATACAGCTGCTGGGATCAAAGCAATAAATGAGTTAGCAACTGCAGGTGGAACTTGTTCAGGCAACTTAATAGTAATCTTACGCTTAACAAACCAACTATAAATCCAACCAGTAACTAAACCAACAATGATCGCAGCGATCATCCCTTGACCCCCAAGCCAAGTACGATCAATAAATCCTGTTAAAAGAGTTGGAGCCTGTTGAGCAGAAACAACGGTTTTAGTTCCGTTCATAACTGGAGTAGTAGAATTCATCAAAATTAGGAATCCTACGAAAGCAGTCATACCAGCAGGGAGTCCTTCAACCCCTTCATTCTTAGCCCATTGATAAGCAATACCAACAACGGCAAATACAGATACAATACCAAATGAAGCATTGTAAGCTTGATTCCAAAATGGAGTCAAACCTGTTTGATTCATCCAATTAGCAACTGCTGGAATTGGGAATGAAGCAAGCAGTAAGAATAAAGAACCGATCATAATGAATGGTAATGACAAAAGCATACCGTCCTTTAAGGCAATAATAGCTTTTGTATTAACAAACTTCATAATTGGCGGCAATATTTTATTGTTAATAAAATTCTTCATAAAAAAATTCCTCCAACTTTTTTATTAACGTGTTTTCATTTGACATCTTTAATTCTATGAAAGCGTTTGCTATTAGACGAGGCTTTGGGAGGAGATAGGTATCATACTGTTTTTAAGCTCAATATTTCGTGATTGGAACACAGTGTTCCAATATAGTACAATTAGTTTAAAGTTTTCACATTAAGGAATAAGATTATGGCATTTTTTGGATTTAAAGATTTATCAAAACTATCTACCGTTGATATGACTATCTATCGTTATATCGAACAAAACAATGATAAGGTAATTTACATGCGCGTCAGAGACATTGCCCAAGGAGCGCACGTCTCTAGTTCTTCTGTTATGCGCTTTATTCATAAGATAGGTTTTAACAGCTTCCCTGAATTCAAAGCTTATTTAAAAAACAATCACCAAAGCCTGCACAACGTGAAAGTACATTACGTTACCGAAGATAACTTCCCTAGCGATACTTTGAGCAAGCTGAACATCGTTGCAGATAAAATCTATCAAGCAGACAACATTATTACTATCGGAATGGGTGATTCAGCCTTTTTAGCAGAATATGCCGCAAGAAAGATGGCAGCTCTAGGATTAAACACCTTTCCTGTCACGGATCCGTTCTATCCGCTCGTTTCCAAATTGGAAAATACTACCAATAACGTCATTATTTGCTTTTCTGTATCAGGCAATACCACTGAAATGGTGGAAATGATCAATCGATTTGTCAACAATGACGATATCCTTCTAATCAGCATCACCGGCGATGAAACTAGCGCTATCGCAAAAATGAGCCGTTATTCCCTTACCTACCATGAACAAATGGTTAGAAAAGAAGCTTACGACTTTTCTTCACAAGTACCTGTAATGTATTTGGTTGAAGGAATCGTCAATATTTTAATTGAAAAAGAAAAACAATAAATAGATGAAACACCCTGTTTCACTTTAGGTACAACCAGCCATTTTATCGAACCGTTCCTAAAAGCCCCTTTTGTCTATCATTTATGAAATCGATTTCATATAATGCTTATAACAAGTTAGACAAAAGGAGTTTTTTATTATGACTGAATCTACTTTCCCTAAAAACTTTCTATGGGGTGGCGCCGTCGCCGCTCACCAACTCGAAGGTGGCTACAATGAAGGCGGCAAAGGCATCTCAATCGCCGACCTCATGACTCTCGGCGGACCAAATCACCCTCGTGAATTGACTGCCACCATCGAAAAGGATAAATACTACCCTAACCACAAAGCCATTGATTTTTATCATCACTATAAAGAAGACATCAAATTAATGGCCGAAATGGGTTTCAAGGCTTTTCGCACCTCAATTGCCTGGACCAGAATCTTCCCTAATGGCGACGAAACACAACCCAACGAAGCAGGATTAAAATTCTACGACGACGTCTTCGATGAATGCTTAAAATACGGCATTGAACCAGTCGTAACCCTTTCTCACTTCGAAATGCCATATCACCTTGTAACTGAATATGGCGGCTGGAGCAATAGAAAGTTGATCGACTTCTTCACTCGCTTTGCTCATATTTGCTTCGAACGCTATCACAACAAGGTCAAGTACTGGATGACCTTCAACGAAATTAACAATCAAGCTAACTATGAAAGTGATATCTCCGTTTACGAAAACTCAGGCATCAAATTCAAGGAAGGCGACGACAAGCAAAAGCTAATGTACCAAGCTGCTCACTATGAAATGGTCGCTAGTGCTGAAGCCGTACAAATTGGTCACGCAATCGATCCAGATATGCCAATCGGCTGTATGCTTGCCTTCTGCCCAATTTATCCTGCATCCCCTAAGCCAGAAGACATCCTCTTTGCCCAAAGAGCAATGGACTCTCGCCTCTACTTCGGCGACGTTCAAGTTAACGGTGAATATCCAAGATGGCTTACTCAATACTTCAAAAACAAAAACTACAACTTAGACATCACCGATAAAGATCTCGAAATCTTGAAACATGGTACAGTTGACTACATCGCCTTCTCCTACTACATGTCCTTTGCAGTTAAATACACTGACCACATGGATTATCGCGAATATAGTGATTTAGTTGAAAATCCATTCGTTAAGGCAAGCGATTGGGGGTGGCCTGTTGATCCAGTTGGTTTGCGCTACTCCTTAAACTGGATGACTACTCGCTGGCACAAGCCATTATTCATCGTTGAAAATGGTCTTGGCGCTTACGACAAACTAACAGACGATCACAAGGTTCATGATGATTACCGCATCGAATACTTGCGTAGTCATATCAAGGAGATGAAAAAAGCTGTCACAGAAGATGGCGTAGATTTATGGGGCTACTTGCCATGGGGATGCATCGACTTAGTAAGTGCATCAACCGGCGAAATGAACAAGCGTTACGGTTTTATCTATGTTGACGAAGATAATCATGGCAATGGCTCTATGAAACGCTACAAGAAGGATTCATTCGACTGGTACAAGAAGGTCATCGAATCTAACGGAGCCGATTTATAAAATATTTACTTTTCATTACATTTATTTCAAAAACTCTCTCAAACATATGAAAAAAACGGCTAGTCAATTAGACTAGTCGTTTTTCTTATCTTCAAATAATTTTTACTTGTTCTTGTCAGCTTCGTATCTGTTATCGAACAATGGGCTAAGTGCCTTGTGTTCTTGGATGCACTTAATAGCATCACCCATAAGTGGGCCAACAGATACTAAAAGCATCTTGTCCAACTTCTTTTCAGCTGGTTGGTTGATTGAGTCAGTAAGAATTAAGTTCTTAATTGGTGAATCATTCAATCTCTTGATGGCTGGGCCTGAAAGAACGGCGTGAGTTGCACTAGCGTAAACTTCAGTAGCACCTGCATCGATCAATGCTTGAGCTGCTAAAGTAATAGTACCAGCAGTATCGATCATATCGTCGATAATGATTGCACGCTTGCCCTTAACATCACCGATAATGTTCATAACTTCGGCAACGTTAGCCTTAGGACGACGCTTATCAACGATAGCGATAGGACAACCTAAGAATTCAGCAAGCTTTCTAGCACGGTTAACACCACCGTGGTCAGGTGAAACAACAACTGCGTTTTCTTCAAGATGATTACGTAAGAAGTAGTCAGCAAGAAGAGGAGCACCCATCAAGTTATCAACTGGAATATCGAAGAAGCCTTGGATTTGTGGTGCGTGCAAGTCAAGTGAAAGGATACGATCTGCACCTGCAGTTTGAAGCATATCAGCAACAAGCTTAGCAGTGATTGGTTCACGTGCACGAGTCTTACGGTCTTGACGAGCATAACCATAGTAAGGCATTACAATGTTAATTGTACGAGCACTAGCACGACGTACAGCGTCGATCATGATCAAAAGTTCCATCAAGCTATCGTTTACTGGATCACTTGTTGATTGAACAAGGTAGACGTCTTTACCACGTACAGTTTCATCAATATTAATTTGAATTTCGCCATCACTAAAACGTTCAACGCTTGACTTAGAAAGTGGAATGCCAACACGGTCCGCAATCTTTTGAGCCAATGGCACGTTTGAGTTGAGGGCAAAAATCATCATATCGTCTTTATAGGACATAATTTCCTCCGTAAAAAAATTTAACCAGCTCTATTTTAGCAAAAGTTGTTTCAAAAAGAACTACATACTCTTTAATTATAACAAGATTTTTGCTTCAATAGTAAAAAAACAACAAAAGCACTAACTATTAAGTCTTAAAAAAGTTAGAATATATGTGTACTTTCGAGTACAACGAAAATATCCTAAAAAATAAGACGTAACATCTATTGGATGTACGCCTTATTTTTGTTTTCAGTACTATTAGTTGTTGCTAGTAGTAGTACCTACTTGAGCATAGTCATTAATGTTCAAAGCTTGAGTGTAACCGTTAGTTACGATTGCCAAAGTAGTGTTGTTGTTAGTAAATTGAACGTTGCTTTCTGGAACGTTGTTTACTGAAGCTACTAATTTAACAATTGCGGAAACTTCATCTGGAGTTAAGTTGCTTAAGTTAGCTACAGTAACCTTCTTACCGTCAAGCTTAGCCTTTGCACTAGTGATGTTAGCGATAGCTTCGTTAACTTGTGCAACAGTTGCGCTAGCGTTGTTGTTTACAGCAGTAGCGTCAGTAATTGCCTTGTCGTATGCACTCTTAGCACTTGATGAAGCAAGCTTGTAAGCATCTGTGTTCTTAATAGCGTTTGCTTCGTTGATGCTTGGAGTAAGCTTAGCCTTATCAGCTGCAGTAGCTACAGTAACTTCAGTTAAAGCTTGTTCTGGAGTGTTAACTGGGCTTAAAGTCTTGCCACTGTAGATAACGTCAGTAGCCTTTAAGTAGCCTCTGCCACTAGCTAACTTGTAGAACAATTCTGGAGTGCTGTTAGCTGAGGTAGCAATGTATCTTAATTCTGAAACTTGTTGCTTTTGGCCAGCACCGAATGATCTAGTTGAGTCTGCTTGACCCTTGATGTCGTAAAGTGGAGCAACCTTAGTAGTAGTTACGATTGATGCATTCAAATTAGTATCGTATGATGAGTTGTCATCTACAGTTGCGCTGCCGTCTGGTTCGTTAACTGGATCAAGCTTGCTTGAAACCTTACCAACATTAGCAGCCTTTACGAATTGATCGTCACCGATCTTGTAGTAAAGCTTAGTACCAATGTATCTTGCTTCAGTAGCCTTTACCTTCTTGCCCTTCTTAACGGTCTTCTTTTCAGTATCACCGTTACCATCGTAGATGTAGGCATTCTTCTTCATGGTAATAGTTACGCTGCTGGCTGAGTCAACGTTGCTTGCCTTAACAAATGCAGTACCTGCAGCGTTAAGTTGGTAGTAATCCTTACCATTGATAGTGTCAGTACCGTATGTGTTAACAGTAGTACCCTTAGTAAGCTTTGTCTTACCGTTGTACTTCTTGATACGCTTGCCATTTTGGTCGTAAACGTATGCGTTGTGGATCAACTTAACCTTGATAGCATCCATGTCTGAATCCTTCTTAGTTGAAGTCTTCTTGGTTGAAGTGGTCTTGCTAGTAGTTGACTTCTTAGTTGAAGTGGTCTTCTTAGTGGTTGAAGTGGTAGTCTTGCTTGATGATGAAGCATTTGCACCACCAACTACATTTGCGGCCTTAATGTAAGCATTGTTGCCAAGGCTGTAGTAAAGAACACCGTTGATCTTAGTAGTGCCGTTTGACTTTACAGTTACACCCCTTGCAATAGTAGTGTATTTTGCACTGCCCATGTATTTATCAAGACGCTTACCATTCTTGTCGTAAACATAAGCGTTACGAGCTAAAGTAATGTCGTTTGAAGATGCCTTTGAAGTAGCCTTTGATGAAGTTGACTTCTTAGCAGTAGTCTTAGTTGCTGCCTTCTTTGATGAAGTACTCTTTGAGTTTGACTTACTATCAGTAGTCTTCTTGGTTGAAGTAGTAGTCTTCTTTGAAGTGGTCTTGCTTGATGACTTAGTAGTTGTTGCAGCTTGAACTGAGTTTTGGGTGTTAGCTACAAGTGGACTAACACTCATCAATGCGGCTGCTGATACCATAATCAACTTATGATTTAATTTCATCTATTATTTACCTCAAATCTAAACTAAAAATTAAATTCATTTATATATTGTAAATCCAAAACCGAATTTTGCCAATTTTAGTACAAAAAAAGACATCTTTTCTTAACGAAAAGGTATCTTTTATTGCAAATTATTACTTAACAGTTACATCTGAAGCTTTAACGTAGTAACGGTTTGGTTGTAAAGCGTAGTACTTAACACCTTTGATAGTCTTAGTACCTAAGCCCTTAACAGTTACGCCCTTGCCGATGTACTTAGTGTTTAAGTAATTGTTTACCCGTTTACCATTCTTGTCGTAAACGTAAGCCTTGTTCTTCATAGTAATCTTTACAGGCTTAACGGCTGCCTTCTTGCTAGTAGTCTTCTTAGTTGAAGTTGACTTAGTAGTAGTTTTGGTAGTCTTTGAGTTGCTGTTTGACTTAGTTGAAGTCTTAGTAGAGGTCTTCTTTGAAGAAGTGTCTGACTTAGTGGTCTTAGTAGTCTTCTTTGCAGTGCTCTTCTTAGCAGTTGAAGTAGTAGTTGTTACCTTCTTGCCGTCTGACTTAAGAGTGTATGTAGTGTTGCCTGACTTGTAAGTTACTGTACCTTGAGTTGCTGAAGCTGGAATCCAGTACTTCAAATCAGTTTGGATACTGTAGTAAACTTGACCATTGATAGTCTTAACGTTCCAAATAGTGTACTTGCCACCCTTAGTAGCAGTCTTTGAAGTCTTCTTACCGTTTCTGTCAACGAACTTCATGGTCTTAGTCATTTCAACACGACTATTCTTGCCGTAGGTGTTGTTAACGCCCTTTGCATGTGCAACTGGTGCAGCTTGTACGCTACTTGATGCCATACCTAAAACTGGACTAACGCCCATTAAAACTGCTGCTGATACCATCATTAACTTATGACTTAACTTCATAAATATATACCTACCTCGTTAAAAATATTCTGTGTAAATATATTGTAGGGCTCTTATATAATTTTGCAAATAAATACTTTAGCCTTAATACTTTTTTATCAAAAGAACCCTAGTCCGTTTGAACTAGGGTTGCTGCTTTATTTTTTATTTAAAACTATTCCCAATCTTTGTCTTTTGAAAGAGGAAGTTTGTGCCAGTAGTCTGGCTTGTTGACTTGACGACCACGAGCAATTGCCATGTCGTACTTGTCTACGTCCTTAGTGATGGTTGAGTCAGCAGCAATAAATGTATGATCAGCAACATTAATTGGAGCGATCAAAGTTGAACCAGCACCGATGAATGAGTGATCACCAACATTAGTATGGAACTTCTTAACACCATCGTAGTTAGAGAAGATGGTACCACAACCGACGTTAATATCCTTACCCAAAGTAGCATCCCCAACATAAGTCAAGTGACCTACCTTACTGTTTTCGCCAATTTCAGCCTTCTTGATTTCAACAAAGTTACCAATGTGAGCACCCTTGCGAATAACTGCCTTTGGACGAAGGTGTGAGTTAGGACCAATATCAGTATTGTCATCCATTTCAGCTTCTTGAAGAGTTGAAGAAGTAATGGTTACGTGGTTGCCGATCTTAGAATCAACAATTCTTGAACCATTAGTGATGTAACAATCACTACCGATTTCGGTGTTGCCCTTAATCACAACGTTGCCTTCAATTACAGTATCGTTGCCGATCTTTACGCCAGCATCAATATAAGCAGTATCAGGATCGATGAATGAAACACCGTTACGCATGTGTTCTTCGTTGATTCTTCTTTGCATGGTCTTAGTTGCTTGTGCTAAGGCAATACGGTCGTTTACACCAAGACTTTCACTGAAGTCTGGCATCTTGTAAGCACCAACGCGTTCGCCACTGTTACGCAAGATTTCGAGCACATCAGTCAAGTAGTATTCACCTTGTGCGTTGTTGTTGTCAACGTGCTTCAAAGCTTCGAAAAGCTTCTTGTTGTCAAAGCAGAATACACCAGTGTTAATTTCCTTAACCTTTAATTCTTCTGGCTTACCGTCTTTTTGTTCAACAATTCTTAAAACGTTGCCTTGGTCATCACGAATGATTCTGCCATAGCCAAATGGGTTAGGTGCTTCAGCAGTCAAAACAGTAGCAGCGTTGCCCTTTTCTGCGTGGTACTTGAACAATTCGTCAAAAGTTTCGGTGGTAAATAAAGGAGTATCACCAGTAACTACCAAAGTAGCACCGTCTTTATCACCTAATTCTTCCTTAGCAGTCATTACCGCGTCACCAGTACCAAGTTGCTTTTCTTGGAAAGCAAAGTCAGACTTGCCGTCTAAAACCTTTTCAACTTCGCCAGCACCTGTACCAACAACAGTAACGATCTTGGCAGGGTTAACGCCACGAGCGGCATCAACTACGTGTTCAACCATAGTCTTGCCACAAACTTTGTGTAATACCTTATATAACTTTGATTTCATTCTGGTGCCCTTGCCTGCAGCAAGAACAACTACATATTTTTCCATTAGTAATTAACCTCTTAATAATTAAAACTTGGTTCTAGTATACCATTTTAAAAACGGTCGAAATCAGTTTCATCTAAGAAGTTGCCAGGTTCTGCTAAAATAAGCTTCTTTTCGGTATCAATCTTGCTGATCTTAACCAGTGATAGATAGTTGTTGATTAACTTTTCTTTATCAAAATCAGCTTCGCAAAGTACGCACACGCCGGCAATAGTTCCGTCAAATTCCTTAACTAGTTCCTCCATACCAGTTAAAGTGCCGCCGCCTTTCATAAAGTCGTCGACGATCAAAACTTTAGAACCCTTTTTTAGTGCGCGAGTAGGCAATTCCATCTTTGATACACGAGATAAAGATGAAGAAATGTAGTTTACTGAAACTGTTGCACCTTCGGTAACCTTTGAGCGTTTTCTTGCGGTCACGAATGGCACATTAAGGTATCGGGCTATGGCTTGAGCTAAAGCAATACCCTTAGTTTCAACTGTCATTACGGCATCGACATCTTCATATGCATAGCGAGTTGCGATCAATTCACCAATACGACGCAAGTCTTGCGTGTCGCCCAAGATATCTGACAGGTAAACAAAGCCCCCTGCCAAAATTCTGCTTGGATCTTCGATTCTTGATGACAAATCTGATAAATACTTTTCTGCGTGCTTTTGACCTAAAAATGGAATGTAGCGTACGCCACCGGCTGCGCCTGCTACGGTCTCCAACACGCCGTCTTGATTGCTTGCAAGCGTATGCTTCAAAATAGCTAAATCTTCTGAAATAGATGATTTAGCTGCACCGTAACGCTTAGCAAAGAATGGTAGTGCAATTAGCGTATGAGGACGTTCCATTAAATATTTGGTCATATCCACCAATCTTTCTGAACGTTTCATGATATTTCCTTTCTAATGTTTGGTTTTATACTTAATAAATATACTCTAAAAGACAAAAAAAATCACTAACATTTCAAAAATGCTAGTGACTTTTTGTAAATTATAATTAAGCTTCGGCTTCTTCAGCCTCATCATCAAACTCTAATGCAATATTCTTAGTTAATAAATCTGTATAACTGTAAGAAACGTGTTTAAAGTTATTTTGATGTTGATCTAAATCAACCACAAACACTGCAGGGAATGTTTCTCTTAAAATTCCCCGTCTTTTTGTAACCTTCTTACGACCCGCTTGAGCTACTACTGTTATGGTATCACCTAAGTGAGAATCCAACTTCTGTTTAATTGTCATAATTGACGTTGGCACTAAGCAACAACTCCTTCTTACGAATTCTACCATAATTATATAATAAAATCAATATTGTACACTATTTAGCAGGAATATTGCTAGCTATTTTGATAAATTGTTCAATTGTTAAATCTTCAGGTCTAACTCTCGGATCAACGCCCAATTCTTTAATCAAAGCTGCACGCTGATCATTATCTGGAATCAAAGTCTTCAAGTTGTTGTTCAAAGTCTTTCTTCTTTGTGAGAAGCACATCTTCACTACCCAGATAAAGTGTTTTCTATCGTTAATCGCTGGCTTTTCAGCAAGTGGCGTCAAAACAACTACCGCAGAATCAACCTTAGGACGTGGCATGAATGATGAGCTCTTTACTTCAAGCGCCAGCTTAACGTTCATTTCAGTTTGAACGGAAATAGTGAGTGGCCCATATTCCTTGTTGCCTGGCTTTGCTTCAAGTCGTTCAGCCACTTCTTTTTGCATCATCAAGGTTAAACTGGCAAAGTGCAAATCTGATTCAGCCAAAGCAAAAATGATTGGCGTTGTAATGTAGTAAGGCAAGTTAGCGACGACCTTAATTGGCTTACTCATATCGAAAAAAACAGCCAAATCTTCTTCAAAGTTAGCCTTCAATACATCCTTAAGTATCAACTTAAAGCGTTCATCTAATGGCGCATCCCCAATCTTTTTGGGTAATTCATTATGCAAAATTTCAGGCAAGCTGTCGTCGACTTCATAAGCAAACACCTTAGCTCCAGCTAAAAGCAATTGCTCAGTCAATGATCCAATCCCAGGACCAATTTCAATTACTTGATCGCCAGGTTGAATATCAGCTGACTCGACAATACCCAAGATAGCAGCTTGGTCAACTAAAAAGTTCTGTCCTAAATTTTTCTTAGCTTTAACAAAGTAACGGTTAATGATCGCTCTTGTTCTGACTGGTGAGCCAATTGGAATATTATTTGCCATTTTCAATCTCCTCTACAGCCTGCTTAAGTTCATCAAGTGAAACGCCAAAGGTATGCAGGCGATTGTAAAATTGCTTGGAATTGCCGTAGCCTACGCTTAACTTAATACCGACTTGTTCGCGTAATTTCCGTGAACCACTGCCGCCTGCTAAACCTAGCTTGCGATATTCAGTTTCAGTTAAATCGCTCTTTTGCGGATCAACTTCATGCAAATCCTTCAGGGCCCGTTCAAGCGCTTCTTTTGAGGCATGCTCAACGCCAAGGCTGCCCTTTTTATGAGGCTCGCCTTCCTTACGCGTAATAAAGGCCTGCTTAGCGTTCGGAACCGCATTAGTTACAATACGACGAATTCGTTCGCCATTAAAGTCAGGATCCGTAAAAACAATAATTTGTCTGGTCTGACTTAACTTTTTTATTTGCTTTAAAACAGCATCAGAAACAGCTGAACCGTTTGTTTCAACCGTCTCAATTCCTGGGAAAAATTGTTTTAAACGGATAGTATCGTCTTTCCCCTCAACAACGATTACCGCATCAAAATTCTTTTTATTTAAGACCATAAACTCTCACTGTATTTTTATAAGTAGCGTCTGCCACTTCTTCAAGTGGAATATTCTTCAACTTAGCGATGGCTTCGGCCACATAACGCACATAACCCGTCTCGTTTTGGTGACCGCGGTATGGCTTAGGCGTCAAATATGGCGCATCAGTTTCAACCAAGATTCGATCAAGTGGAGCTGCCTTGGCACTTTCATGCACTTCCGTTGCCTTAGTGAAAGAAACAACACCGGAATATGAGAAGTAGACGTTTAAATCTAAGAACTTGTTTAACCAATCAACGCCACCATTAAAGCTGTGCAAAATTGCCCCATATTCAAGATTGCTGTGTTTCAAAATGTCGTAGCAATCTTCAAAGGCATCCCTAGTATGGATATCAACCGGCATCTTCAAGTCATGTGCTACTTCAATTTGTCTTGCAAATACTTCACGTTGCACATCGCGAGGTGATTCGTCCCAATAATAATCAAGACCAATTTCCCCCATCGCAACTACCTTAGGCATTTTCAATTGTTCAACCAGCTTATCTTCGGCCTTTTGATCATAGTCTTTAGCAACATCGGGACAGTAACCGACCATCGCATAAACATTATCAAATTTTTGTGCCAAATCGACTGCACGCTGGTTAAAATCAGGATCTTGTCCTGCGCAAATCACCTCGGTTACATCCAAAGCTTTTGCGCGTTCAAGGTAATATTGTTCCTTGCCGCGAAACGGCTCATCGTTTAAATGAGTATGGTTATCAATGATTTCCATTAACCTAATTCAGCTCCGTTTGCGTGTTCGTCACCAACAATTGCCAACTTGATCTTGCCGTCTTTTTCACTAGACAAAAGCATACCTTCACTTAAGTGACCAAGCATCTTACGTGGCTTCAAGTTAGTAACTGCCAAGACCTTCTTATCAAGCAATTCGCTTGCGTCTGGGTAGAACTTGCGGATACCACTCAAAATTTGACGTTCCTTACCATCGCCAAAGTCGAGCTTGAACATCAACAACTTCTTTGAACCTTGAACTGGTTCTACTGACAAAACTTGACCTACTTGGATCTTAACCTTGTCGAAGTCATCAATGGTAATTTCGTTACCCTTCTTTTGTTCGCTTCTAGTGGTCTTCTTTGGCTTAGCCTTAGCCATTTCATCCTTGATGTACTTAACTTCTTCTTCAGCCTTAAGTCTTGGGAAGATTGGCTTTGGCTTTTCGATTACCTTAGTGTCCCAAGCAAAGTCGCCAAATGATAAGCCTCTTTGGTCTTCATCGTCCCAGTTCAAGCCAAGTTGTTCAAACATCTTAGGTGCAGTTTCAGTCATTACTGGTTCAATCATAATTGCGATCAAACGAAGACTTTCTGCCAAGTTAGACATTACGTGTGAAAGTTCTTCCTTCTTGCCTTCCTTGTTAAGAACCCAAGGAGTAGTTTCATCGATGTACTTGTTAGCACGAGCGATAAGCTTCCAAATACTGTCTAAAGCTTGTGAGAAGTGGAGTGAATCCATGTATTCTCTGTATTCGTCGATTACGCTAGCAGCAGTATCTTGCAAATCCTTGCCAAACTTGTCTTGTGCGACAGGAACTGGATCAACGTGGCCATCTTGGTATTGGTTAATCATTGAAACAGTACGGTTCAATAAGTTACCCAAGTCATTTGCCAAGTCGTAGTTGATTCTTTCAACGAAGTCTTCTGGAGTAAAGATACCGTCAGCGCCAAATGGAAGTGCACGCATCAAGTAGTAACGAAGTGGGTCAACGCCGTAACGGCTAGTAAGTGATTCTGGGTAAACTGCGTTACCTTTAGACTTAGACATCTTACCGTTCTTCATTAATACCCAGCCATGACCAATAATGTGCTTTGGAAGTGGCAAATCAAGAGCCATGAGCATGATTGGCCAATAAATAGTGTGGAAACGAACGATTTCCTTACCTACCAAGTGAACATCTGCTGGCCAGTACTTCTTAAACAATGAATCATCGTCTGAGCCGTAACCTAAGGCAGTGATATAGTTTGAAAGAGCATCGATCCAAACGTAAACAACGTGCTTAGGATCGCTTGGTACAGGAATACCCCAGTCAACTGTAGTACGAGTAACTGAAAGGTCTTCAAGGCCTGGCTTAATAAAGTTGTTGATCATTTCCTTTTCACGAGAATGAGGCAAAATAAAGTCAGGGTGTTCCTTGTAGTATTCAACCAATCTATCAGCGTATTTGCTCATCTTGAAAAAGTATGAAGGTTCCTTAACCAAACGTACTTCGTGACCACTTGGAGCCTTACCGCCGATTACGTTACCGTCATCATCCTTATAAACTTCGGCAAGTTGTGATTCAGTGAAGTATTCTTCGTCTTCAACTGAGTACCAACCAGTGTATTCGCCTAAGTAGATGTCGCCCTTCTTTAAAAGCTTTTCAAAGATCTTTTGAACAGCCTTAACGTGTTGTTCATCAGTAGTTCTAATGAACTTGTCGTAAGAAATATCAAGGCTCTTCCATAATTTCTTGTAAGAATCAGCCATCTTGTCAACGAATTGTTGTGGCTTGATTCCTTGTGCTTCAGCCTTTTGTTCGATCTTTAAGCCATGTTCATCAGTACCTGTTAAGAAGAAGGTGTCATAGCCTTGTGCGCGCTTGTAGCGAGCCATAGTATCAGCTGCGATTGTAGTATAAGCATTACCAATAGTTAATCTACCGGATGGGTAGTAAATAGGGGTTGTAATGTAAAAAGTATCTTTATCAGCCATTAATATTCATGCTCCTTTATTGTCTAAAATATCTATTCTATCTTACCACGAAAACAATATTAAAAAGGAATTGGAAATAATCCAATTCCTTTTTTCTAAAATTTTCCATTTTTCAAATATATTTTCTTCACGATCGTGTTAAGCAAAATATAAATTATTTCAAGAACCAACACAACCAGCATAAAGCTGAATGGCAAATTCGTCATCCCTAAGCTTGAAGCGATGCTGGAAGATGGCAATGCCGAACCCCAAATTGCTAGTGAAAAGGTAACCAAGAAGACGATTGGTGTTGCATGTTGACCAAAGAATGGAAATCTTTCGTCACGCAAAACGTGGATTGCCATTTCTCTTGTCCACAGTGATTCAATAAAAATCCCTGAGTAAAACAGTGAAATGAAGACCCAGTGATGGTAGTTTGAACCAACCAAATATGGACAAACTACGTAAAACATCATTGCCATCGCAATAAAGTCGATAATCGCAGGAATCGGGCCAAAGGCTAAAACAAACTTAGGCCATTTTCTGATCGACCATTTCTGTGGCTTTTTAACATAGCTCTTCGAAACACTATCGAATGGAATTACCAAACAGCTGATGCTGTAGATCAAATTAAGAATCAACAATTGCAGTGGCAATAATGGTAAGAATGGCAAAATCAGTGAAGCCACAACCATGGTGATGATACTGCCGAGGTTGGTTACAAGGAAGGTCTTGATGTACTTCATCGTATTGGAGAAGACCTTTCTCCCCGTAATCACCATTTCTTCAAGCAGCTGCAAATCTTTTTGTTTAAAAATGATATCTGCAGATTCTCTCGTAATATCAACTGAGTTTTCTGAGGTAACCGTCACGTTAGCCACCTTCATGGCAAGAGCGTCTTTATTGCCATCGCCCATGTAGCCAACTGTATGACCATTTTTCTTTAACGCTTCAATGATCCTAGTTCTAAGTTCTGGCGTTAAATGAACAAAGATATCGCACTTTTCAACGATCTCAGCTAATTCTTCTGGACTCGCCTTTTCGATTTGTTCACCATCGTAAACAGTATCAACGTTTAAGCCCACCTGCAAAGCAATCGCACGCGTTACCGCCTCATTGTCACCGGTAAAGATTTTGACATCGATATTGTCATTTCTAAGAGCTTGTAAGGCTTCCTTAGTACTTTCCTTTGGTGGATCTAGATATGCAAGATAGCCCACAATGGTTAAATCATTTTCATCCTTAGCTGAAAATTCTCCAACTGGAGCTGGATTTAACTTGTAGCCTACTAAAAGCACACGCAAGCCATCATCGTTTAATTCATCGATCTGCTTTAAGATCTTTTTGCGCCAGTCATCGGTCAACTCTTCACTTTTACCGTTAATTTCTACTTTATCAGAAATATTGAGCATCCCTTCAGCGGCGCCTTTTGTAACCAACATGTGCTGGCCGTGGTGTTCATCGTTATCAACCACCAC
>UMBB01001096.1_pt1 | contig 22553 bp, 20 predicted proteins | sample 1963851 | NCBI WGS metagenome assembly UMBB01 (sample SAMEA4835930, study PRJEB28245) | human gut metagenome | biome: gut microbiome; material: fecal sample | place: Denmark | collected 2008
TTACGGCCACCGGCAAAGTAAAGGTTGTTAAAGATGAACATACGGCTTTGGCCGATAAAATTGTTACCAGCAGTAAATTTGACCATTTTAAATTAAGCGGACATGCCGAAGTACAGAAAGGGGAACTGTAATGATGAAAATAAAATCAGTAGCGGCGCTGGCAGCGGCTTTTATGCTGTTAGGTTCATCTGCTTTATATGTGCCGGTATTTGCGGCTCAGGGCAGCGGTTTTAATGTTAAAGCTGACGAAATTGAATATGATATGACCAGCGGCAACGGTACTGCCAAAGGCAATGTGGTAATTTTGCATGACGGCGGCAAGGCTACGGCCGCAGCTGCGGAATTTAACAGCAAAACCATGAGCGGCAAACTTACCGGCGGCGTTGTTGCCGATAAAGACGATGCACATATTACCTGCGCAACCTTTGTAATGCATAACGAAGATTTTGTTTCCGCAGTAGGCGAAGCATCCGTTACCAAAGAAGATAAAACGCTTACGGCAGAGCAGATTGACTATCACAGCGATGCTGAATACGCTGAAACCATCGGTTCCTGGGGCCAGTTGACTTCTACCGATGGCAGTGTGCTTACGGCAGCACAAATTACCTATAACGGCAAAACCGGCCTTGCAGAAGCTACCGGCAATGTCGATATCGTAAGCCCGCCGCGTAATTTAACCGCAAAGGCAGATAAAGCAATTTACGACACCAATAATGACGGCAAAGTAGAACTTATCGGCAACGCAACCGCAACGCAGGACGGCAATACCGTTTCCGGCAACCGCCTGATTATGAATAATGCAGGCAATGCCGCAGCAGGGCAACGTGCCGAAGCATTTGGCAATATTAAGATTGTGTATGTTCCCGAAAAGCAGCCCGCACAGGCTGAGGCAGATACTGCCGCAGCAGGCAGCGAAGGAACGCAGACAGAAGCTGCAGCACAAAACGCAGCAGCAGAAACCACCGGACAAGTGGAGGCAGCATAGTGGTAATTGAAACAGCTAATCTTGTAAAAGAATATGCGGACAGACGCGTTGTAAATAATGTCAGCATCCGTGTGGAGCAGGGCAGCATTGTTGGTTTGCTCGGCCCTAACGGCGCAGGCAAAACTACTACCTTTTATATGATAGTAGGCATCATCAAGCCGGATTCCGGCACGGTAACGCTGGACGGGCAGGATATTTCCGGCCTGCCGATGTATATGCGCGCGCGCGCCGGTATCGGTTATCTGCCGCAGGAGGCTTCCATTTTCCGTAAAATGACGGTGGAAGAAAACATTCTTGCCATATTGGAAGCCAACAATGTGCCGGAAAAAGAGCGCTATGAAAAAATGAATGCGCTGGTTGAAGAGTTTCATATCGACCATATCCGCAAAAACAAGGGCACGGAACTTTCCGGCGGTGAACGCCGCCGCGTGGAAATTGCCCGCGCTTTGGCAACAGACCCGGCGTTTATTCTGCTGGATGAGCCTTTTGCCGGTATCGACCCGATTGCCGTTGCCGATATTCAGAATATGATTGCCCATCTTGCGCAGCGCGGCATCGGTATTCTGATTACCGACCATAACGTGCGTGAAACGCTGAGCATTGTCGATAAAGCATACATCCTTGCCAATGGTGAAATACTGCTGCACGGCGACAGCGAGACCATTGCCAATGACCCGGTAGCGCGCAAATACTACCTTGGTGAAAACTTTAGCATGTAGGGGGGAAGAAGATGCGTTTACGTTTGTTAGACAGATATGTACTGAGCGAATTGCTGTATCCGTTCATCTTCGGTATAGCCTCCTTCTCAAGTATTTTTATCGCCAGTTCCATGCTGTACCGCATTACGCAGTACATGACCAAATACGGCGCCAGCTGGGACAGTGTGGCATGGCTGTTCTTTTACAGCCTGCCGGAAGTAATTAACTACACTTTCCCGATGTCGATGCTTCTGGCATCGCTTATGGCGTTCGGCAAATTGTCCGGTTCAAGCGAAATTATCGCCATGAAATCCGGAGGCATCAGCTATTACCGCATTGTGGCGCCGGTGCTGATAGTGGCGTTTATTGTCAGCATGTTCTCGGTTGTATGGGCCGAAAAAGTTGTGCCTGCTTCCAAAGTGCAGTACACACGCGTTTTGGAATACCAGATTAAAAAGAACACCAAGCCGAAAACGCAGGACAATGTTATCATTAAAACCATGAGCGGCGACACCCAGCGTTTAACCTACGCCCGCCGCTTTGAAGAAGAATCCGGCAGAATGATGGACATTACCATTGAGGAATTTGACAACCATAAACTGGCACGCATCCAGACTGCTAAAGAAGGCCGCTGGGAAAACGGTTCCTGGCGCCTGATTGACGGCACGGTGTATTCCGTGCATGATGAAGCAGGCTTGCAAAGCACTGCCAAATTTGATGAACAGATAATTCCTCTGGACATCGCCCCGGAACAAATTTCCTGGGAACAGAAAGAGCCGGAAGAAATGACCATCCGCGAACTGCGCGAATACATACACATGCTGGAAATGCAGGACCAGCCGACCGCGCGTCACTGGTGCGAAATTTACATGCGTATCTTTATACCTATGGCCAGCTTCTTCTTTGCCATGATAGGCGCGCCGCTGGGAACGCAGAAACAGCGCACGAGTTCGTCCATCGGCCTGGGGCTGAGCATTATAGTTATTTTTATTTACTACGCAATTATGACCTTTACAACGGGCCTTGGCAAAGGCGGGGCAATGAATCCTTTTCTGGCCTGCGCACTGCCGAACATTATTTGCCTGATGGTAGGTATTTATCTTTTACGGCAGAAAAATGCGTAAAAGCAATGGGGTGAGTTTATGTTTGGGTTGCGCCTGATAATTATTCTGGCTGTTGTCGGCGGCCTGATTGCATTTATTGGCGATAAACTGGGCAGTAAAATAGGTAAGAAAAAATTGTCTGTTTTCGGGCTGAGGCCGTACTATACCTCGGTGCTGATGACGGTAATTACCGGCGTGCTGATTGCGGCGACGACCATTATCGTTATGGCAATATCTTCGGACAGCGCCAGGACGGCAATGTTTGGCATGGAACGTTTGCAGGATGAACTGAGCAGCCTGAACAGGGAAAAGGCCATAGCGGCGGAAGAAATGGATAAAGCCCGTGCTGCCCTTGCTGACCGCAACAAGGAAATACAGGACCTTGACGGAGAAATTGAGGCTATTAATGCCGAAAAAGCACATCTTCAGAATGAGGTTAACAGCAGCCGCCAAGAGCTTGGGCGTGCCCGTGCGGAAGTAAACAGCCTTTCGGAATCGAAGGCAACGCTTGAAAAAGAAGTTAATTCGCTGGAGGCTACTACCGAACGCCTGCGCCGCGGCATTGTTGCCATGCGTGAGGGCGATGTTGTATACCGCAGCGGCGAAGTAATTTATGCAGGCGTTTTAAGCAGCAAGCTTGCCGATGCCGAAAACACCAAACAGCTTGAAATGTTCCTGAGCGCGGCTAACGAAGCGGCCATGCAGCGCATGGGCATCCGCAGCGAAGAACCGGTAGGCGTTTTGTGGCTGCCTAACGAACTTATCCAGGCGGCTTTAAAAGAAATTCAGGCGGCAGACGGCAATGTGTTTGTAAGGCTGCGCGCCGTGGCAAACATTATAGCCGGTGAGCCTGCAATCTGCACTATTGAACTGGTGCATAACGAATGTGTATATAAAAACAACGAGCTTATTTACAGCAAAGTTATAGATGTAAGCGGCATTAAATACGGTTTGGACCGTGAAATTTTAATGTTCCTCAATTCCGTTAACCATACGGCTGTAAGTGCAGGCGTAATGCCCGACCCGCTTACCGGCAAGGTAGGCAACCTTGACGCGGGAACTATGGTGCAGACTGGCGAAAAAATGGCGGCGCTTGGCGGCAAAGTTATGCTTAAGGCGTATGCCCGCGGCGATATTTATACCTCCGGCCCGGTGCTGCTGCGTTTAGAGGTTGAAGATGCTGAATAACGGTTTTTTGCTTGGCATAGACCCCGGCAGCTTTAAAACCGGCGTGGCGCAGGTAACGCTGCAGGGCGAAGTTTTAAACGCCGAATGGGTGGAAACAAAAAAACTTACGGAAGCACTGAACCTGCTTTGCAGCGGCAAAGGGATGCCGCAGGCGGTAATTATCGGCAACGGCACCAATACGCAGCCGGTGCATAAAGTGCTGGCGCAGATTTTTACTGCTGTGCCGGTAATAGAAATTGACGAAAAACACAGTACGGAACAGGCACGTACTTTGTACTGGCAGCTTAACAAACCGCACGGCTGGCGTGCGCTGCTGCCGGAAGGTTTGCGTGTGCCGCCGGAACCGCTGGACGGCTATGCGGCGGCGGTGCTTGTAAAAAGATATCTGGAGCAAAATAAAAGCAGGGATTAACGCCCTGCTTTTTTTTGCAGGTATTTTGCCAAGCGGCAGCGAATAATGCAGGCAGAATTATTTTGTTGGTGATGTTATGAAACGGTTTATAAATTTATTTTTTGTAATGCTGCTGTGCTGTGCAGCCTTTTTGGCAGAGGCCGCACCGGTACAGATAGATATTTACAGCGTTAACGATTTGCACGGCAGGCTGCGTGCCGCAGAAAATGCGCCCGGCGCTGCGCGTTTGGCTGCTGCGCTTAATTTACTTACGGCAGCTAATCCAAAAGGCACGCTTATTGTTGGCGGCGGCGATATGCTGTCCGGCAGCATCGATGCAGACAGCTTTGACGGTTTGAATGCTGTGGAAGTCATGAATATTATGAGGTTTGCCGCAAATTGTGCAGGCAACCATGCTTTTGATTATAATTTCCCGGCTATTGTGCGTCAGGCCAAAGCCGCTGATTTTCCGCTTTTGGCGGCTAATATTACAGATGCAAACGGCAATATTCCCGCACCGTTTGCGCCTTATGCCGTGGTTAAACGCAATGGCATAAAAACAGGCATTATTGGCGTGCTTGATGAGCAGGCGTTTAAAAAAGTAAAGCCGGACCGGGTGGCAGGGCTGAAACTTACCTCTCCGGCAGAAGCGGCAAATAAATATGCTGCGGAACTTCGCAGAAACGGCGTGCAGATAGTTGTGCTTTTGGCGCATATCGGAGGACAGATGGAAAACGGTATGCTGACAGGCGCAATAGTGCCGGTGCTGGATAACCTGAAAGGCATTGACGCTGTGGCGTCAGGCGACAGCCATACCGTGTTTGCCTGCTCTTATAAGAGCATTCCGGCAGTGCAGGCAGGTGAATACGGCAGGCAAATAGGGCATATAAAACTGTTTTATGATGCTGATACCGGCAAAATTACACAGGCTGAGGCCAATGTTTATGAAACCGACGCTTTAACGCAAGAAGGCGACAGCAAGGCAGCTGCGTTTTTGCAGCCGCATTTTGAACGCGTCGATGCCGTCTACAGCAAGGTGCTGGCTTATAATACACAGTATCTGGCTAACGAAAAGTACGGTGAATCGCCGCTTGCCGATTATTTTATGGATTTAATTAACGGTGAGCTGGAAACGGATATAACTCTTTATAACGGCGGCGCAATCCGCGCCAACCTGCCTGCGGGCAATGTTACGCTGAGAGAGCTGAAACAGATTTTCCCGTTTAATAATACCTTATATGTTGTGCGGCTGCGCGGCAGCGATATTTTAAAGGCTTTGGAGCACGGGCTGGGCAGTAAGGAAATTGGCAGGGTGCGTTTTGCCGGGATTACTGTAACGGCAGATTTAACTGCGCCGGAAGGCGGAAGGTTAATATCTGTGCAGTTGGCAGACGGCAGTATGCTGAACCCTGAGAGATATTACAGCGTTGCTGTTAATGATTTTCTGCTTTCCGGCGGCGACGGTTATACATCTGTAAAAGGTGCGGAAATTATCCGCGAAAGCGGTAATGACCTTGATGTTTTAGGCACGGCACTAAAAAAGGCAGGGCAAATAAATTTTGATTATAATAATAAACGTTTGATTTTAAAGTAACGGGAGGTTAATATGGAAAATTTAAGCACTATAACTTGCGGAACTTTTTTGGAAGAACTGGCGTCCAAAGCGCCGACACCGGGCGGCGGTGCGGCTTCGGCACTTTGCGGGGCAGTTGCGGCGGCGCTTACGGCCATGCTTGCCAATTTAACTGTGGGTAAAGCAGGCAGCGAAGAAAATGAGCAGCAAACTGCACAGATTATTGCCGCTGCCGGTAAACTGCGCGAAGAATTGACGGCGCTTGCAGATGATGATGCGGCTGTATTCTGCAAATTTATGGCGGCGTATAAAATGCCCAAAACAACGGATGAAGAAAAAGCGGCGCGTACGGCTGCAATACAGCAGGCTGCTGTTGCGGCGGCAGATGTTCCCATGCAGATTGCCGAAAAGAGCATGGAGGTGCTGCTCTTGGCCCGCAGAATTATTGTAACCGGCAACCCCAATGCAATCAGCGACGGAACGGTATCGGCCATTGTGGCAAGGGCAGCGCTGCGCAGTGCCTTGTATAACGTAAAAATTAACCTTGGGCTTATTAAAGACGCCGCTTATGTGGAGCAGGCTGCGGCAAAAATGCAGACGCTGGAAGCCAAAGCGCTGGAAACGGAAGCCTTTGTGCTGGCGCGCACGGATGAAATTTTAAAGTAATGACGCTTGACTGATAAGCATATTTATCATATAATAAAAAATTAGCAGGGAGAGGTGGTCGAGTGGTTTAAGGCTCTGGTCTTGAAAACCAGCGAGGTGCAAGCCTCCGTGGGTTCGAATCCCACCCTCTCCGCCACGATTTTACCGCGCCTTTTCAGGCGCGTTTTTTATTATGGGAGCGCTATGCTTTATTTTGAATACGGCGAAAAAGAACTGAATTATTTAAAAAAGAAAGACAAGCGTCTGGCTGCCGTTATCGAAAAAGCCGGGATTATTCAAAGAGAATTATACCCCGATATTTTCGTCTCGCTTGTTAATTCCATTGCGGGGCAGCAAATATCGCGCCACGCCAAAGCAAGCGTATGGCGGCGCTTTACGGAATTACTGGGCGGCGCTGTTACTCCGCAGGCTATTGATGCAGTAACGGAGGAACAGCTGCGCAGCTGCGGCTTATCCGGGCGCAAGTCCGTGTATATTAAACGACTGGCGCAAAAAGTGCTTAATGGCGAAATTGATTTTGGCGCTTTTGCGGTAATGACGGATGAAGAAGTTATTGCAGAACTGATAAAACTGGATGGCATTGGCAAATGGACGGCGGAAATGCAGTTGATTTTTTCTCTGGGGCGCAAAAATATATTGAGCTTTGGCGACGCTGCTATTCAAAACGGGCTTAAAAGGCTGTACGGGCATAAAAAAATAACCCCGGCACTGGCAGAAAAGTACCATAAACGTTACAGCCCGTATGCTTCGGTAGCCAGTTTTTATTTGTGGGCGCTGGCCAACGGCGATGTGGAATACGAGCGGCCGCGCAGAAACGCAGAAAAAATTTAAAATTGTTGCTTTAAATACTTGCCAAACAGCAAAACATAGTGTATACTAATTAAGTAAGTCAATTGGAGTGGTACTCAAGTGGCTGAAGAGGACGGTTTGCTAAATCGTTAGGGGGGGCAACTCCCGCCAGGGTTCAAATCCCTGCCACTCCGCCAGTTAAAAATTAAGGACATCGGTTAATGCCGGTGTCTTTTTTTATACTTCTTTTTAATTTGATGTTTTAAATATGATATAATTATAATATTAGGATATAATTAACTCTGCATGAATATATACTTTAGGCAAAGGGGTAAGGGCTATGAAATCAAACTTTGCATTTTTAAAGTCACATTTTCCGGTGTTGGCTAATTTTGGTATATTGGCTGAAAAATATTGTTATAGCGATTCCAATTCCTGCATTATGAAGCTTGGCATGATTGGTGAAACAATCGTCAACTTAATGCTTACTTATGATAAAATTAAAATTCCAACAGATTGTAATGCTGTTACCAAAATTAAAATACTTTCGCTGCAAGGATTACTTACTCCTGATTTGTCTGATATATTGCATGCTTTACGCAAAGCGCGCAATAAGGCTGCCCATACAAATTATGAAAATATTAAAGAAGGGCAAACGCTTTTGGAAATGGCATATAGTTTATGCGAATGGTTTATGCAGACCTATGGTGATTTGCAGTATAAGCATTGTAAATTTGTTATGCCTACCGAAGCAGACGCCAAATCCATAACCGATAACGACGATAAGGCAGCAGAACAAAAAATGCTGGAGGAGACCGAAAAAATTGCTGCCGCTGCTAAAGCAGTTGCTGCTGATGAACGCAGAAAGCGCGCTCTTGCTGCGGCCAGCCAGCGCCAAAAATCAGAAGCGGAAACTCGTTACATGATTGATACTCAGCTGCGTAAGGTTGGCTGGGAAGCCGATACCGAAAACCTGCGTTACGGTAAAGGTATACGCCCACAAAAGGGTAAAAATCTTGCAATTGCCGAATGGCCAACGCTTTCTTCGGCAGGTAATAAAGGCAGGGCAGATTACGCCCTTTTTGCAGGTGAAAAACTTGTCGCTGTTATCGAAGCAAAAGCAGAGCATAAAGATATTCCTTCTGTTATAGATTATCAATGTAAAGAATATGCCCAAAACATTCGGCCCGAAGATGAAAAATACGTTATAACGACATGGGGAAAGTATAAAGCGCCGTTTGTTTTCGCTACCAACGGCAGGCCTTATCTTGCCCAGCTGGAAACTAAATCAGGTATTTGGTTTTTAGATTTAAGGGAAAGTGCCAACATGCCAAAGGCGTTGAGAGGATGGATTAGCCCTGACGGTATGCTGAAACTTTTAGAGAGTGATATTGAAAAGGCAGATAAAGCATTGCAGACACTGCCTTATGACTTTTTACGTGATAAAGACGGGCTTAATTTAAGGCAGTATCAGCTTAATGCTATACAGGCAGCCGAAAATGCCGTTATAAACGGGCAAAAAAATATTTTGCTTGCTATGGCGACAGGCACAGGCAAAACGCGCACGGTGCTGGGTATGATTTACCGCTTTTTAAAAACAGGCCGTTTTAACCGTATTTTATTTTTAGTAGACCGCACAGCCCTTGGCGAACAGGCAGAAGATGTATTTAACGAAGTAAAACTGGAAGATTTAAAAACACTTAACGATATATATGACATAAAAACTCTTGAGGACGCTGTTTTTGAAGATGAAACCAAAGTACATATTGCAACTGTACAGGGTATGGTTAAACGCTTGTTGTATAACGATGAAGAACGCCAGCCGTCTGTAACAGATTATGACTTAATTGTTATCGATGAAGCGCACAGAGGCTATCTTTTAGATAAAGAAATGGGCGAAGATGAGTTACTGTACCGTGACCAGCTTGATTACCAAAGCAAGTACCGCATGGTAATAGAATATTTTGACGCTGTTAAAATTGCCTTAACCGCTACGCCTGCGTTGCATACTACACAGATTTTTGGCAAGCCGGTGTTTAAATATACTTACCGCGAAGCCGTTATAGAAGGTTACCTTGTAGACTATGATGCGCCGCATAAAATAAAAACCCAATTTAATACCGAAGGTATTAAATATAAGAAGGGCGAAACGCTTGCGCTTTATGACCCTGTAACTCATGAAATAACGAACAGCGAAGTTTTACAGGACGAAATGAACTTCGATGTTGAAAAGTTTAACAAGCAGATTATTACCCCAAGCTTTAACCGCACTGTACTCGAAGAAATTGCCCGTGATATTGACCCGGAAGATGTAATGCAGGGCAAAACGCTTATTTATGCGGTTGATGACGAACACGCCGATTTAATAGTAAAAATTTTAAAAGAAATTTACACAAATTACGGCATTGATAACGATGCCGTAATGAAAATAACCGGCAGCGTTGCGGGCGGCAACAAACGCAAAGTGCAAGAAGCAATTAAACGCTTTAAAAACGAACGCTTCCCCAGCATTGCCGTAACAGTAGATTTATTGACAACAGGTATCGACGTGCCGGAAATTACCACGCTTGTTTTTATGCGCCGCGTAAAATCTCGTATTTTGTTTGAGCAAATGCTGGGCCGCGCCACGCGCCTGTGCCCAAAAATTAATAAAACACATTTTGAAATTTATGACCCTGTCGGTGTTTATGATTCTCTGGAAGAAGTAAACACCATGCAGCCGGTATCGGCAGACCCTAAAACAACCTTTGCCCAGCTGCTTGACGGGCTGGAAGTTTTAGAGGACGAAGCGCATATTAAAAACGCCGTTGCGCAGATAATTGCCAAATTACAGCGTGTAAAACGAAGGCTTACCAAAGAAGAAGTAAACGAATTTAAAGACCTGGCAGCAGGTTTAACGGTAGAAGGCTTTATACAAAAAATCGAAAGCCTGCCTGCCGCCGAAGCACGTAATACGCTTTTAATGGAAGCAAGCCTTTTAGAAATGCTGGACGATAAGCACGGGCATGGCGGTTATACCAAAGTAATTTCCGATAAGCAGGATAAATTTCTTATCCGCGAACGCGGCTTTGGCAAAAATGAGCAGCGCCCAGAAGATTACCTTGAAGCCTTTGAGGATTTTGTTAAAAACAACGTTAACGAAATTGCCGCGCTGAACATTATTTGCACGCGCCCCAAAGAACTGACGCGCGAAACGCTTAAAAGCCTGCGCCTGGCGCTTGCACAAAACGGTTTTACCACGCAGCAGCTTAACACCGCCGTCAGCGAAATTACCAGTGAAGAAATAACCGCGGATATCATCAGCCTTGTGCGCCGCTACGCCATCGGTTCGCCGCTTGTAAGCCATCAGGCACGCATCCGCCGTGCAGTAGATAAGCTTAAAAAAGCGCATAACTTCAGCAGGGTAGAGCTTAACTGGTTGAGCCGCATAGAAAGCTACCTTTTAAACGAATCGGTTATGAATGTTAAAGTTTTTGATGAAGATGAACGCTTTAAAACAAACGGCGGCTATAAAAGACTTAACCAAGTCTTCCGCAATAACCTTGAAGGCATTATTACCGAACTTAACGAATATCTTTACGACGATGGAGGCAGAACAGCTTGAACACGCAGGAAATTGTTGCCAAACTTTGGAACTTATGCAACGTATTAAGGGATGACGGCATTACCTACCACCAGTATGTAACAGAACTTACCTACATTTTGTTTTTAAAAATGGCTAAAGAAACAGGCGTAGAAGCAAAATTTGCCGAAGGCGTAATCACGCTTGAAGGCGATAGCCTTACGGCAGAACAAATTGCCGAAAATGCCCAAAAGCAAATAATTAAAGATTACAGCTGGGATGTATTAAAAAGCAAATCGGGCATAGAACTTTATAACTATTATAAAGATTTGCTGCGCCTGTTTGGCACATACTGCAAAGGCCGCGTACGTGAAATTTATAACGGTGCTGTTACCAATATCGAAGAACCGAAAAACCTTGAAAAGATAATTACCACCATTGATAAGCTGGACTGGTATTCTGCCCGCGAAGAAGGGCTGGGTAACCTTTATGAAGGCCTGTTAGAAAAAAACGCCAGCGAAAAGAAATCGGGCGCAGGGCAGTATTTTACCCCGCGTGTGCTGATTGACGTAATGACAAGGCTTATTAAACCCCAGCCCGGAGAACTTTGCAACGACCCCGCCTGTGGCACCTTTGGCTTTATGATTGCCGCCCATCGTTGTGTAAAAGAACAGACCGATGACTTTTTTAACCTTGATGAGGACGCCTACAAATTTGAACGCAACGAAGCCTTTACCGGTTGTGAACTTGTGCACGACACGCATCGCCTTGCCCTAATGAACGCCATGCTGCATGATATTGACGGCGAAATTAAACTTGGCGATACTTTAAGCAACCTTGGCAAAAGCATGAACGGTTACGACGTAGTGCTTACCAATCCGCCCTTTGGCACAAAAAAAGGCGGCGAACGCGCCACCCGTGATGATTTTACTTACCCAACAAGCAATAAACAGTTAAACTTTTTGCAGCATATTTACCGCAGCCTTAAGGCAAATGGCAAAGCTCGTGCCGCTGTTGTGCTTCCCGATAATGTGCTTTTTGCAGACGGCGATGGCGAAAAAATACGCTGCGATTTAATGGATAAGTGTAACCTGCATACGGTTTTGCGCCTGCCGACCGGCATTTTTTATGCGCAGGGTGTAAAAACAAACGTGCTGTTTTTTACGCGCGGCACAACCGATAAGGGTAACACCAAAGAAGTATGGTTTTACGATTTGCGTACCAATATGCCCAGCTTTGGCAAAACCAACCCGCTTAAAAAAGAACACTTTGCCGCTTTTGAAGCTGCTTATGAGGCCAAAGACAGAACTAAAGTGAAGGATGAGCGTTGGAGTGTATTTACGCGCGAAGAAATTACCGCCAAAGGCAACAGCCTTGATTTGGGCTTGATACGCGACGACAGCGTGCTGGATTACAACGACCTGCCAGACCCGGCAGAAAGTGCAGCAGAAGCCGCCACCCAGCTTGAAGAAGCAGTAGACCTTTTGCAAAGTGTAGTAAAAGAGCTTAACGCTTTGGCGGAGGTGCGCTGATGGCAGGCAGAAAAAAACAGCCGGAACTGACGGCTGAAGAAAAATTACAGCAGACACTTGTGCCCGAAGCTGAACAACCATACAAAGTGCCTGATAATTGGTGCTGGACTTATTGGGGAAATTGCGGAGAATTTATCGCAGGAAATGCTTTTAAAAAAGACTATCAGGGATTTCAAAATTATCATATACCTTTTTATAAAGTTGGAAGTTTAAAATATTCTGATGATAACGGAATTTTATATGATAATAGCAATACAATAAATGATGAAATATTAAAAATTTTAAAAGCAACATTAATACCTGTAAATTCTATAATTTTTGCAAAAATAGGAGAAGCCATACGTTTAAATAGACGTAGCATAAATAACAAAGCGTGTTGCATAGATAATAATCTTATGGCTTTCGTTAGTAAAGTAGGATTTTGGAAATATTTTTATTTTTGGAGTTTGCAATTAGATTTATATGATTATACTAATGCTACAACAGTTCCTGCTATTAGAAAGTCTGATTTAGAAGGAATAGAAATGCCTCTCCCACCACTTGCCGAACAGCAGCGAATTGTTGAGCGCATAGAAACGCTGTTTGCTAAACTGGACGAAACCAAAGAAAAGCTGCAAAACACACTTGATACCTTTGAAATCCGTAAAACCGCCATTTTGCATAAAGCCTTTACCGGTGAACTGACTGCCAACTGGCGCAAAAACCACGGCTTAACGATGGATAGTTGGGAAGAAAAGACATTAAATGATATAGCGAGTTATAAAAAAGGACCTTTTGGGTCTTCGATTACGAAAGCAATGTTTGTGCCAAAAACTGCTAATACTTACAAAGTTTATGAACAGGGTAATGTTATTAGAAAAGATTTGACTTATGGGCATTATTATATTACTAGTGAGAAATATCAAGAGCTAAAAGGATTTTCTGTTAAAGCCGGTGATATTTTAATTAGCTGTGCTGGTACAATTGGTGAAGTATATAAATTGCCACCAGAATGTGAAGAAGGAGTAATTAATCAGGCTCTAATGAGAGTTCGTTTAAATCAAAACATTATAGAGGGATATTTTTGTTATTATTTTGGTGAAATAATAAAGGATGATGTTATAGATAAATCTAACGGTACTGCTATGAAGAATATACCGCCATTTAAAGTATTAAAGGCAATACAAATAAAATTGCCAACTATCAATGAGCAAACCGAAATCGTTCGCATCGTTGATAACCTGCTCGCCAAAGAACAGAAGGCGCACAGCATTGCCCAAAACGCCCTCGCCAAAATCGACCTCATCAAAAAATCCATTCTCGTCCGTGCCTTCCGCGGACAGCTCGCCACCAACAACCCCGCCGACGAATCGGCTGTGGAATTGTTGAAAAGAGTGTTGTAAAAATTAGGAGTGATAATATGCTTATAAACAATGTTTTAGTAAGTGATGAGTGTATTACTAAAGCACATCCACATACCGTGAAAAAGTTTGAGTTAATTGAAAAATATGTTGAAGCATGGGCACAAAAACTTTTGAATAATCCTAAATGTGATAAGATAATTTTTATTGATTGTATGTCAAATAGTGGAATTTATATTGATGATGGCGGAGAAGTGGTCTGTGGTACACCAATAAGAGTAGCAAAGTATTTAAGTGATATAATGCAAAATTCAAATTATAGAAATAAAACAGCTGAACTTTATTTTAATGATATTGATTCTTTTAAAGTTGAATGTTTGAAAAATTTTTTGCCTTCAAATACTGAAAATTTTAAAATAATTTGCAGTGCCAAAGACGGAAATAAATTATTGAAGGAGTTAAAATATAAGTTAACGGAAAGAAATGTACATTATCTATTAATTTATGACCCGTTTCAAGCAGATATAGATTGGGAAGCTATAGAACCATTTTTACAACATTGGGGCGAAGTAATTATAAATCATATGGTTTCTGATATTAAACGAGGTATTTCACAGGTTAAAGATAAATTAAAAGTGCAGAGATATGAAAAAACGTATTTAAACCCTTGGACAGAGTTATTAGTTAAATGTAAAGATAGAAATGCATTTGAAGCAAGAATCGTGGAAATAATCAAACAAAGAGAACAACATAAACATTACAATTTTTATATAGCAGCATTTCCTTTTTATAATAAGAAGAATAGTAAAATTTATAGCCTAATCTATTGTACAAGCAATATAGAAGGGCTAAAATTGTTTAAAAAAGAGGCTTGGACTGTTTTTGGTGGAAAATCTTCTTTAAAAAAATCAAACCCTTGTGGTCAGCAATTAGCATTTGACTTTACAGGAGACGCTGATGTACAAGTGACTTGCGATGAAACATGTTATACTATTAAAGATATCGCAGATTATTTGCAAAATAAATTTTGCGGACGGGCAAATGTTCCGTATAAAGAAGTTTGGGCAAAATTGGACAAACATCCGATATTTCCGAATGATGGTTTTAAAAATGAAATAAAAGAAGAATTAAAAAATTCGTATGATGCACAATGTGGTAGAAGTACGATAAGTTTTACTAACAGGAGAGTTTTAATTAATGAAAAAAGTTAAAGGTTATATTCAACGGACATCTATGTTATATGTAACTGGTGTTGAATATGGCGATTATACAATGAATCATGTGTTGGGTTGTTCACATGGATGTAAATATCCATGCTATGCGTTTATGATGAAAAAGAGATTTGGGCAAATTGCTTCTTATGATGAATGGCTCGAACCTTATTTAGTATCTAATACATTATCTTTATTAGATAAGGAAATACCAAAATTAAAGGATAAAATTAAGTCAGTTCAATTATGTTTTACTACAGATCCTTTTATGTATGAATATCCGGAAATAGAGGAAATGAGTATGGCGGCATTAAAAAAATTAAATGCTGCGGGAATTAAATGTAGTGTTTTAACTAAAGGGTTATTACCTATTTCATTATCAGGGCTATCTAAAGATAATGAGTATGGTATAACTTTAATTTCTTTAGATGAAGATTTTAGAAAAGAAGTAGAACCGGGTGCAGCAAGTTATGAAGACCGTTTACGAGCATTGTATGCTTTGAAGCAATGCGGCTGTAAAACATGGGTAAGTATAGAGCCTTATCCTACACCGAATATTATAGAACAAGAATTAAAACCTATTTTAGAAGCAATATCTTTTGTTGATAAAATTATTTTTGGCAGAATGAATTATAATAAAAATGTAACAGCTTATAAGTACCATAAAGAATTTTACAATAAATGTGCTTTTGAAGTTATTGAGTTTTGCGAAAAACATAATATAGAGTATTTTATAAAAAAAGGTACAATAACATAAACGCAAATTAAAAAATAATAAAATTACGATGATGTAAAAACATTAAAATATTTTACACTATCATTTTTAGGGACTTAAAGCAATAAGATAATATTTGTAAAGTTTAACGACAGCATAGCTTGTGCTATGCTGTCGTTATGTATTTTAAGGATATTTAATTTTTCAAAGCCGTTATGGGTACTACAAATACGCCGTCAGGTCTTTGGTAGGCAGCGTTGCTTAAACCGCACAGTACACATAACAATGATGGCGGTACAGCTTTTTTGTCTTCTTCAAATTCACGTTGAATTTGTTTCAAATTTGCCGCTGCCTGGTCGATTTGATTTGCACCAAGCTTTATTTCAAAGGCGCACCAGTTGCCGTCTGGCAATTCTATTACAGCGTCAATTTCTCTGTTCTTATAATCCTGATAGTGATACAGGTTTGCCCCGAAGGATTCAGCATAAATGCGTAAATCTCTTTCGCATAATGCTTCAAACATAAAGCCGAGCGTTTCCAAATCGTTTAAAAGTGCTGCCGGTGTTAGTTTTAGCAGGGCGCAAGCAAGCGAAGGGTCTGCTAAATGGCGCTTTTCTGCCTGCTTTACACGTACCGATGAACGCACGTTAGGCGCAAACGGCGGTTGGTTATCCGTTAAAAATAACCGTTTAAAAATATCCAAATATGCGGTTACTGTGTTGGCGTCAATATCTTGCCCGTCTTTTTCTTTTATATCCGATTTTAACAGCGTGTTTGTCGCTGTTGTGCTTTCGTTGCGCGCTAACGACATAAGCAATAAGCGCATTTTTTGCGTATTTCTTTTTACATCGTCAATGCGGTAAATGTCATCATCCAATACAGCTTGCAAATATTGCTGCGGCAACAACGCCGCCTGTTTTACAGGTAAGTTCAAGCTTCCCGGCCAGCCACCGCGAATAATGAATGTTATTATATCTTTTAAGTTAACTTCGCCGGTAATAACAGGTGTTAGTTTACCTTGGCACAAAGATTCTAAAGAAATATGTCCGGAAGAGTCGCCGGATTCATACAAGCTCATCGGGCGCATACGCAGTTTTCCAATACGTCCTGCTCCGCTGTGCAGTATGCCTTTGTGGTTTGGCGTAGCAGAACCGGTGAGAATAAATTGTCCTTTTTGGTTTGTCTGGTCTACTTTATGGCGGACGGCATCCCATAATGGAGGGTATTCCTGCCATTCGTCAATTAGGCGCGGGGTGGCACCATCTAAAATTGTATCCGGGGAAATTTCTGCTAATTTTCTGTTTTGAAAATTACCGGCAGGGTCAGCTAAATAAAATTCGCTGTTGCAGTGGTAAGAAGAAGTCCATGTTTTACCACACCATTTAGGGCCTTCGATGCAGATTGCTCCAAAGGTATTTAGGTATTCTTTTACCTGTTTATCTATTATGCGCGGTTTATAAAAATTTTTATTCATATATTATCACCTATGTATAGTATAGCTTATTCAGTGAAATTCCGCAAATTTATTCAGTGAAATTTCGAAAAGTCATTCAGTGAGATTTCAATTTTTTATTCAGTGGAATTTCAAAATTAAAAATTTCACATCAAAATTTCTTTCAACAAATTCAAATTTTCACAAATTTGATGTATAATATTTTTTGCTGTGCTTTTATCGCGGCAAAATGTTTTAATTTCAGGAGGTTTATATGTCTAAATTACGTATTGCCATTACTGCCGATACTTACCCGTACGCCAGTGATGTAACTAACCTTGTGCGCGCGCCGTTTACCGCACGCGGGCTGGTTGATATTATTAACGAGCTGGGCGCGCTGCCCATTGTGCTGCCGGATGTTCCGGGTGCCAAAGGTGAAGATTATGCAGAAATGTTCGACGCGCTGATTATTCCCGGCGGGCCGGATGCCGACCCTTCGTTTTTCGGCGAAGAACCGTGGATGCATATCTGTATGACCAATTACAAACGCGATATGTTTGAAGCAGAAATTTTTAAAGCCTTCTACAAGGCAGGCAAGCCTATTTTCGGCATCTGCCGCGGCTGCCAGTTTATTAATATTATGATGGGCGGCAGTGTATATCAGGATTTGGCAACGCAGAACCCTGACGCTTATATCCGCCATTCTCAGGGGGCAAACGGCTGCTATCCTACTCACCACGTAACGGTAGAAGAAGGCAGCTGCCTGTATGAAGCGCTGGGCGGCAAAGCGTATGTAAATTCCCGCCATCATCAGGGCATTAAAAAAGTTGGCGAAGGTTTAAAAGTTACGGCCAAAGCTCCGGACGGAGTTATTGAAGCAATTGAAAGCGCCGAAGGCAGCCAGATTGTTGCCGTACAGTGGCATCCGGAAAATATGTGGCAGGAGCACCCGGAAATGCGCAGAATTTTTGCCGGTTTTATTGACAGGGTTGCCGCATCTAAAAAATAAAGTTTAATTTAAAATAAGGGAGAAGTTACTATGAGTAAAGGTAAAATGGGCTTTTGGACGATAGTGCTTTTCGGTATTAACAGCATTATCGGCTCGGGCATTTTTCTTTTGCCTAACAACGCCATGAGCATTATCGGCCCGGCAAGCCTTGGCGTACTTTTGTTTGATATGCTGCTGGTATTGGCAATGACTTTTTGCTTTGCAGAAGCCAGCGGGCTGTTTAAAGATAACGGCGGCCCGTACATTTATGCCAAAGAGGCTTTTGGCAATTTTATCGGCTACGAGGTTGGCTTTTTAACGTGGATTACCCGCATTATTGCGTTCTCTACCATGGGCGTTGGCTTTGCCACTGCTTTGGGCGGCATTATGCCGGAGTTAAGCACGCCGTTAATGAAAAACATTATTGTAACCGTAATTTTTGCACTGCTGGCAATTATGAACCTGTTTGGCGTGCAGCTGTTTAAGGTTATCCAGAATATGGCAACCGTTGCCAAGATTCTGCCGTTTGTATTGTTTATCGGCATGGGCGTTTTCTTTATCGACAGTGCCAATTTTACGCCGCTGTTCCCCGGCGGTGAATATACCCCCGGCAGCTTCGGCACAGCAGCTGTAATGCTGTTCTTTACTTTTACGGGCTTTGAAAGTATCGCCGTTGCCGCTTCTGAAATGGAAAATCCGCAAAAGAATTTGCCGAAAGCCATTTTGGTTGTTATCTGCATTGTAGCAGCAATTTATTTTATGCTTCTGGCCTGCGCTATCGGCATAATGGGCTATGACCTTGCCAATACAACGGTTCCCGTGCAGGAAGCTTTCGGGCGTATTGCGGGCAGTTTCGGCGTGGGCATTGTTGCTTCCGGCACGTTGGTTTCTATTGGTGCGCTGTGCATCAGTTCGTCTTTTGTTACTCCGTACAGCTGCCTTGCTTTAGCAGAAAAAGGCATGCTGCCTGCCGCTATGACGAAGCGCAACCGCTTTAACGCTCCTTACTGGTGCATAATTGCTTCTACCGTTATCGCGCTTTTAATTGCCTATACCGGCAGCTTTACGTTCCTTGCTTCCATCAGCGTGGTATCGCGTTTTTCGCAGTATATTCCCACATGCCTTTCCATACCGGTATTCCGCAAAAAAATGCCGGATGCGCCGCGTGCGTTTAAAATTCCGTTTGGCCCTGTTATTCCGGTTATTGCCGTGCTTACCAGTTTATGGCTTCTGGCACAGGCTAAGCCCCAGCAGCTTATTATGGGCTTGGGTGCGGCGGTAATTGCAGTGCCGTTTTATTACTTTGTTTATAAAAATAAAAAAGCGCAGGCTTAACCCTGCACACCAAAAAAGCGAAGGCGTTATGCCTTCGCTTTTTGCTTTTATTTTTGCTTATAACTGTTTACTTATAATAACTTACAACTTCTACATCAAGGTCTCAGTTTTTCCATTTCCAAACGTACCTGATACATCTGGTCTTCGGTAATGCCAAGCTGTGTGGCAACGGCGTCCCAATCAGTTGTGGGCGGGTTGTGCATTTCAACAATCTGCGCTGGGGTGCTGCTGCAATATTTAGCCATCAGCACTGCGTGGGCAACGTCACCCATGCCAAAGTTCTGTTCAAACAGCGGCAGGCTTACGGCGGTGTCAACGCCAAGCACGGTGCTTAAATATTCGGCGTCGTTTTTGTCGTGCGCGGCTTTAATGTCGTTAGGGGTAAGCCCCATCATATATTCAACGCGCGGCCATCTGTTGTATTCGGTTTTCAAATCCAGCACGGCGCCCATGTCCTTGCCGGTGACATAGCTTAAAAAAGCGGCGTGGCGCAGTTCTTTAAAGCCCCAGCCCTGATTATAAAATTTTTTAACGGTGCTTTCGGCTACGCCAAAGCGCGCGCTGATGGAATCAATTTCGTTATCAATGCGTACCTGATGCGGTACAAGCCCTTCGCGTCCAGCGGGGCGCGGCGGCAGCGGTTTTGCTTCGGCGGTGCTGCTTAAAATATCGGTAGTAAAAGGTGCAGCAACAAGGCCAAAGGCGAGTGCGAGAGTTAATAAGGATTTTTTCATACGTTACCACCCTTTCATAATCAATAATAATTCTATATTACTCATTGTATCATAGTTTTATGCGTTTTGCATTAAGTTAGTTTAAAATTTTATATGAAAATTATAAAAAGCCTCCAAAGCATAAACCTTGAAGGCTTTTCATATCTTCGCAACAGGGGGGCGGAAGTTATACCATTTTTAAAAGCACAATGCCGCTGATCATGGTGGCGATGCCTACAAAGCCGAGCGGTTTAATCCGCAGGCCGAAAAAGGCTTTATCCACGCAAGTGGTTAATAGTATGCCCAATGCGCCCCAGACGGCGTAAGCGATGCTTAAGTCCAGCGTTACCAGCGCCTGTGCCATAAGCAAAAAGGCAACGCCGATAAGTGCCAGTGAGGCAAAGCCGTACTTTTTGTTGGCAAAGCCGTTCGATTTTTTGAGGCAGACGTTGGCAATTACGTCCGCGATAACGGCGAGAATTATATAAAAAAGTCCTGTTATCTGCATTTCAATCACATCCTACTTTAAAAGTGCCTTTTTTAATCATTATCAGCCCGGCGATGATGACGCCGAAGGCTAAAAGTTTAATGGGCGGCATGGTTTCGTTAAAAATCAGCCAGGCCATTAAAGCCGTGCCCGCAAGGCCAAGCCCTTCCCAAACGGCGTAGGCGACGCTGATGGGTATTTTTTTTACCGCCTTGCTTAAGCAGAAGTACGAACAGGCCATGGCCGCCAGCATTACGGGGTAGCCGATAAACCATTCGTGCATAACGGAAAACTTCATAAAAGTTGTGCCTGTAACTTCCAGTGCAATGGCCGCAAACAGCATATAAACATGTTTCATGATAATTCACCCTTTCACTTGCAGCAAAGTAATTTTGCCGCTATAATAATAGTAAAGTATGGTGTTGCACCATAGTCAAGGGGGTTTTTAAAATTTCGCAGAGGCTTTTAAAAACGGGCGAATTTGCCGCCTTTTGCAATACAACCAAAGATACTTTATTCCATTACGATGATATTGGGCTTTTAAAACCGGTAAAAACAGCGGCGAACGGTTACCGCTATTATTCGCTGAACCAGATTTATATGTTTGACCTTATAACTACTTTAAAAGAAGTGGGGCTTTCGCTGGAAGAAATAAAAAATTACATGGATGAGCGCGATGCCGATGCCTTTATGGAGCTTTTAAAAGAGCAGGACAAGCTGCTGAAGCAGAAAATTGAGGTGCTGACGCGCCGCCGCCGCCTTTTGCGTAATACATTAAAAATGACAAAAGAAGCGTTCGATGTGCAGGAAAATACCATAAGCATTGAAGATGCCGGAGAAGAATATTTTATAATTAGCGACAGACCAAAAAATAACAGTGAAAAAGAATTATTTGCTGTTGTTTCGCACTTATGGGATTACTGTACAAAGCATAATGCGTATGATGATTTTGTTACTGGCGAGATAATTCCTTACGAAAATATTGTAAACGGCAGTTTTGCTACGGGATGGTTCTCCTCGCGAGTTGATAAAAAAGCAAAAAGCCGCTATTTGCACGTTAAACCGGCAGGATGCTATGCCGTTAAATATATACGTTCATCATACTATGCCTTGCAGGAGGAATACCGCAAGTTTTGCTGTGAGCTGCATGAACTTGGCTATGAACCAAACGGCAGTATTTATCAGAATGATATAACCAATTATTTATCGGAGCGTTATGCCGATGATTATTTAATGAAAATAGAGGTAAGTGTTAAACGGCATGATGAAAATGGCTGCAAATAAAAATTTAACTAAAAAAGAACTGCAAATTTGCCTGCTGCTGACGCTTGCCTTATGCGCTTTAGCGGCGGTGCCGCTTTTTGTAATGCCTGCGGACTGGCGTTTTACGGCAGCGCTTGCTGCAGCGCAGTTTTTACTGCTGCTGCCGCTTGTTTATTATTCGCAGCCTGTTTTGCAAAGCGGCAGAAAAACTTTGTTCGGCGGCATACCGGCAATGGAAGGGCTGGTGTTTGTTTGCTGCGTGGCTGGAATAATCAGCAGTGTAATTATAAGCGTAAATTCGGTACATGGTTTTATCAGTGCCGCGGCGGCAGGTTTTGCACCGCTTGCCGTTTTACTGTTTACTGTTTTGGTAAATTGCTATTTTAAGCAAAACCGTTTAAATTTTAGTGCAGCGGAGGCTGATGACGGCATTACAGCCGGTAAAACAGCGGCGTTTGTGCTGCCAGCAGTATTTGCCCTTGCACTTGCGGCGGCGTTAAGCTGGTGGTTTTACGGGCTTGGCGCGGCCGCTTCATGGCAGGTTTTAAGCAGCGTGCTTATGGCAGCAGGGGCAGGTGCGTT
>UMBB01010112.1_pt1 | contig 21477 bp, 20 predicted proteins | sample 1963851 | NCBI WGS metagenome assembly UMBB01 (sample SAMEA4835930, study PRJEB28245) | human gut metagenome | biome: gut microbiome; material: fecal sample | place: Denmark | collected 2008
GTTCCATGGAACTACTGGATACATTTTCGCAGGAAAAATATGACAAGATTCAGAGAAGAGAAGATAAGGTTGACAGATATGAAGATAAGCTTGGAACTTATCTTGTAAAGATTACACAGCAGGAGCTTACTTCTGGACAGAACAAGGAGGTCTCAAAGCTTCTCCATACAATTTCTGATTTTGAGAGAATAAGTGACCATGCTGTTAACATATCACAGGCAGCAGCAGAACTGTTTAATGAAAAGCTTAGGTTTTCTGATTGTGCTGTTGAAGATGTTGAACTGATGTCATTAATTATGAAAGAAATAGTTGGAAATGTAATAGATGCATTTGAACAGAACAAGGTTGAATATGCCTATAAGACAGAGCCGTTAGAAGAACTCGTTGACATATATTGTGATGAAATGAAGATGAATCATGTCAAGCGTGTCCAGAAAGGTGAATGTACACTTCATCAGGGCTTTATATTTAATGATCTGCTTACAGATTTCGAGAGAATTGCTGACCATTGTTCTAACGTGGCAGTTGCGATTATTGAGCTTGAGTTAAATGTGTTTGATACACATGAGTATCTTATTAATCTCAAGAAAGATAATGGAACTAATTTTGATAAATATTTTGAGGAATACAAAGAAATGTTTCCTTTAAGCCAGTATTAAGCAGAGATTAGTGTTAAGTAGATAATATTGGATACAGAATTTGTTAAAATTTCGTCAAAATGACTAATTGATAATGAGTTATTATTGAAAAAAGTGCAAAAATGTAAAAAATGGGAAGAAAGCCTTGATATTTTGCTTCTTCTTATGTAAAATACACGGTAGTTGAAATTTTAACAAACTATGTTATAAAAATTCATTTTAGGAGGAATTGTTTTTATGTCAGTAAAAGTTGCAATCAATGGTTTTGGTCGTATCGGTAGACTTGCATTCAGACAGATGTTTGGTGCAGAAGGATATGAGGTAGTTGCTATTAACGATTTAACAAGCCCTAAGATGCTTGCTCATCTTTTAAAGTATGACTCATCACAGGGAAGATATGTTAACTTCGGTGAGGAAGATCAGGTAACAGCTGATGATGAGGCTGGTACAATCACAGTTAAAGGCAAGACTATCAAGATTTACAAAGAGCCAGATGCTAATAACTGCCCATGGGGAGAGATTGGCGTTGATGTAGTTCTTGAGTGTTCAGGATTCTATACATCTAAGGCTAAGGCACAGGCTCATATTAATGCAGGTGCTAAGAAGGTAGTTATCTCAGCTCCAGCTGGAAACGACCTTAAGACTATCGTTTACAATGTAAACCATGAGACACTTACAGCAGATGATCAGATTATCTCAGCTGCTTCTTGTACAACAAACTGCTTAGCTCCTATGGCTAAGGCACTTAACGATTGTGCAACAATCGAGTCAGGTATTATGTGTACAATTCATGCTTACACAGGTGACCAGATGATTCTTGACGGACCACAGAGAAAGGGTGATTTAAGAAGATCTAGAGCAGGTGCTTGCAACATCGTTCCTAACTCAACAGGTGCTGCTAAGGCTATCGGTCTTGTTATCCCAGAACTTAACGGAAAGCTTATTGGAGCTGCTCAGAGAGTTCCAACACCTACAGGTTCTACAACAATCCTTAATGCTGTAGTTGCTAAGAAGGTTACAGTTGATGAAGTTAATGCTGCTATGAAGGCTGCTGCAACAGAGTCATTCGGTTACAATACAGAGCAGATTGTATCTAGCGATATCGTTGGTATGAGATTTGGTTCATTATTTGATGCTACTCAGACAATGGTTAATGAACTTCCAAACGGTGGTTGCCAGGTTCAGGTTGTTTCTTGGTATGATAATGAGAACTCATACACAAGCCAGATGGTTAGAACAATTAAGTACTTCGCTGAATTAAACTAATCATTTAGATTGTTTTTGCCGGAGAATGGTATGACTATTCTCCGGTTTTTTATAAAGCTGTATATGTAGCTATTTTATGTATTATATGGAGGATATTAATATGCTTAATAAAAAGTCTATTGATGATATCAATGTAAAGGGCAAAAGAGTATTATGCAGATGTGATTTTAATGTACCTTTAGATGGAAGCAGAATTACAGATGAAACAAGACTTGTAGCTGCTCTTCCAACAATCAAGAAGCTTATTGCTGATGGAGGAAAGGTTATTCTTTGTTCACATCTTGGAAAGCCAAAGGGACCAGATGCTGCATTTTCTCTTGCACCAGTTGCAAAGAGACTTTCAGAACTTCTTGGTCAGGAAGTTAAGTTTGCAGCAGATGATACTGTTGTAGGCGATAATGCAAGAGCAGCTGTTGCTGCAATGAATGATGGAGATGTTATTCTTCTTGAAAATACAAGATTCAGACCAGAAGAGACTAAGAATGGTGAAGCATTTTCTAAGGATTTAGCTTCTATTGCAGATGTATTTGTTAATGATGCATTTGGTACAGCTCACAGAGCACATTGTTCTAATGTAGGTGTTACACAGTATGTTGATACAGCTGTTGTTGGATATCTTATGCAGAAGGAAATTGATTTCCTTGGAAATGCAGTTAATAATCCTGTAAGACCTTTCGTTGCAATTCTTGGTGGTTCAAAGGTTTCTTCTAAGATTTCAGTTATCAATAATCTTCTTGATAAGGTTGATACACTTATTATCGGTGGTGGTATGTCTTATACATTCCAGAAGGCACATGGTGGTAATGTAGGTCAGTCATTAGTAGAGGATGATTATCTTGATTATGCTAAGGATATGATGAAGAAGGCTGAAGAAAAGGGCGTTAAAATGCTTATTCCTATCGATACAGTTGTAGCTAAGGAATTCAGCAATGATTCTCCTTCACATGTTGTAGAAGCAGGACATCAGGAAGATGATGACATGGGTATGGATATTGGACCTAAGACATGTGAACTTTACAAGGAAGCTTTAAAAGATGCCAAGACTGTAGTATGGAATGGACCAATGGGAGTGTTTGAATTCCCTAATTTTGCAGCAGGAACAATTGCTGTTGCAGAAGAACTTGCACAGCTTAAAGATGCTACAACAATCATTGGTGGTGGTGATTCAGCAGCAGCTGTTAACAACTTAGGATTCGGAGATAAGATGACACACATCTCTACAGGTGGTGGAGCATCTCTTGAATTCCTTGAAGGTAAAGAACTTCCAGGTGTAGTTGCAGCTAACGATAAGTAATTAATTTTACTGACATAGTTATATAATAATATTTTAATCCGGATCTTATTTTTTGTTAAGTAAGGTCCGGATTTTTGTTATTTATTTCACAAACTATACTTGAAATATGTATTAAAGTATGCTATTATTTATTTTACTAGGATAGTTATATGGGAATAATTTAATAGGATTGTCCATATATATGTTATTATGGATAATTTCCTGTGGGGAGGCGTAGAATGAGAAGAAAAGTAATAGCAGGCAATTGGAAGATGAATATGACACCAAGCCAGGCAGTTAAGCTCGTTACTGAATTGAAACCGAATGTTAATAATCCGGATGTTGATGTTGTGTTCTGTGTGCCATCAATTGACATAGTACCTGTAGTGGAGGCAGTGAAAGGATCTAATATACATATTGGGGCAGAGAATGTATATTATCAGGAGAAAGGAGCATTTACCGGTGAATTATCGCCAGAGATGCTTGTTGATGCGGGGGTAAGCCATGTTATCATAGGACATTCAGAAAGAAGAATGTACTTTAATGAAAGCAATACAGTTCTTAATCTTAAGCTTCATAAAGCTCTTGAACATGACATTATCCCAATTCTTTGTTGTGGAGAGACACTTGAACAGAGAGAAAAAGGGATTACACTTGATTTTGTTAAAGAACAGATAGTAGAAGCATATGTTGGTGTTACTAAAGATCAGGTGCTTCATACAATAGTTGCTTATGAGCCAATCTGGGCTATTGGAACAGGAAAGGTTGCAACTACAGCGCAGGCACAGGAAGTATGCGGATTTATAAGAACTGTATTCGAAGAGTTATATGATAAAGAAACAGCGGATCAGATAAGGATTCTTTATGGAGGAAGTGTTAATGCTTCTAATGCAGCAGAGCTTTTTGCCCAGCCTGATATTGATGGTGGACTGGTAGGAGGTGCAAGTCTCAAGCCGGATTTTGCGGATATAGTTAATTATAATAAGTAAATAAGCATGAAAAGACCTTGTTTTGATGATAATATTCAAGACAAGGTCTTTGATTTTTTTTACAAATGTGCTATCATGCTATAGGCAATTAATTAGAATACATTTAAAGGAGAATCACATTATGAGTAAAAAACCAGTAGTTTTAATGGTACTTGATGGTTATGGTTTAAATGATAGAACAGAGGGTAATGCTATTGCTATGGCTAATACTCCTGTTATGGATAAGCTTATGAAGGAATGCCCGTTCCAGAAGGGATATGCTTCAGGACTTGCTGTAGGTCTTCCAGACGGACAGATGGGTAATTCAGAAGTTGGTCATATGAATATTGGTGCTGGTAGAATTATTTATCAGGATCTTACAAGAATTACTAAGGATATTGAAGATGGTACATTCTTTAAGAACGAAGAATTACTTGAGGCAATGGAGAACTGCAAGAAGAATGATTCGGATCTTCACCTTTTCGGACTTTTATCAGATGGTGGTGTTCACAGTCATTTAAGCCATGTATATGGACTTTTAGAGATGGCAAAGCAGCAGGGAGTGTCTAAGGTATATGTTCATGCGTTCCTCGACGGAAGAGATACACCTCCAGCTTCAGCTAAGGGATTTGTTGAGACACTTGAGAATAAGATGGCAGAAATCGGAGTTGGTAAGGTCGCATCTTTATCAGGCCGTTACTATGCAATGGACAGAGATAATAACTGGGACAGAGTAGAAAAGGCTTATGATTCACTTGTAACAGGTGATGGCATTAAGGCCGAGTCAGCTACACAGGCACTTCAGGAGTCATATGATAATGGTAAGACAGATGAATTCGTTGAGCCAACAGTTATCTGTAAAGATGGTCAGCCACTTTCATTAGTTAAGGCTAATGATTCTGTTATATTCTTTAACTTCCGTCCAGACCGTGCAAGAGAGATGACAAGAGCGTTCTGCGATGATAAGTTTACAGGATTTGAAAGAAAGACAGGATTTATTCCATTAACATTTGTATGCTTCAAGGATTATGATGAATCAATCCCTAACAAGAAGGTTGCATTCAAGAAAGAGAATATTAAGAACACATTTGGTGAATTCCTTGCTAATCATGGAAAGAAGCAGTTAAGACTTGCTGAGACAGAGAAATATGCACATGTTACATTCTTCTTTAATGGCGGTGTTGAAGATCCTAATGTTGATGAGTTCAGATTACTTGTTAACTCACCTAAGGATGTTGCAACATATGACTTAAAGCCAGAGATGAGTGCTCCGGAAGTAGGTATGGACTTAGTTGAGGCTATAAAGTCTGACAAATATGATGTTATTATTATCAACTTCGCTAATCCTGATATGGTTGGACATACAGGCGTTATTCCAGCTGCAATCAAGGCTGTAGAGAAGGTTGATGAGCTTGTTGGAAAGGCTGTAGATGCAGTAAAGGATGTTGACGGAGTTCTCTTCATCTGCGCAGACCACGGAAATGCTGAGAAGATGATTGATTACGAAACAGGAGCTCCACATACAGCGCATACAACTAATCCTGTTCCATTCATTCTTGTTAATTATGATGAGAATTATACACTTCGTGAGGGTGGAAGATTATGTGATATCGCTCCTACACTTATAGAAATTATGGGACTTGAGAAACCAGTTGAGATGACAGGTGAGTCTCTTCTTGTGAAGAAGAACTAATCAAAGGGTTGAAATTAATTTGTTGATTTTTCTTGCACAAAATGTTTATTTGTGATAGAATGACCTATGTTGCCGTATTGGCATAATTATGTAATAAAAAGCGCATGATGCGCAGGAATGAGGATGGTATGAATAAGATAATTCCATTGTTTCATATGTCTGTCGGAGATGTATTAAGAATTGGTTTAATGGGAGTATTTGTAGTAATTTGTATAGCTTTAGCAATAATAATTCTTATGCAGGAAAGTAAGCAGAACGGATTGTCAGGAACAATTAGTGGTGCTGCTGATTCATACTGGGGTAAGAACAAGGGCCGTTCAATGGAAGGCAAGCTTGTTAAGATAACCAAGATTCTTGTAATTCTTTTTGTTGTTATAGCAGTTATACTTAATTTTAATTTCTAAATTACGAACACTCTTAAGAAACGGATAATTTCTTAAGAGTGTTTTTGCTTTTACGAGCAATCTGGTAGAATCTGTATATTTAATGGTTAGAAAGGGATATAAGGGATATGGAGAAGGATACATTTAAACAGCGAAGACAGATGCTTGCTGATATGATTCTTAATAATGAACTGTATGTTCCAATGAAAGCTAAAGAAATCGCTATGCTTCTCGATATTCCTAAAGCTAAGCGTTCTGAGCTTATGGAAGTGCTTGACAGTCTTGTTGCAGATGGAACAATAGGTGTATCAAAGAAGGGTAAGTATATGAAGCCTGAAAATGTAGCACTTGTTGGAACATTTGAAAGCACAAGCAGGGGATTTGGCTTTGTAGTAATACCTGACAGGGAAGATGATATATTTGTCAAGGCTAATGACACGATGAATGCTTTCTATCATGATAAAGTCAAGGTTGTGATAACTACTGAGAAGAATGGCGGTAAGAGGGCTGAAGGTAAAATTGTTGCTATTGTTGAGCATGAGGTTAAGGAAGTTGTCGGAACATTCCAGAAGAACAGAACGTATGGTTTTGTTATTCCTGATAATGCAAAGATTAACTGTGATATATTTATACCACAGGAATTCATGAATGGAGCGGTTGAAGGTTCTAAGGTAGTTGCTTCTATAAGTGATTACGGCAGCCAGAGTAAGAATCCACAGGGGAAGGTCACAGAAGTACTTGGACATATAGATGACCCGGGTGTGGACATAATGTCTATTATCAAGGCATATGATTTACCAGTGGAGTTTCCTGAATCGGTTAAGAAGGCAATTAATGATATTCCTGATGTTGTCAGTGAAAAGGATAAGGCTGGACGAGTTGATTTAAGAAATGTTCAGATGGTTACTATAGATGGTGAGGATGCGAAGGATTTAGATGATGCAGTATCTATCTCGAAAGAAGGACCTGTATATCATCTAGGTGTCCACATTGCGGATGTAAGCCATTATGTTACAGAGGGAAGCGCGCTGGATAAAGAGGCACTTAAACGAGGTACGAGTGTTTACCTTGTAGACCGTGTTATTCCAATGATACCGCATAAGTTATCTAATGGGATATGTTCACTTAATCAGGGAGAAGACAGACTGGCACTCAGCTGCCTTATGGATATTGATGAAAAGGGAAATATTGTTGGACATAGAATATGTGAAACTGTTATTAATGTAGATAGAAGAATGAGCTATACAAGCGTAAAAAAGATTCTTGTAGATAATGATACTAATGAAATTATGAAGTATAAAGAGCTTGTTCTAATGTTTCATATGATGGAAGAGGCTGCGGAGCTTCTTAGAAAGAAGAGATTTGCAAGAGGTTCGGTTGATTTTGATTTCCCTGAAAGTAAGATTATACTTGATGAGAATGGTCACCCAACTGATATTAAGCCATATGACAGAAATGTAGCAACTAAGATTATTGAGGATTTTATGCTTGCTGCTAATGAAACTGTTGCAGAGGATTATTTCTGGCAGGATATGCCATTTCTATATAGAACTCATGAGAATCCTGATCCGGAAAAAATGCGTAAGTTAGCCACATTTATTAATAACTTTGGTTATACATTAAGACTTACTGATGATTTAAGACCTAAGGAGATTCAGAAGCTTCTTTCTGAGATAGAGGGTTCTGATGCTGAGAATCTTATAAGCAGATTGACACTCCGCTCTATGAAGAAAGCTAAGTATACTACTGAATGTGTAGGACATTTTGGACTCGCTGCCAAGTATTACTGTCATTTCACATCGCCTATAAGAAGATATCCTGATCTCCAGATTCACAGAATTATCAAGGAGAATCTTCACGGAGGTTTAAGTCCTAAGAGAGCTGACCATTATGATGCAATATTACCGGATGTTGCTGTCCAGACAAGTGCGATGGAGCGGCGTGCGGCAGATGCTGAAAGAGATACAGACAAGCTTAAAATGGCTGAGTATATGGAACAGTTTGTTGGAGAAACATTTGATGGAGTTGTTTCGGGTGTTACCGCGTGGGGCGTATATGTTGAACTTCCAAACACTATCGAGGGCATGGTTTCTATCAATAATATGAAGGGATTCTATACATTTGACGAGGAACACTATGAGATGGTAGGAGAACTTGGAAACAGAAGTTATAAGCTCGGACAGAAGGTTAAGGTTGTGGTTATAGGCACCGATAAGATACTAAGAACAATTGATTTTGCATTTGCATAGAATAGAATGGAGACTGACATGGCATCAAAAACAAGCGCATCAGGAAACAGACTTATAGCGAACAATAAGAAAGCTTATTTTGATTATTTTATAGAAGAGAAATACGAGGCGGGCATGGTACTTCACGGCACCGAGGTTAAATCAATCAGAGCAGGTAAGTGCTCAATTAAGGAATCTTACATCAAGATTGAGAATGGCGAAGTATATGTCCTAGGTATGAATATTACACCATATGAGAAGGGAAACATATTCAATAAAGATCCTCTAAGACCTAAGAAGCTGCTTCTTCACAAGAATCAGATTAATAAGCTTACTGGTGAACTTACAATTAAAGGTTACACACTTGTTCCTCTTCAGGTATATCTGAAAGAGGGAAAGGTGAAGATGGAAATTGGTCTTGGAAAAGGTAAGAAGAACTTTGACAAGAGAGATTCTATTGCAAAGAAAGACCAGATAAGAGATGCACAGAAGGAATTCAAGAACAAGAATCTTAGATTTTAAAAATATTTAGAAATATTTTATCAGTTTTGAAGCACAAGTTAATTGACTTGGCATTATGCCAATGTTAATATAAATAAGCAGGTGAAACTGCTTACACACGGGCTAGTAAAGGTTTCGACGGGGATCTTGAAGCTGGTGAAGCTATCCGCAGGAAAGCGTCAAAATCCAAACTTAAATATAAACGCTAACGATAATTTAGCATACGCTGCCTAATTGCAGCAGTCTGACTTAAAGCACCTACACTTTAAGACCCAGGCTTCGAACATGTAGGAAACGACAGTATCAAAGCTTTGAGATGCTGGTCGTATCATGAAGCTACTAAAGGTGCAAGGGTGTTGATTCCCGTGTACCGGAGGGAATGTTAAACAATCAACTATGATAGTAGAAGAACAGGGAATGGGTTTTCGGACAGGGGTTCGACTCCCCTCTGGTCCATAGGAAAAAGGGAGTGAGGAAGCGTGAGCTTCTTCGCTCCCTTTTTCCTATGGACCAGAGGGGAGTCTTATTAATGGATAAAACATGGCGTAGCCGGGTTTTTGGACAGGGGCGCACGAGGTCCAGTGGACCTCGGCTTTGCGCCGACCGGAGCGGAGCGAAGAAATCGACTCCCTTTTGTGGGGGAGGTGGATACACGGTGGATTGGACGTTAAAGCGGAGATATGGCACGAGGAAGTCCAAAAGGGATGAGCAAGAGCGGTGGATTGGATGTTGAAGCGGAGTTAAGGTATGCTGAAGTCCAAAAAGGATGGGCAAGTGTGGCAGATTGGACATTGAAGGAGCGGGAAGGCATAAGGAAGTCCAAAAGGGATGAGCAAGAGCGGTGGATTGGATGTTGAAGCGGAGGAAAGGTATGCTGAAGTCCAAAAGGGACGAGCAAGCGTGGCAGATTGGACATTGAAGAGAATGTAAGGTACGAGAAAGTCCAAAACACCAGGTTCACTTGCCACACAATACTCAATAGCGTAAAATAAGTACAATCACATAAGTAAGGAGGAGCCAGCTATGAACAGAGCGGTTGTTTATTATTCATTATCAGGAAATACAAAGGAAGCTGCAAAGGTTATTGCAAGAAAATTAGGAGCAAAAATCTTTGAGATAGATTTAGTTAAGCCATTACCTAAGAATACAGTGAGACGGATGCTTGTTGGAGGAATGCAGTCAACATTTGGAAGGAGACCTAAGATAAAAGGTGTTCCTGATAACATAGATTATTATGATGAAATTATATTAGGTATGCCAGTATGGGCAGGAATGCCTGCGTCTCCGGTCAACACATTTATAAAGAATTACGGCGTGGCAGATAAAATAGATGCTGTGTTTACATTCAGCGGCGGCGGGGACAATGACAGATGTCTTGCACAGTTGTCAAAAAGTCTTAAAAATATAAAAAGTCAGGTTGCGTTAGCAGACCGCAATAGTAATACTGCAAAGGATAATGAAGAGAAGCTTGAAAAGTTTGTTATGAGTATTAAGTAGAAATTATACAATAATATGGCAGGGTTATGATATTAGTCAGGGGTAGAATATGAGGTTTAAAAATGTGTTTTGTACACAATTATATAAAGATACATTTTCTAAAGTCTTAAAACAAGATGAGTTTACACACGGAGATGAGATTCTGGTTGATATGGAAGAACCAGATGGAGACAGGATATCTTATATTATAATGCACCATGGACATTCCATATCTGATTGCAAGGCATTTGTCACGACAACTGATGAAAATGTTCTAATTGCTGTGTTTGACTTGTGGGGAAAGTTTTATAAATGTTATATCATAAAGAATGATAGTATAAAAAATGTTGAAGTTGAAAATGTTCTTGGCGGTAAGGAGATAAAATTTGATGGTGAATCACAATATGGAAAAATATCTGTAAAAATGGCAGCGGTCAACAGACAGTTTGGCACAGATTTAAAGTTTCAACGGGAACATCTTCAGTTATTTGCTGCGAATCTGCAAAGAATTTCTGAAAATCCTAAGTGCTTTATACAAGATAAAGATCAGGTAAACAGCAACAATAATATTGATAGTGATGAAATAAGCATAGATTTAAGTCTGGTTGAATTGACAGATACTCAGAGAAGACAACTGATAGGTAACAGAAAATTTGAGGATTTCAATCTTGAAAGCCATAATATAAATATTATTTATGGAGTCTATGAAGCTAACAGAGATATTGTATTGACCCTTACAAGCTTTACATCTACAATATTGACCCAAGATGGCGGCGACTATAATTATTGTATTTTGTACAAAGAAAAAGAGTATGGCGTTACATATGGTTTTAACTGGGATGATAAAAAATTAAATGGAATACATAACAGAACACCATTTTGTCAGAATGTAGTTGAAAGCATGGTCAGATATTATGAAGATTCATTTCACGAAAGATCGGAGCTGGAAGAAAATGTTAGAAAAAGATTTGAGAAAGAATATAATATGGAGATACATGATTTCCTTAAATTTTATATAGAAAATGTTATGGATAACTCATAAGAACTACATTTATTTTGTTATGAAGCATAAAGGAAGTAAAAGAATTTGTGCTATAATAAGCATACTAAATATTTACATAGACTGGAGGATACGAACATGGACGAAAATGTAAAGAAAAGAAATGAAGTACTGGCACAGACTGTAATTAATGGCTTACAGTCACGAAATATGTCAGGATATTATGCAGAGGATAAAGAAGCAGCTTTAAAGCAGGCTCTGGAGTTAATTGATGAGGAAAGCACAATTGCTATGGGCGGCTGTCACAGTGCACAGGAGATTGGACTTGTTGAGGCTTTGAAGGAGGGCAATTATAATTATATAGACCGTTCAAAGATGACTCCAAGAGAGGGACTTCTGGCTTCATATGACGCTGATGTGTTCTTATCAAGTGCAAATGCAATGACAAGTGATGGAATACTTGTCAATATTGATGGCAATTCCAACCGTGTTTCATGCATAGCGCAGGGACCAAAGAAGGTAATATTCATAGTTGGAATGAATAAAGTCTGTTCAGACCTCGATTCGGCAATGAAGCGTGCAAGAAATATAGCTGCACCAACCAATGCACAGAATTTTGATGTCAAGACACCTTGTAAAACAACCGGCAAATGCTTTGACTGCAAATCACCAGACACATTATGCTGTCAGTTCCTGATTACAAGATATTCACGCCATGTCGGAAGAATACATGTAATACTTGTAAATGATACACTTGGTTATTAAAAGGAGACACTATGATTAACAGACTTCATATGGCAATGATTGAATTATATAAAGGAGACGCTAAAAGAATACAGCATTTTTGCAAGGTTCACAGCTATGCAAAGCTGATTGCACAGATGGAAAATGTTGATGACAAATGTCTTTTTATAATTGAAACAGCGGCACTCACACATGATATCGGGATTCATACATGTGAAGAAAAATATGGAGAGTGTGGCGGTAAGCTGCAGGAAAAAGAAGGTCCTGCTATTGCCGCAGGACTTCTTGACAGGTTTGGTTTTGACAGTGAAGTATCAGAAAGAGTGCAGTATCTGATAGGACATCACCATACTTACAATAATATTGACGGCATTGATTATCAGATACTTGTTGAGGCGGATTTCTTAGTTAACATATGCGATGATAATCTTACAAAAGATGCAGCATTGAAAGCATATAATAACATTTTTAAGACGGAAAGCGGCAAAAAGATATGCCGGGAGATGTTTGATTTGTAGATAATGAGATTTAATGTTACAATTAACAAAAATGTGCGTGGGAAGTGGAGTTTATGAGCGATAATAAAAATGTTAATAATAAGGAAAAAGGCTTTGTTGTCGGCGGATATACTTTTAAGACGAAGCAGGAAGCGCAGGAAGCAAAAGATGAGATGAATGCTATTAAGTATCTGTCGGGGAAGACGGACAGTAAAGATCCGAAACAGGTGTATGTGTTGTATAATAAGATAATTGACAGACAGTTATTTTATACATCCATTGGACTAAATTATCTCAAGAATTTACAGCAGTTTCTGTATAATTCACCAGATATTCCAGATGATAAGATTAAGCCGATTCCGGTAAAGAGTGAAACACAGGCTGCAATTGACAGAAGGCGTGAAAGAAATGAGCATAGAAGTGAGCTGCATACTCTCTCAATTCAGGTGGCAAAGTACAAGAACAATTATATGAGAATTATGATTGTAAATGTGTTTCTTGTTATTGCGTTAATTGCAATGTTTTTTATTCTTAAGACAGGCTCTAATTCTAATGTCATTAATTATGAAGTGAATGTACAGAATAAGTATTCTTCATGGCAGACAGAGCTTGAATCTAAGGAAGCCAAGTTAAAAGAAAAAGAGAAAGAGCTTAATTCAAGGGAAGCGGAACTTGAATCAAAGCAGTCTTTAAAATCATCATCACAGCAGTCAACAAAGTAGTCATAATATAAATATATGAACAGAGTACACATTTTAAACATATTTATCAGATAGTATATAGATAATTAATTCACCGTGAAAGTGAGGACTACATATGGATAAGATGAAGATTTTAGTAGTAGATGATGAAAGCAGAATGAGAAAGCTTGTAAGTGATTTCCTTACAAGAAAAGGATATGCTGTTATAGAGGCGGCTGATGGTGTAGAAGCTGTAGATACATTTATGGAGAACAAAGATATTGCACTTATAATTCTTGATGTTATGATGCCAAGAATGGATGGCTGGGAAGTGTGCAGGCAGATAAGAAAGGATTCTAAAGTTCCTATTATAATGCTTACAGCAAAGGGTGAGGAGATGGATGAACTACAAGGTTTTGAATGTGGTGCTGACGAATATATTGCCAAGCCATTTTCACCAAAGATTCTTACTGCAAGAGTTGATGCAATTATAAGAAGGGCATATGGTGTTGACAGCAACGAGATAATTGAGATTGGCGGAATTACTATAGATAAAGCGGCACATATCGTTAAGATTGATGGTGAAGAGATAGAGTTAAGCTATAAGGAGTTTGAACTGCTTACTTATTTTGTTGAGAATAAAGGGCTTGCGTTGTCAAGAGAGAAGATTCTTAACAATGTATGGAATTATGATTACTATGGTGATGCAAGAACTATAGATACCCATGTTAAGAAATTAAGAAAGAAGATGGGGGAGAAGGGCGATTACATCAAGACAATCTGGGGTATGGGCTACAAGTTCATTGTTGACTGATTCTGCGAATAAGGAAGGCAATTAAAGATGAAGATACATTCAATCAAGTTTAAGATTACACTTCTTCTGGTAGTTACTGTTACATGTCTTGTGGCAATGCTTATTGGGTTTAACAGCATTTTTTCAGAGAAAGTGTATATGAATCGTAAGCAGAAGAGCATGATTAATTCTTATGAGAATGTTAATGAAATTATGCAGAAATATACTGATTTACAGATAGATAAAGATACTATGTGTGCTGATATGGAGAATATATCTACAGCAAAGGGAATATCTGTGCTTGTAGTTGACAGCAGCTGGTGTACCATATATGTAAGTACTCAGGGAGATGATTCAATGATGGAACGTCTTCGTATGAGTATATTTAATGGAGATATTTTTAAGAATAATGGCTCACAGGATAAAGCACCGGAACCTAAGGATCAGGAAGATGATTCAGATAACCCGGCAGACAAGGATGATAAGAAGGAGCATAGAAAGCGTCTGGAAGATATTATTGATATGTCAGGTACATCACTTGTTGAGAACAGGACAATCATAAGTTCCAATGATAATTACACGTTACAGAAGGTGTATGATGAAAGGCTTGGAGATTACTATCTTGAGATATGGGGTACACTTGACAATGGATATTCAATTATATTAAGAACTCCTATCCAGGGAATAAAAGATAATGTAAATATATCGACAACTCTTATTAAGTATGTTGGAGGAGCAATTCTTGCTGTTGGTATAATTGCAGCATTTGTAGTATCAACATATATTACCAGACCGATTAAGCAGCTTTCTAATATTGCTGAGAAGATGTCAGAGATGGATTTCAATGCAAGATATGAGGGAAGTGATAAGGGAGAGATTGGTCTGCTTGGAAAGAGCATGAACAATATGTCTGAGAAGCTTGAACAGAATATTGCTGAGCTTAAGAAGGCTAACCTTGAACTTAAGAAAGATATTGATAAAAAAGAAAAGCTTGAGATAATGAGAACAGATTTTCTTTCAAATGTATCTCATGAGTTAAAGACTCCTATTGCACTTATACAAGGATATGCTGAGGGGCTTAAGGAAGGCATAACAGATGATCCTGAAAGCATGGAATTTTATTGTGATGTTATTATGGACGAGGCAAACAAGATGAATACAATGGTTAAGCGACTTCTTACACTTAATCAGATTGAATTCGGAAATGATGAGCCTGAGATGGAGAGATTTGATATTAATGAGCTTATTGCTTCTGTAGCAGATGCCAATGCAATAAGAGCGGGACAAAAGAATATGAGTATAGTATTTGATAACCGTAATGAGCATAATTATGTGTGGGCTGATGAATACAAGACAGAGGAAGTGCTTACTAATTATATATCTAATGCACTTAATCACTGTGATGGAAAGCGTGCAATTGAGGTGAGAACTGAAAAATCAGAGAATGGAGGAACTATTACCGTTACTGTATATAATAGTGGAAAAAATATTGCTGATGAAGATCTTGAAAGAATATGGGAGAAGTTCTACAAGACTGATAAAGCGAGAACAAGAGAATATGGAGGTAATGGAATAGGACTGTCTATTGTAAAGGCTATTATGGATTCAATGGGGCAGGAATATGGTGTCAGAAATGTATCTGATGGTGTAGAATTCTGGTTTAATCTTGATTGTAAATCATAATATGATATAATTGTTATCAGTGTATGAGAATAATTGGTATATTCATCATGAACGGTGATAATAATTATAAAGGGAAATTGAGGAAATATATATGAAAAAAGTTATAACAGGTCTGCTTGTGCTTTTGTGTATATCTGCACTCACAGGTTGTGGCAAAGATGATGTAACATTAACCAATGAAGATAATGATCTGGTTGCTGAGTATATAGCAGGAACGCTTCTTAAGTATTCATATGAAAATGAATGGAAGTATCAGAAGCTTAATTCAGCACAGAATGGTGGAGGTACAACAAGTTCGTCTGGTATACAGAAACCGTCACAGACACAGTCTGCAACTACAGGACATAATAATACAATACAGACTACTAAGGCGTCAGGTAATTCAGCGAACGCATCAGCAGATTTATTAACAGGGCTGCCAACTGCACTTGGATTTAATGGTGTGACACTTACATATAAGGATTATACTGTGGGAAATCAGTATCCGGCAGAGAATTATGTGGTTTCAGTGCCGTCACAGACGGGCTGTAAGGTTGTTGCTGTTGAGATGACACTTACTAATACAAGTGGTTCAACAGTTAATCTTACATCATCAGGTGGTGTTGTATTAAAGCTCACAGCCGGCTCAACAGCTGTAAGCAATTATGCTTCAATGCTTAAGAATGATATTACAACACTTAAGAATGTTTCACTGGCGGCAGGAGAGAGTAAAGAAGTAGTTGTATTATTTCAGGTAAAAGAAAGCGATGCCAATTCATTAGCCGGTTTGGTTATGTCGGCAACATCATCAGGAACATCGCTTGGTTCATTAACAATCAATTAAGAATGCATAACATTTTCAATGTTGTAAAAGGCAGCTTGTGCTTCATCTAACTGATGAACATAGGCTGCTCTTTTTTCAGGCTTATATCCATCGCCATGTCCATTATATTCAGCATAATATACAGTTTCATGTGATTCAGGCTTATTCCAGTCAGTGAAGCCCTCATCAATAATCTGGTCGGAATATTCACAGTTAAGAAGAACAACCTTGGCATGAATTCTCCAAGGTCTGCTTAAAGCAACGCTTTTAGGCGGACAGTTTCCTGTAAATGTGCAATTATCAAATACATAACCGAAAGCCTGACCTTCATATGTTGAAGGTGCAGTATAATAAGAGTTGATGGGTTCATTCCGGTTTAATGCAAAAAGTGTGCAGTTTTTAAAATAAGCTGTGGCACTTCCGAAAATAAAATCAATTTCACCACATATAAAGCAGTCTTCATATAACTGGTGAACGAGCTTTCTTTCACCGTCTATTGTTGGACCTGTAAAACCACCTGGTTGTTTTTCTTTAAGAGGCAGCGGACCGGTAAATAAAGTGTCCTGATGACCGAGAATTTTACAGTGCTTAAATGTGATGTTGTCACCTTCAGCGTATACAGCTATTGCCTGACCGACATTATCACCAAATCCGGCGCTGTTTTCGAATGTTATATTGCTTGCAGAGAAATTATCGGCATATACAAGAAATGTATAGGAACGGAAAGTTCCACGCTTAGAGCCGTCAGGCATAATCATTCTTGCATAGAAGCCCTCAGTAATAATAGTTTCATCTGTATCTTCACCAATTAAGGTAATATTATTTTTCCGGATTTCAATACGTTCTTTATATATTCCTTTTTTGATAAATATAGTTTCGTTGTTATTATCAGAAACAGAATCAACTGCTTTCTGTATTGAATCAAAATCACCAGAATTGTCTTTAGCTACCGTAATCATAAAAATGCATACCTCCTATTTTTTGCTATTATAGCACACTGGACATTAATAAATAAAGCGAGTATAATTCCATTCGTTAAAAAAATTGTAGGAAATAGAGATTATGATAAGAATAGTAGAAGATATGAGAGATGTTGATATATATCTTTCATTAAGAAAACAGGTTGGCTGGATTAAGTTAGATGAAAATCAGGCTCAGAGAGCATTGGATAACAGTGTGAAAGTATTCACAGTATATGATGATGACAAGCCTATAGGAATGGGCAGAGTAGTTGGAGATATGGCTGTAATAAGCTATATCCAGGATTTAATAATAATACCGGAATATCAGAGTAAGCACATAGGAAGCATGCTTATAGAACATATAATAGCTTATGTCAAAGGAATTACTCAGGAAGGCACAAGAATGATGCTTTGTCTGATGTGTGCCAAGGGCAGAGAGATATTCTATGAAAAGCATGGATTTATCGCAAGACCGACACCAGAACTGGGACCGGGAATGATACAGTATATATTACAATAGCATTGTAAAATGTAATGTTAACCTAATGTCAACCTAAATTAATAACGGGTTGACAATTACTTTTCAAGTGTGTACAATAACAAATGTTGTATTACTACATTTGAAAAGAGGACTTTAATTATGAAAAGCAAAAAGGTTACTATTTATCAGCTGACATTTATGGCTATGATGGCAGCAGTTACATGTATTCTTGGACCACTTTCAGTTCCAATTGGTCAGATTCCAATATCTCTTACTAATCTTGTGATTTATTTCACAGTATTTGTACTGGGCATATGGGCAGGAACAGGAAGCTATGGAATATATCTGCTGCTTGGTGCTGTAGGACTTCCTGTATTTTCAGGATTTGCTGGTGGATTAGGAAAGCTTCTTGGACCAACAGGAGGATATCTTATAGGTTTCATATTCATGGCACTTATTGGAGGAGCTGTGATTGAGCTTTCACACAGAAATATTTTTCTTACAATGTTAGGCTGGGTAGTTGGAACTGCTGTTGCATATGCATTTGGTACGGTATGGTTTGTATACCTTATGAAATGTTCAGTCACATATGCACTTACAGTATGTGTATATCCATTTATCGGATTTGATATTGTCAAGATAGTTATTGCAACACTTCTTGGAAAGACAGTAAGATATGCAATAACCAAAGCTGGTCTTATACAGAAAGCAGCATAATAAGTAAAAGAAAAAGGTGTCTCCGGATTAACGGAGACACCTTTTTAAGTACAATGCAGAATTAATTATCTGAGAGTCTTAACATACTCAGCAATCTTCTCATCCTTGCAGTTAGCAAAGAAAAGCTCTTCAAACTTCTCACCTGCAACAGCACCCTTAACGAGATCCTGATCAAGCTCCTTAAGAACTTCTACGAGATCCTGCTTAAGAGTAACAGCTCTTACGCCATCAAGAATCTTCTTGTTTCTCTGTTCAGGAACAACTCTTTCTTTAGGATATCCGCCACCTGGTTCACCCTCGAAAAGCTTTTCAAAGATGTATGTGAGGTTAAGCTCTGCACCCCATCCGAAGCCCTTTGCAAATGGAAGAGCAATAGCGTTACCGTCGTTAATCTGCATGAACATATAAGCGTCTGAAGGATCAACAACATGTCCACAGAGAACTCCAGGGAAAGAGTTAAGTGCTAACATAGCACCTTCACCAGTACCGCAACCTGTTACCACAAAGTCAGCAGCACCGCTGTTTAAAAGAATAGCAGCAAGGATACCGTTCTGTACGTATGTAAGCTGTGCTTTATCATCAGCTGAGTACATACCATAATTATCAACTGTATGTCCCTTGCTTTCTGCAACTTTCTTAAGTGATGCATAAATCATCTCGTTCTTTGCAGCCTGGCTGTTTTCATTAATTAATGCGATTCTCATTATGAAATCTCCTCTTTTCTTATATTCTATATAAACTATAAGCTGTGGGTCTGCTTTTGTCAAATGTGTATACTGAAATAATACATTTACCAAATGCGTACTTATGTGTTATATTATACAGAACGAATTAAGTTGAAAGAGGTTAGATAATATGGCTGAAAATAAAGATTCCCAGGCAGCATTTATGGAGGCTGTCGGAAGCATTAAAGAATATGCCAAGGTTAATGGCAATATTGTTACAAGAGAGGATGTACACAGCTTTTTTAAAGATATGGCATTAGATGATGCCAAATTCCAGATGATTTCAGGATATCTGATGGCTAATGGAATTAAGATACAGGGTGAAGACAGCGTAGATAATGAATTCCTGAAGCTGATGGAAAGTGCCTCAGATGATAATATTGATGAGTCAGGACAACATATTTCTAAGGAAGAACAGGAAGATAAGAAGGTTGCGGATGATATTGTAAGTCATCTTGATTATGAAGAGGATGAGAAGTATCTGAAAATATATCTTCAGGATATATCAGGAATACAGCCTATGACAGATGTTACAAGATCATATCTTCTTATGAACATAGTTGAGGATAATGATAAAGAATCACTAAAACTGCTTACAGAAAGTTATCTTGAAAAGATTGCGTCATGGATAGAACCATTCAGAGGAAAGGGAGTTCTTGCATGTGACCTTGTACAGGAGGCCAATCTGGCTATGACAGCATATATAGGACAGCAGGAATGGCTTAATAATTATGAGTGGAAGGATAAGATTAAAGAAGGTGGACAGGAAGACCTTCTTAATGTGCTTAAAGGAATTGACGAAGCAGTTAAGGAGCTTATTGAAGGCAGTCTTAATATGCTTATAGATGAACAGACGGATGTTAATATGGTTTCGGGAAAAATTCTCAATAAAGTCAATCTTGTAAATGACTGGGGAATAAGACTTAAAGAAGAATTAGGAAGAAAACCTACGGTGGAAGAAGTAGCAAAGAACATGGGAGTTGCAGAAAATGTGGTACTTGAGGCTATCAGGCTTTCAAGTGAAACAATTGAAGATATCAAGTACGAAAAGACGGTTCCTAAAGAATAACTGATTAATAAAATTAATATATACACGATTTCGAGAAAAATTTAACAATTTTTTATTGATTTTAATTAGGGCATGGTATAGAATTAAAAAGAATTTTGTAATAATTTACAAGAAATTATAAGAAAAGAGGTTTATGTAAGATGGCAAAAATCGATTTAAGCAAGTATGGCATCACAGGTGCTACAGAGATCGTCTACAATCCTTCTTATGAATTATTATTCGAGGAAGAGACTAAGTCTACTAACGAAGGTTATGAAGTTGGTAAGGAAAGCGAACTTGGAGCTGTTGATGTTATGACAGGTATCTATACAGGTCGTTCTCCTAAAGACAAGTACATTGTTGTTGATGAGAACTCTAAGGACACTGTATGGTGGACATCAGATGAGTATAAGAACGATAACCACCCAATGTCAGAAGATGTATGGGCTAAGGTTAAGGACATCGCTAAGGCAGAGCTTTCTAATAAGAAACTTTTCGTAGTTGATGCATTTTGTGGAGCTAACAAGGACACAAGAATGGCAGTTCGTTTCATCGTTGAAGTTGCTTGGCAGGCACATTTTGTAACTAATATGTTCATTAAGCCAACAGCAGAAGAACTTGAGAACTTCGAGCCAGATTTCGTTGTATATAATGCTTCTAAGGCTAAGGTTGAGAACTATGCTGAATTAGGCCTTAACTCAGAGACATGTGTTGCATTCAACATTACAAGCCATGAGCAGGTAATCATTAATACATGGTATGGTGGAGAGATGAAGAAGGGTATGTTCTCTATGATGAACTACTACCTTCCATTAAAGGGTATTGCTTCAATGCACTGCTCAGCTAACACAGATAAGAACGGAGAGAATACAGCAATCTTCTTTGGTCTTTCAGGAACAGGTAAGACAACACTTTCAAC
>UMBB01045940.1_pt1 | contig 21065 bp, 20 predicted proteins | sample 1963851 | NCBI WGS metagenome assembly UMBB01 (sample SAMEA4835930, study PRJEB28245) | human gut metagenome | biome: gut microbiome; material: fecal sample | place: Denmark | collected 2008
TCATCAAGGCTATCAGGAAATATACAGGACTATAAGATCTTGTTATCCTATCTTCCATTCCAGACAGTTCACCTCGTCCTTCACCGAGAAGTTCAAGCCTATCTTCACCACCTTCTTGCCGCTCATTTTGAAGGCGTCGACATAGTGCTTTGCCTCAATCTGGGCGAGAGCCTCCTCGGCACTCTTGTTGAACTTCAGTTCCATCACGTAGATGGTATCTGCCGTTTCCATCGTGATATCGATTCTGCCCTTTGCCGTATGCGGTTCCACATGGATGCTATAGTTGGTGAGCAGGGCAAACATGATGTAGAGCGTCTGCTGCCAATGCCCCTCATAGTTAGTATTGTCACAGTAAGGCACCGTCTCCAAAAAGTCGTTCAGCAGGCAGAAGGCAGCATCCATATCCCCCTTCTTTACCAATACCGACATCTTGGCGATAGTCGTGTTAGCCTTCGCCGACTTATCCGTCAGATAATGAGGCAAGAGACTACCATACAGCCCCACCCTAATCTCCTGGTTAGGCAATGCCAACTGATACAACTTTGTCGGTTTGTCATATCCCTTGATGGTGACATACCCGCTCTGATAAAGCAAAGGTACGATGGTGGTCATCGTTTCTGTGGGGGCATCAAAGTCCTTCTTGCCCACCTCTATGGCCTCGCCAAGGTCTGCAGGCAGGAATTCATATTTTCTCATCATATTGATGAGATAGGTAGGTGTGCCCGATCCGAACCAGTAATCATCCATTTCCTGCTTGGCAAAGCAATTCAGCAAGCTATAAGGATTGAACACATCAGGAGATGGCCAAGTGAAGTGATAACCGTCATAATGGTCTTTAAGCTCCTGGATGGTCTCCTCCCTGCTCAGTTCAAGATGCTCGGCAAGAGCGTCGATGTCATCGCTCATCTGGGTCAACAGTTCCTCTTTGGTGATACCGCAGATACCGGCATAAGGCTCATCCATGCTCACGTTGGTGATATTGTTCAGCTCGCTGAAGATGCTCAACTGCGAAAACTTCGTAATGCCCGTCAGGAAAACGAAGCGAAGCAATGGCTCGCAATCTTTCAAAGGACTGTAGAAATTGCGCATCGTATTGCGCAAGACATCGAGTTTTTCCTTCTCGTGAGCCACATCCAGCAGCGGTGCATCATATTCATCGATGAGCACCACCGCCTGCTTACCAGTCTTTGCTGTAACAGTTTTTATCAAGTTGAGCAAACGAACGTTCGGATCTGGAGAATCACAATCTACTCCAAACCTATCCTCATTTTCCTTTAATATATATAAGAGGTATCGATCCAGCTGTTCCTTCTCCATATGTTTGCCTCCAGCCAGACTGAAGTGCAGCACGGGATAAGTATTCCACTCCTTCTCCAACTTCTCGATGGCAAGCCCCTCGAAGAGTTCCTTCTTGCCCTCGAAATAACTTTTGAAGGTGGAAACCAGTAGCGACTTGCCGAAACGGCGTGGTCGGCTCAGGAAGAAATACGTTCCATCCGTATGTGTCATACGATAGATGTATTCCGTCTTGTCCACATAGAACATATCCTCCTTGCGGATCCGTTCAAATGTCTGAATTCCTATAGGATATAATTTTCTTGCCATAACCAAATGCTATCTAATGAAATCTATTTCAGTTTGTCTTGCCTCAAAAAGTCAGGCTGACCAGACTTCAAACAGATTAATTCACAATTATACTTTCTACGGAAATCAACTTTCGCTCTTTCAACCACAGACCTTCCTGTGTTTGCAGGAATTTTATTTGCAACAATCCTAGCTTTCGTCCATTTCGCTCTGTTCTGAGAAAACAAGGGATAGGACAATGTTGCATCAAGTTGTTTCACGGCATGAGCCACATCAGAACCTTTCAGTTCAACAAATACACATACTTTTTCATCCGTGCAGGTTGTTGCTACAACAAGCTTGTCACACTTGTCCTTGTCAGCACCTTTTATAATGTTACCATCTACTTGATAAGCCACACAGTCCATCGGAGGAACGAAGTTCAGCAAATAAACTGTCGAACGCTCCTTCAGACTGATTTTCGAACATTTTCTAACTTCCTTTTCAGCCAGATAACCTGCCAAAAAACTATTATTCATTCCCATATATCATCTCATCAAGTTCAGAAGATAATTCAGATATTTCATCAGAAAGAGAATCAAGATAATCACCCATGATAAAATGGTATTCATCATCCACGATATTCTCCATTTTTCCTTCATCTGTCATGCAGTATGCCGAATACCATGAAATCGGGATTGCATATTCCAGCATTTCTTTCATTTTCTCATCAAGCTTCTTTTCCTTAGCCAGTGCCACCTTCATCAGCACATTCAGAGAAGTCAGCACATACGGACTATGGGTGGTCATAACCACATAGCTATTTGCCCCCGACTGCTCATAGGCCTTCTTGATATTCTTCACAATCTCCTTCACCATCGCAAACTGCGACTTCGGAAACAGATTTTCTTCCAGCTCCTCAATATACAGCTGGGCGAATTTATATCTATACATCTTAGTTCCCTTAATCACATCATCCGCACTGATTTCTTTATTCTCATCATCCAGCATAATCTTTGCCACCAAACTCGTTAAATCAGTAAGGCTCGACTTCGGAATCTTCCCCACCTGTCCGGTAATATAATCCACAAGCACAGCCAACGGCAACGCCGACTGTATACCGCTTGAAGCATAAACAGGCGCTATCGTTCTACCCACCTTCTCAAGCACGATTCTGTCAGAATCCGTAACCTTATCATAATAATATTTCATATTATCATCAAATGGAATTCTCAGCGGATGCTTGATATCATATTCCTTCTTCGCCTCCTGATATTCCAGAAGATAATTAAATATCGAATCATAGTCAGATGAGCGATAAACCTTATCAATGTTCTGAATAGCCGAAACCAGATTGCGTTCCGAAGGAATAAAACTCAGTTTTGCATTATAGCGCTCAGTTTTGAAATTCGCTTTCTTTCTGATTTTCACATTCGCCTTCACGCCATCCATCTCGATGGTAAGGCAATCACCATCATAAAAGATATAAGAATCAGCAGCAAAGAAAGCATCATCGAAACGATGAAACTTCTTCAGCTCTTTCAGGAATCGGCCATAATGGGTATATTTCTTCAGCAGATTCTCGCCATCAAGCATGATTCGCTTTTCTATCCATCTACAGAAGCACAATATTTTCATAAAGGTACTCTTTCCCGAAGATTGTTTACCCACAATAAGCATTACGGCAGACAAAGCGATGTCTCCCGTATCAACAATTGGGCCTATATTTTTAATTCTTACCTTAGGCATATCTATAATAATGAATGTTCAAATGCAAAGTTACGCAATAAAACTCAAAAATGCACTTCTTACTTTATCTTTTTATATATTTTTACACATTACACCCATATAACCTTTCCCCCATCAAGTCACCACTCCATCCACCACCCCCACAAACGCAAAAATCCCGGCCCAGAGATTCCTTAGAATCTCCGAGCCGGGAATATCTTGTATTTATATTTAGAGGATTAAATATCCATTTCCGCCCTCCTGGTGTGTAGGATGACATCCAGCACCAGGTGGAACACTATCCATACAGCGATGTCGATGCCCAGGATATACGTGATGTTTACGTGGCCGATCATCAGGAAATTGAGCAGGATGAACATCAGCGAGAGCAGGCAGATAGCCACCATCACCTGTCTCACCCTCAGTCCGCATCTCAGCAGTTTATGGTGGATGTGGCTCTTGTCAGGCAAGAACGGATTCTGCCTGTTTCTCAGTCTGTGACCCACCACTCTCACCACGTCGAGCAGCGGCACCAGCATCGTGGTAAAGGCAAACACCATGTTGTAGTCAGACACCACATGCGGGCTCACATCCACCGTGCTCAGGTGAATCATCAGAAAACTGATGATGTAGCCCAGCGACAGCGAACCCGAATCGCCCATAAAGAGCTTCCTGCCCCTCATGGCATTTCCAAACACGTTGTAGAACCAGAAAGGGATAATCACACCCAGCGCCGTAATGCAGAGCAGGGCAAAGGAAAACAGATGCAGCCAGATGTGCTGCCCCGCCAAAGCCACCAGCGAGATGCCGCAGAGTCCGGAAGCCAGACCGTCGATGCCGTCAATCAGGTTGATGGCATTGGTTACGTACACCACGATGAGCACGGTGAAAGGCATGCCCACCCATGGCGACAACTGATAGATTCCGAAGAGTCCGTCGAGCGACTTAATCCACACGCCCGAAGCCACGAGCAGTGATGCCGCCACTATCTGCACCAGGAACTTCTTCTTGTACCCCACTCCAATCAGGTCGTCGGCAAGTCCCACCAGGAACAGCATCATGCTACCCACCAGCAGCGCCAGGAACTCATAAGGCACCTCCCCGTGCATCGACCCGCTGCTCAGTCCCATCAGATGATATATCAGCACCAGGCCGCCCATGGTAATAAGCATCACAGGGAAGAACGAGAGTCCGCCCAGACGGGGAACCGGCGCATGATGCACCTTTCTCTTATCCGGCATATCAAAGAGTTTCTTCTTATGCGAGATAAGGAGGATATTAGGCAACACCAGCATGGCGATGGTGACAGACACAACAAGTGCTACCAGCAGGAAAATATAAATTGGTTCAATCATAAAAGTAAATAGTCTAAATTGTTACTTTTTATTGCATTTTCTATAATGTATTATCTATAGCTGCATTATCTATAGTTGCATGAAACGTTTACGCTTCCACTCCTGATAAAGCAGCATAGGCAGGGTAACCACAATCCAGCCACATCTCTTCAACTGTTTTTTCGGGTCGCAGAAGATGCGGTAAACAAATTCCAGATGAGCATCGAGCATCCATTTCGGCGCACGCTTCTCATCCTGTCCGCTGTAGAACTTAAAGGCAGCCCCCACGGCAATCATCACCCCTCTTTTCAGATAAGGTTTCAGTTTGCTCATAAAGATTTCCTGTTTCGGAGCGCCCAGCGCCACCCAGATGATATCCGCCCCATCCTCGTTCACCATCTTTGCGATGGCAGGATAGTCAAACTCATCCACAGCCTTGAAGGGCAGTTCATAGAAGCTCATGTTCTCTACCTTCGGGTTCATCGCCTTCAGGTTCTCTTTTAACCCGTCGAGTGTTCTCTGATTGGTACCCATAAAGAACATCCGGTATTTCTGCGAACTGACCAAGTCCTTGAAAATCTGGCTACCGCAGTATTGCGGATACCTTTTACCATACAGCCATTTGATGTAGAGCGGCACATATCCGCTGTCACAGATGGCAAACATACCGCCATTTACAATCTTTAAGTAGTCTGGCTTTCTATTAGCGTTGTTTAGGATTACTCCATCCGCCACGCATATATAGTCAGACTCGTTTTTTGATAATTGTTCGTCGATTCTTCGCCCTACTTCCCGAGGCGAGAATTCATAGTTGATATTAAAGTATTTCTCCATAAGCAAAACTGCATTTTTCAAAATCAAGATAACTCCTCACAAATTCGAGCTAACTGTTTATTAATAGTTTGTACATTAAATATCGTAGTCGACAAACGAACTGATTCTTCAGCTAAAGATATTCTCAATTGCTCATCGCAGATTATTTTTTCCATTTGTTTAGCCAAAGTCTCCACATCTCCAGGATTAAAAAGAAGAAGATTCTTTCCATCTTCTGCGATATCAGGAATACCACCAACAGGAGTTGTAATCACCGGCAATCCATACGCCCAAGCATCCAGTACTCCCATAGGAAAACCTTCGGCATAACTAGGAAGACAGAATGCCATTGCTCGTCGGAACGCCTGATCTTTATTCTCTCCAGAAACCCAGCCTAGAAAAACGACCTGATGAACAATCCCTAACTTCACTGCTAAAGCTTTACCTTGTTCTATCTCACCATTACCTGCAAATACTATTTTCCAATCAGGATATTGATAAGCTATACGAGCAAAAGCCTTGATCATATCATCATATCCTTTTCTATGATTCACAGTGCCAGCATATAGAATTTCTTTCTCTTTTATATTTATACTAGTAGAATTTTCTCTATTTAAAGTAACCTCCGGACACGGATTATACAATACCGTAACCTTATCTGGAGAAATACCCAGTTCTTCAACCAAAGCATTTCGCCAGAATTCCGAAAGAACAATACATCTATCAGCCGTAGAAAAAAGATACTTATATCTATTACGTAACGAACTTTTTATAGTACTATCAACTGAATATGCATGAAAATGAGCAATGATTTTTTTACCCATCATTTTTGCCAAAGGCATCATCAGGCACTTACGTTTTGCAGAAGTCCGCTCACTAAAATGGAAATGAACGATGTCACAAAATGGCAACAATAGCATATATAGGCAAAAAGCAGAAAAGAAGTACCATAATTTCACCAATGCAGTGCCATCTCTATGAGTCTGAATCCACACACAATGATATTTTTTCCATTGCTCCCCTTTCTCGTGCTGTTTGATAACAGCAGTTATGCCACCTCGCGTTTTTCTACTTGTAGCTACAACTAAGACTCTTACCATCCTTTTTATCTTCTTATTTTAAATAAAATAAATAAAACCCTTTGCCAATTATGCTTCATAAGCCAAAAAATTATCTGCTGCAGTTTAGGCAACTTATAAGTTGGATATGCAGCTATAATATCTTGGGTAACTTTGTCAGTCAACATTTCTGACACGATTTTTTCACGTTCAACAGATGGATATGAAGACATTAAAATATCACCAACCTGATGACGTACATAACGAATAAACATACGATCAATACGTTCTTTGATTTCACCAGGATATTGAAGCAGAGCAGTTCTTCTAAGCAGTTCCTGACGATTAGAGATAAAGAATGGAAAACGATCAGTACGGACCTTCTTTGAAATGGAAGCAGTATTATTGTAATAGAAATAAAATATCTCCGGCATCTTAACGACAACAGAGACATGACCTAAAACATCTAAATTCCAAATCAAATCCTCTGTTATAAACTGTCTTTCTGACACAAATCTCAAGTTATTACTTTCTATTATACTTCGCCGATAAAGTACGATTTTAGCAGACATAGCAATATGACTTTCTATAGGGTCTTCAGCGCTAGAACTAATCATATCCATAGCAAAGTTCTGAATACTAGCCTTATCTGTCAGCACTTCAAAAGAGCCATAACTGTTCATCGTTTTTACAACACCAGCATCATCTATAGTCTGGATACCAGTATAAACCACATCTGCATTAGCCCGAACAGCTGCATTATACATAAGTTCATAGGTGTTAAGTTCAACCCAATCATCAGAATCACAAAAAGCCACATATTCACCTTTTGCTACTTTCAAGCCACTATTACAAGCCATTCCTAATCCCCCATTTTTCTTATGGACAACTTTTATGCGAGAGTCACGAGCTTCATATACATCACACATCACAGGACAATTATCAGGACTCTCATCATCAACCAAAATGATTTCGATATCATGTAATGTCTGATTAACTAGAGATTGAATACATCTATCGAGATATCTTTCGACATTATATATTGGGACAATTATTGATACTTTAGGATTCATCATATATATTTTTTATTTATCGTGAAACAAGAATACTTTATAAGTTACAGACTCTCGTGGAATGCCATAATTTTTAAAAACATTCCAACATGTAGCCATCCACATGGCAATAATAAAAATATGAGCATATTGTTTATACTTATTACCAAGTTGCCAGAAACAAACTAAAAGCATTGATGCAATAATCAATTGATAAAACTCCAAAAACATGACAATTCGAATAAATAAATGGCTCGTATTACAAATCAAGAAATATCCACAACCATAAATAAATGCAAAGAAATACCACAAATTGAAATACTTCACTTCACCTTCATATCTTTCTTTCAGCAATGGACCAAACCAAGTAATAGCTAATGCTATTAAAAAGTAAGATAATTGCATTGGTCCAAACGCTTTTGCTTCCTTAGTATAACCGCTTCCAGCTATTGTTGCAATTCTTTGGGTATAGTCATCATAGCCAAAAAAATCTGTTAAATTCTCAATATAAGTTACAAATCCCTGTAAAAAAGGTGTCATTCCTACAAACAAACAAGCAAACAGCAAACAAACGCAAATATTACGATATTTTGTTATTTCTATAATTTTTGGGGGGATATATGCAAAGACAAACAGCGGCATTACCATTAAAGCAGAATGATGAATCAAAGATGCCAAGAACAAAGAAAGAAAAAATGGAATAGGCTTTCTTTCTATGATGAATCGACTTGCAAAGGTAAATATACAAGCAGCAGTGACTTGTCGCATACCATTCGTCATATCCCAAAAGAATGAACTACCAAATAAAACTATTGGTAAAGCAGCAAGAATATAATAACTTCCTTTCAATGCCCTTACTAAAAAATATATCTGCACAAAAGCCACTAATCCCATACCAACAGTATAATGAATACCTGCTCTATGTATTGATTGCACAAACAAAACCCACAAAGACTCTTCCAATCTACTCTTACCTATATATCCGGTTTTAAAGTTATGTATATAACTCAAGCAATCAACTCCCACATTATATCTAATACCACATATCACTGCAAAAAATAACATGAAATACCAGATATAGTACTTAGACCCTAAAGATCCTTCACCATAGTTATTCGCAGTTTTGGCAAACCAACACATTACCCATGCGAACATTACATATATTAAGATATCAAATAGAAACATATTTATATTGATTTATAAAAAAACTATTGCTAATATAAAGTTGGCATTTCTACTCTAAAACCACCAACTCGGAAATAATAATCTCAGAATATGTCTCAGTTCTCCCTTTACTCTATTTGAAAAAGAATCTTGCCTATATTTACCACTAGCCAAATCTCGTGATGTCAACATACCAGCAATACCGTTAAAGCGGACTTGATTTCTAAATCTCCAACTAAATTTTGAATCATGCTTCAAGCTTCGAGCCATACGGAGCATATAATGTTCAGCCCACATACCTTCTCGGGAATCATCCATCTCCATATAGCAATTCATCATATTTTCAGAATAGAATTTTACTGAAGACACCCAAAATCGGCTATCCCCCCAATGTCCAAAAGAGGTACGCCCTATACGTTCATATAAATTGGTATCCTTAATATCACCCATAAAATACAAATTTGCCCCCCTACGTTCTATTTCTCTAATCATTGTGCGTATATTAACCATTGCATAACGACCTGTTATCTTTAGGAAATGTGAGCAGTCTTTTATTTTTTGAGAACGCATAAGCCCCTCCTTTATCATCAAATATTCATTAAAACCTTTACCCTTTTGTGGGTTCCATGGAATATTATCAGAAGGCAACAACTGAATCCACTCTATATCCAAAAGATGGCTAAACTGTTGCTTGAAATCACTAAGATCAAAATCAGAATTTTCCAAAAACAGAATCGGATGTGATTTCCCTATTGTTTGTGCATAATATCTTAAAGTTGATGCATACATTTCAGCTCGTTCGGCAACAGAAAAATTTCCACCTTTAACCTGAACCTTTATGGTTGCAGTTAGAAGAATTGCTAATTTCATAAAATATTTTAAAACAATAATTCGTCTATCATACTATTAATGTACTAGACACTAACGATATATATTTCTTTTCATATTTTGATATGCACGCTGCATTGAATAATGATTATCCAACGGAACTGATACCTGCATAATCTTTTGAATCCAATCTTCAACTGATACAACAACATCAAAATTCTGCATTCTTTTATCAGTATGATATGGATTGCGAGTTATGATAAGCGGCTTATGCAAACCTTCAGCATCAGCTATCGTTGATAAACCGACACAATAGTTTAACTTATCCTGTTTGAGAGGACAAACGATAGCCTTGGCATGCGCCATAGCTTGCAACATCTCGGGATATACATTGCCACTGTTTTCCGTAATAACAACTTCTATATTAGGGATATTTTTACACTTCTCTACAAGATCTTCATAGTTCTGCCCTGCATGAGATTTGGCGGTCATAATTTTCAACTTAGCTCCCGTTTTACGAAAAGCTTGTATTAAAGTATAAAAATCTCGGTTTTCCTTTCCTGTAGAAACAAAATAGCCTTCATCTGATGTATCTACTTTGCTATAAAACTCCATATCTGCTCCCCATCCAGGGACAGAACATTTCTCCCTACATGTAAAACCACCTTCTATGGTTTCTTCCATACTCTTTTCAGAGAGGAAGAAAATATGGCTAACAGACATAATACAACGCTTATACAAGTATTTCTTCCAACCATTACAGTTCGGAGTATGATGCAGGTAAGCGAAGACAGGTATATTCAAAATATGAAATGACGACAACAGCAATAAGAGAACATGACAGCCAATATTTAAGTTTGGTATGAAAATCGCATCAGGTTTAACCTTCCAAACGAGTTTGAGGTCATTCAGTAAACTCTTTCTTTCCTGTTCCCAGACAACTTGCTTACCATCCTTCTCCATTTCTACCGCTCCATACAACCAATGAGATGGAACTTTTCCTTGCATATAGAGATTGTGAGTCTGAGCTTCACCAATATATAAAATTTTCATTTGCGAATTAAAGACTTTATAAATCGACCAACTTTATTAGAATTAAAGAAATATCCTTTTTTCATTTTAAACTTATCTGACCATGACATCCACGTTGCAGAATAGTGATGAATGGTATAAGTATAATCCGTAAGTTCCATTTTGGAACTCATAAACTCAATAGGACAGAAGTACTCCCAGGGGTAAACTGTAATACTCCCTACCTTTGTTGGCTTATCTACATGAGCAGGCATTCCATGTTTACGAAGTACCTTGGTTACAATAGGAACAATCGGAATTTGCTCCATGTGACCATCAGGAAATATATAATGAGTATTTTCATAATACTCCATAACTTCTTTAACAATAGGATTATGGGGTTCTATGGAAAATCCTAATCCAACATTAACCTGATCTTCCGCATTAGGTGTAGAAGCATGCTTCTCTACTGCCATCCAAGCACCAGAGTTAATAATATCATCCATATTACGAATCACCTCTACATCTGTGTCAAAATATACTCCTCCATTATCATAAATTATCTTTAGGCGTGCATAATCGCTCACGTATGCATACTTTTTTACTTCATACGCTTCCTTTGTAAATGGTATGATATTCACATCAAAGTTGTCTTCATTCCATTCCTTGATTTCATAATCAGGAAGAAACTTTTTCCAACTCTCTATATATCGTTGGTATTCTGCAGGAATAGAATTACGTCCAAACCAACAGTAATGTATTATTTTTGGTATCATATTCAATAAAAAATATTTTCGTTCAACCTAAATATCTAATATGCATTTATGTTTTTCTTTACGATTATAAATACCTATAATTATGATATCCCTTCTATATTTATTTTAATATACTTCTGTTCTTCTACTGTATTTTGAACCCTCCAAAAATCCTCACGCCAATAACTATCCGTTTGCAACCAAGGTGTTTTTTTGAAGAAGAGAAAATGCAGATAAGGCAGCGATCTCCCTTTATAATCTGTGATACTACCATTCTTCACATCATAAATCCATTGTTCACCATCCTTAGGCTGAGGACTAGTCCAATACTCATGGAGCAATACATTTCTATGCAAAATCGGATTCAAAAGATCCAAAACCTTGAAGTAATGAATGCCCAAGTGGCGACAAACATAATAATGGATTCTACGAATCGTACGAAGATTAGGACATACTAGACTAGACCATTCTCCTTCATCCAAGGACACAGGTTTCTCATCTGTAATTTTTGACTTCCAATCCTTTATCTTAAAACAAAGATTACGATAATAATCATTGTTACGGCAAAAACAGCAATGGCCAGCTATATGATAGTTATGAGTAGTAATTACATCATAACGAGCCATATTCTTGTCATTTATAACCACACCCAAATTACCATAAACTAAATCCAAATCACCCATTCCCCAAAAATCATAGCCCTTAAGTTCTTCATGGTGAATTGCTCCAATGAAAGGTTTCAAGTCGGTAAGCTTATAGGGTTGTGGATAATGATAATCTACCCCTAATCTCTCGCTCACCAACTTGCAATAATCCCCGTATGAGCATTGGTGAAATATCGTATTATTATACCTTTGCTTAGGCAATGAACAATCTGTATAGAAGATAAAATCCACCATCGGATTACGCCCACAGGAATAGAGATATAACTCTATCCACCCAGGCCATTTACCAAAGTAAGGTATGATTTGTGCAACTTTATAATTCATATTTATAAATTTTATATTTCATAAAAGAATCACCACTACTCTATTTCGAGAAATATACAATTTTATTACTTAAATATATCATATAATTTATTTCTGAAAAGTGGGATACAAAAACCAGACAAAATACATACGGCTAGAGATGTTACTACATATACAGAAAGAGATTCTATTCTAACAAACTTCATTAATAGCCAAATTATAGAGAACTGAACCATCATAGGTACAATAGAATTACGACCAAAAAAGCACAACACTCGACAGGAAATCATCTTACAAAGCTCTATCACAACAAAACTACCCGCAATAGCCTCTAAATAAAATGCCAATATATTCTGTTCTATTAAATTAATACTCAAATTTTGCGGAGAATAGAATTTATAAAAAGAAAAAATCCATATAACAAAAGAAACTACTAATACTCTCCTATCACGTTTTTCTCGTTTAAGATAATTTCTTCCATAAAAGCCCAACAAATAGAAAGGTAAGCAAATACATGCCTGCCCTAAATACATTATGCTCATATGCTTAATGGATAGAATTACCCCTCCCATAGTAATTAATAAGAAAAATAAATTTCTCCATCTTAATCGCTTTACCATTCCAACAATTAAAGTAATCCATAACAATACAATAAGAAACCATATTGTTGTTTGTGCCTTAAATGCGAACAAACTCCAGTTACCCCGAATTAGTCCATCCGTTATTACTCCATAAAAATAGAAAAAAGCACAAAATTTAATCAACAAGCATACTCGTTTCAACATTTTTTTGTCATCAACATTTATTGGCTCAAATATACCAGATAGCAAGAAGAACAAAGGAACATAGAATGAATTCAAAATACCATCCCAAGTCTTATATATTACACTCTGTGCAAGAATTTCACTTGGTATTATATGTGATGCAATAATAAGCATCATGCCAATAGCTTTGGCATTATCAATATGAGATAATCTCTTTTTCATCACAAATTAGCTATTATTTCACGGAGTTTATTTTCTAATCTTTCGTAATATCCCCAAATTACATCTTCTACACCTTTAACAAAACGATGCTGACATGCAAAATCCATGTATATCCTTTCATTAGAATTGAGATCAGATACAAGATTAACAACATCCTTATTATCTTTTCCCATATCAAAAAACACAATAGCATCTTGGTTAAAAACATCAGAATCTGGTTGATTGTTACTTCCCCAATAAATTGGGATACAACCACCTTGAATTGCTTCGAGAAGTTTTTCTGTTACATAACCGGGAGCATTGGAGTTTTCTGGAGTAAGATTAAATCGATAATGCTTTAACCATTTTACCTTATCATCTTTATAATCTGCTTTAAGAGTATCATTGTTATGCATCCAACGACCACAACTATCAATCGTATCAACAGCAGACAACTCATTAAAAATCATCTCACGCCCTTTGTCTCCATGACTACAAAGAAATGAGCAGAACTTTCTATTCTTATAAGACTTGCTTTCAGGAGCATTCCAAATTGTAATTTTCCTCTTTATCGATTCATAAGACTCCATGGGATCAAGAGCCCATGTTATCCAAAAAGGAATATGTAGATAATTGGCATGGTCAGTTATATCATCAAAACCAATTGATAAGTCAATACTTGGCTCATTCAGCATAAAATCATGCCACTCCTTACGAAAAGAAAGATTCTCTCGAGCAAAGAATATCTTTAAGTCACAAGGTTGATATTTGATAGCCCATTCTGGACCACAAATAGTAAAGACCCCAGCCTTCAATCCTGGTTTGTCTTTTAGCAATCCACGTCCCTCAATAAATTTGGGAAGCCACAAATCCTGCTCAAAGAAAGGAGGAAACCAATTATAAAGTTTAGTCTGATATGCTTTAGAAAACTGCAATCCCTTTCTGCGGAGTCTATATAAGTTATTATAATATTTTAATGTACCTATTCCTACCATTTTATGTAAACTTTATCGAATTGGATTGTTCATTATCATATTTTTAAATTTATATAAAGATGTTGCTATATGGTATAGACCATGATACGATAGCCATACCAAGATGCGATTAACCCTAGAAGTCTTTATTGCCAACAAATCCTTATTACATTCTGGATAAATGGAATAATATTCTCTTGACGTATAGATTGGATGCTCAAAAGCACCATATTTCTGTCCTAATTTAAAACTTTTTATCGCTTCATCTTTAACTGCGCTTTCAGGAAGTATCTCCTCCATCTTTTTAACCAACAAATCACCCTTTCTTAATCTTTCCTTAGTGTAACACCCAACAATACTATCATGTCCAATAGCACAATAGTAATGATAAAAAGCTTTATTCAAATATGCAACTTTTACCCATGAGTGAGATAAGATTTGATACCAGAAGAATAAATCCTCACAATAATCAATACCAGGAAAAAATCTAGCGCCAATCTTGTTGTAACAAACTCGTTTTACGAGTTTGTTACAACAGCTGCCATGCAGCTGTTGGAACATATCACGCATAACTTGCTGGGGAACTAAAGAAGAAGGTTGCTGTATAACATAATGCTGCCCATTATTATTATTTGTAAAATAATCACAAATAACAATATCGGCATCTTCTTTTTTAACTTTTGCATACAATTCTTCTAACATTGTAGAATCAAGCCAATCATCGCTATCTGCATGAATTACATATTCCCCTTTTGCTTGCTCTATTCCTATTTGTCTGGCTGAAGCTACCCCTCCATTTTTTTTATGAATAACCTTAAACCGTGAATCTTCCTTATGATACCCATCTAATATATTACCAGATTCATCTGTACTTCCATCATTGATCATAAGTACTTCAAAATCTGACATGGATTGCTCCTTGATGCTATCAAGCATTCGCCCAATAGTTGCCGCAGCATTATAAACCGGCACTATAATTGATATTGCAGTCATAATTTAATCAAAAAAGGTGATACTTGTATTAATGGCTGCAAATCGATAAATCCTTTTTGATAATCATTTTTTGTGTTTAAAATATCATCTACAGTCATATCACTATGTAATAAAAAAGGTGACTTCCGATCTTTGCCTAAAGAAAGGAAAAAATCGTGAAATTTAAAATGACCACCTAACAACTTACCTGAAATCTCTAACCATAAATTTGGAACTCCATACGCTTCTGCAACAATTAAACCATGTAGCGATGAAGATGCAATATAGTCACAACTCGCTATTTGATCTATAACAGAAGTCCAATCATCATATCCTTCCATCTTAATGAAAAGAACATTAGGATCAGACTTAAGTCTAGATAAAACCGGGTGATTGAAATCATCATAATGAGGTATGATTCCCAGCTTATAGCGTTTCTTTTGCACAGAAGGTGTATATAGTCTAGGCAATAATAAAGCTGGATCTCCATAAACCTCAGGACAGTCTACACCTTGCTTTAAGAGCCATTGGCGCGTTAATGGTCCACGAACTGCTAATATTTTTTTAGGATGACAATACAAAACTCTACTATCATCAATCGTGCCACTTCCCCATACTATAGTATGTTCATTAGTCAACATTCCTAGCGTTGATCCTATAGCAAGATAGTTGTCTTTTTGCGACCTCATAGACAAAGTAGAATAATATAAATATGATAGCTTCCTATTCCAAAGCTTTTCTAACATATATATATTAATATCATCTCCCCAATTACGATGCATCAACCTTCCATAAGAGTAATGTAGACAAGCATTAATACATATCGGATGGCAAAATACATCTATAAACGCCATCACTATTTTGTTAAAAATCACACTTAATCGTGATTGATTATACTTCGACATGTTTGTGTACAAATTTATTTAAAATTATGGCTAAAATCCACTTCATTTTATCCCAAATGGATATTTGGTTAGCATAATATGGATATATTTTTTTACTATAAAATTCATTTTTCATTTTAGCATTAATAAACAATCTACGCAGATATGTTTTATAATGCTTTTTAAAAAAATGAACATCAAAAACATCCATAAATTGATCTATATCACCAACAGCATTAATTTCCAAAAGAGTTCTTATACATTTTGCACATATACCACAATTATGCAATTCATTGAAACAAACATTCAAATATTTATATGCAGGAGGATAGCAACAAAGGCTGCGCACTTTATCTAATCTTTCGACTTCAGCTCCCTCACTATTAAACATCATTCCATTTATAGACAAGCAAGAATAGGTAAACATATCGAACATACATGTTCCTTCATTCTTTACAACATCCCCATCTATAGAGAAATCCTTCACGGAATTAGAGGAAGAAAAATGATAACTCTTTATTCCATTTTGTAATGTATAGATACAGAACAATGCAACAAATGACTCCATCTCCAAATGATCATAAGGAACATATTTGTGCATTATAAGATGAATATTTGATTCTATAAAATAGTATGCAAAACCATATTCCTTCGAAAATCGTTCTGCCATCTCCATTCGACCTTCAATCAAAGGAGTCCTTAATGTTTTTTCTCCTTTAAATCCAGCACCAACATTAAAGAAAAACAATCCATTTAATTTGCACGATCTTGGAATATCATCGCTGGTATTGACTTGTATTGTATATAACGAATCAACTCCACAAGATATACCCGTTCCTATTATATTTTTCTCTTTAGTAGGATGAAAATCACTAAATGGTGCAATAATTTCTACATCATGTAATTCTGAGTTTCCCAAGCGTAAGCCTGGAATATAATGCTTCTTTATTGAATAATATAATTCGCTACTTATAGGAATTTCAGAATAGAAATCATATCCATTCTTCATTGCAAAATACAAAAATCCTACAACATATGCATCAATTCTATCGATACATAAAAAAGGAAGACAGGTTTCATTAATATTAGTTATTAATAACTCCCTATTTTTCCCTATTAATAGTGAACACTGAACCTGATTTCCTTCCAGTCTAATACTTTCAATTGTAAGCTTCTTCATTTTTATATCATTATTAATAACAGAAAAATCGAAACAAAAATTAACTACTTTGTTATTGGGGGAGTGAACATTGGATCTTTCAATATCCCCCAATTATTCAAATAATTCCTTATTATTTTTTTTATCCTACCCCACAATGTAAGCTGTTCATAAATAGAAAAACCGCAACCTTTCCAAGGAGTTAATTTAAGAAATTTACTATAAAGCTTACGATATGGATGCTGACAGTCTTTAAACCAAGGTTTGATTGGAGCAGCAAAGTGAATAATACCTGGATTACGTTTGGATACATTTAATTCCGACAAATACTTATCAAAAATTTTAGGAGAACGAAAGAAGTAAAAGGTTGTCATATTCCATCGAATAGGAAGCAAAGCTATTTTGTTTTGGAAATAACAAGCTAGTACATCCTGCTCATTTACAATTTTTCCTATAATTTTAGATGCATATGCCATAATCGGTAAAGTATGCTCCATTTTTCTCCATTTTATCAAATCACAAACCATCACACCAGAGTTAATACAAATATCTATTGCTTTAAGTCCTAAACGTGATTTGAATGCGATACAATCAGGAATATCTTCAGCAGCTGCAATCACTTTATCCTCAAGATTCCAGAAATATAATGGTTTGATATCATCATGTACTATCATATCACCATCAAGGAACAGACATCGTTCTTCACTAGAAGGTAATAATTGAGGAATCAACAGTTTAAAATACATAATAGGTTGCCATTGGCCGATAGGAAAATCTCCAAGGTTCTCTATACTACAGTTTATGACGTTAAGCTGAGCATGAAAGTTGGTACAAACCTCTCTTAATTTTGCTTCTGTTTCTAAAGATATACCATCCGTCAATAAATAAATGATAAATTTCTTTTCTCTGTTAGTATAAAACAACGATGTCAACATCACAGCAGAATGTTGTATATATCGTTCATCAGCTACTATAACTATATTATAATGCATTTAATCTACGATTATTGAAACTATTTTTCCCTAAACTTCTTTATATACTTACCAACCACTTTACTCAATATCATCGTTTTTGTTTCTTTATTGAGTCCAAAAATCCATAGCACAACAATAGTACACATAACAGAAGATGAGCATACAACAAAAAAGCGCAAGAAACCATCATTCATATGATGCTGAATGAGAAGAGGTAGTAAAGCTGCAACTCCCACCAACAGAAGGTTTTTACCAACAACCATGACAGAATATTTCATTATAGGAAAATAATAAAACTTATTGAGAATATACATGTTCATAACAGTAGCTAAAAGCATAGGTAAAATAGAGACCCAATACATATCTACAGGGCTACCTCCAAGTTTTAACACTAAGTAACATAGAGGTAAGTGAGCAAGATAAATAGACGTAGACCAAATATTCTGTACCTTTACTCTTCCAATGGCACCTATGCCATAATCCACCATATTATTTGAATAAGAGACAAAACATAGTAAAAGAGTTATTTTAATGAATGTCGAGGTATAATGAGGAACTTCCGTAAGCCAAAGCTTTAAGACAAAATCTATCTCTAACAAAACAGGAACAAAAAATACAGAAAGTAAAAATAACGTTACTCGGGTTATATTAAATATGAGATTGACAAATTTTTCTCTTTCATTATTTGCATAATATTTAACCAATTGAGGTTGTGCTGCCATAATAAATCCACCAATAAATTGTCGTATAGTAAATGTTACTGTATTAGCCAGACCTTCCGCCGCATTAACCGCTGTTCCAAAGAACATATTAATCAATACATTTACTCCATTTCCATTTAAAACCGCAGCTATATGTCCAACAGCAGTCCATCCCGAGAAAGTAAACATTTGCTTAAAAAGACTCCTATCAACTTTTATAGAGAATTTACATTCTGAAAAATGACGGACACAATACCAATGATTAAGCATACGATTGATTACACTGCCTATCAACATTAATGATGCATAAACTATAAGCTTATCAGCTGGCACCATAACTAGCAAATAAAGTGAAACCAATTTGAATACTACATCAAAAATACTAAAATACGCATATATATCAAATTTCTCATGTGAGGTAATAGCTGCACTGTAAGGGGTCTGAGATATGGCAAGCAAACTTGAAAATACAGATAATTGGAATACCCAGTTTGCAGCATAAAGTCTCGTAGGATCTATGTTCATTTTATAGTTAACGAACCATATACCAAAACTTTCCAAACAGATAAATACAATCAAGACTATTATCAAGTGAATGGCAATAGCCGTAGAAAAAGTTCTTTTTAATACGAGCTGGTCACCTTTACCTATGCTTAATGCCAAGAATCGGTTTGTGCTAGTCTGCAAAATACTGTTCAAAACTGAGAACATCGACACAAAACCTCCTACTACATTATATAGGCCATAGTCTGATACTCCCAGTTTTTCAAGTACAATTCTTGTAGTAAAGAAGCTGATACACATCATCAGCAACATTCTACCATACAAATACAAAGTATTTTTAAATATTCGCTTATTATTCTCTTCCATTCAAGTCTATAAAACTATACACGTCACTAATAAAGTGCGCGAATTCTAAAAACAAATGACAAACGCTGTTTCTCTATCAGTACAATCCAACAAAGCAAACTTCTTTATTGAATACTCTATATATCGTTCATCATATGCTATAACAACATATAACGTATTTGACTAAATCATTAAAACATAATCATTCTTTAGTCTGAAATACTCCTAATAATTCTACCATTTACTATACTCATACCTTTCGCTACTAGAACCGTAACAAGAAGTCCAAGCAAGACAAATAGCAAATCATTTGAAAAACACTCACGACATACTAACAGAGTGGCACCCTGAACAAGATAAACCTCGTAAAAATACCCCCGTTTATCCATTACCCTGCATATAGGCAGGCGCATAAGGATATATGAAATGATGACTATAAAGATGATATTACATATAAAATAAGAAGAATACATATACCTCCATTTATTAAAGAAAGGTACAAACTGCTGCACTATATCGAAATTCTTGAAGCACAAAAAAAACAATACCATTATACTCATCAGCACCTTTATTCGTATTCCCCCAGATAGGCTTATCAAAAGCTTACTCTTTATTTCATAGTATGCCAACAACACCCCCATGACAAAGCATGGCAAGCCTAGAATATACCATACAGGACTCTTCATTGCTGCCATAACACCAACAGCCATGCCAATAGCAAAACATAATGCTAAAGTAGCATTCCTAACTGAAAGATATTTATAAGCAACATAGAATGCTGCATACAGGACTATAATCTCGGTCACATACCATCCGTAACGCAAATTTATATCTGAAACGAACCAATATATGAACAGATTTCTCCAATCTACTTCTTTACATACAACCCATTCTGCTACAACATATAATAACATCGCTGTTAAAGCAGGTACGATCAACTTCACCATCCGCTTCTTCAACCATTCTTTAGACAGAGATTTATTCTTTTTCAAAAATCCACACAACAATCCATACCCAGACATAAACAAAAAGAAAGACACGCACAAAGCACCTAATGCCGTTTCTCTCATAAATATCTCATCATGAATGTTATAGAAAGATGCCTGATGACCTATTACAACAAGAAGAGAAGCAATAAACTTTAATAGTTGCGACTGTTCACGTTGCTTACATATCATATTTCCCTTTGCAGGCAATAAGCAAATGAGTATTAAAAGTAATATTGGGAAAAAAATCATAATTCGTTAACAAATATATGAACCTCATTTTCAATAAAGTTCGGGGGTGTAATTTAAACTGTGTCAAGGCTTGTT
>UMBB01040060.1_pt1 | contig 19792 bp, 8 predicted proteins | sample 1963851 | NCBI WGS metagenome assembly UMBB01 (sample SAMEA4835930, study PRJEB28245) | human gut metagenome | biome: gut microbiome; material: fecal sample | place: Denmark | collected 2008
ACTGGTTTTGACTGGCGTTGGAGAAGCGTTTCCATTTATGCGAATTCATACGTTACTGGAGGCATCATTGTTTGCAGAGAGGCCGGTGCTTGTGTTTTACCCGGGAACATTTAACGACCAGCAGCTGCGGCTGTTCAACTGTCTGAAGCCGAACAATTACTATCGTGCATTTAACGTTGTGTGAAGGGGGAAATAGAGCTTTGGTTATACAGAATATGTTTGTAGAAGACATCAACCGTAAAATTAACGGTGTTGTCAAGGTTGACGAGGACGAGAACAAGGTCCTGGAACAGGAACTGAACGAGTACGTTATTACACGAGAGCTGAAGCGGCATTTTGCAGACTTTTTCAATACCTATGCAGAAGCATTTGACGAACCAACGGCAGATACAGGAGTCTGGATCTCCGGTTTTTTTGGCAGCGGTAAATCTCACTTCTTGAAAATGTTGTCATACCTGTTGGAAAACAAAGAGGTTAATGGCGTTCGTACGGTGGAGCGCTTCCGCAAGAAATTTGAGGATGACCCTGGTACCTTTATGCAGGTGGATCGTGCAACCAAAGGTGAAACCGAGACGATTCTGTTTAATATCGATTATGAAGGCTCTATCAATAAGGATAAAACAGCCGTTTTACGTGTTTTTGCTAAGGTGTTCTATAATCATCTGGGATTCTTTGGCAGCAATCTCAAAGTTGCTATGCTGGAGCAGTACATTGCGCAGCAGGGCAAAATGGATAAATTTTGCCGTCTGATTGAAGAAAAGAAGGGCAAACCTTGGACTGAAGTGCGGAAAGCATTTGCATTTAATGGAAAATTCATTAAGCCTGCACTGGCGGAAGCATTGGATATCAGTGAAGAGGATGCAAACAACTGGTTTAACGATAAGAGTGCAACGGAATTCTCTGTTTCACAGCTTGTAGAAGACATCAATGCATACGTCAGCACAAAACCTGCAAACTTCCGCCTTCTGTTCATGGTGGACGAGGCGGGGCAGTATGTTGGCACGGACACGGATATGCTGCTGAATCTGCAGTCTTTGGTGGAAAAAATCGGCAGCGAATGCAGAGGAAAAGTCTGGGTGGTCTGCACCGGACAGGAAGCTATTGATGAGATTATCAAAGTACGAGCAGATGAATTTTCTCGAATTCAGGCTCGTTTCAAAACTCGTCTGAGCCTTTCTTCTTCTTCCGTAGACGAAGTAATTCAGAAGCGTATTCTGAAAAAGACTCCGGAAGCAGAAAGAACGCTGGATGCGGTCTATGAGAAAGAAAGCTCCGGGATGCGCAACTTGTTCAGCTTTACAAATGCAATGCCGGACATCAAGGGCTTCTCTGGTCCGGCACAATTTGCAGAGGACTTTCCGTTCGTTCCATACCAGTTTCTCATTATGCAGAAAATTTTTGTGGAGATCCGCAAACACGGCAATGCAGGCAAACACTTCTCCGGCGGCGAGCGTTCCATGCTGAGCGGATTTCAGGAAGCAGCACAAAAAGTGGAAAAGCAGAACGAGTTTGCGTTGGTGCCGCTGTTCCGCTTCTATGATACTGTACATTCTTTCCTGGATGGTTCCATTCGCAATGTGATTGATCGCTGCAGCAAAGCCGTAGAAAATCACGATGGTCTGGAGCCGATGGATGTGGATGTTCTGAAGCTTCTCTATCTCATTCGATATGTCAACGAGGACATGCCGGCCAATCTGGACAACCTTGTGATTTTGATGGCAGACGACATCCGTCTGGAAAAGGTCGCGATGCGCGAAAAGCTGCGCGGCAGTTTGGATCGACTGATTGGGCAGAATTACATCGGACGTACTGGTGATACCTACAACTTCCTGACGGATGAAGAGCAGGACATCCAGAAAGAAATCAACCGTACACAGGTGGATACGGGCGCTATTGTTGGGGATATTGCAAAGATTATTTTTGGCATAATTTATGATGCAAAAAAGTTCCGTTACGGCAAGTGTGACTTCCCGTTTGATCAGATGGTGGATAACACTATGTACGGCATCTCCACAGGCGGCATGCGCCTGCGCTTTTTGACGGCAGCTTCTGATGCAACGGAAAAAACGGAATTTCGCCTGATGAACAGCTCCAAAGGCAGCGAGGCGATTGTAGTTTTGGGCGATACGCCGTATTATGAATCACTGGAAGCATCCATGAAGATCCGCAAATATGTCAAACAGCGGAATGTCAGCCAGATGCCTAAGAGTGCTCAGGATATTATCCGCGACCAACAGGAAGAAGCAACCAAGTATGAAGCTGAAGCCAGCAAAGCTCTGGTAGAGGCTATTGAAAACGCAAAATTTTACGCCGATGGTGAACATCTGGACATTAAGAGCGGCAATGCTAAAGCCAAAATTGACCAGACGATGGAGTATCTGGTCTCGCATATTTACAGCAAGTTGGACCTGATTGGGAAAAACGCAGATACCGATGCTGACATTCTGGCAGTGCTGTCCGGTGCGGACTATATTCTGCCGGAGGCAGATCCGAACCGCGATGCAGAGGCGGCGGTGGAAGAATATCTTGAAATGCAGGCAATGAAGCATTTGCCTACCTCGATGGCGGATGTACAGAGCAAGTTCAGCAGTATACCCTATGGCTGGAAGGAAATCGACATTGCTTATGTGGTGGCGCGTTTGATCGTGAATCAGAAGGTAACCATCAAATATGCAGGCACTACCATCCAGCCGGACAACGCCAAATTACCTGACATGCTCCGCAAAAAGAGTGAGGTGGGTAAAACATCCATTAGCAAGCGCGTGGTGGTATCGGCAACCAAAATGAAGGCTGTGCGGGACCTTCTGCGGGATTACTTCGATGTCATGGATGTTCCTGCGGACGAAGACGGTTTGGTTAAATTTATTGCCGATGAGTTCGGAAACCAGCTGCAGCATTATAACAAACTGAACGAGAAGTACGATGATGCCCACAAGTATCCGGATCAAACAATGGTGCGCAACGCTATTACTGCAACGCAGGAAGCGTTGAACCAGAAGAAGGACAACATCGCGCTGATCGACTATCTGCTCAAGAAAGAGGACGACCTCTTTGATCAGAAGGATGCCATGGGCAATGTAGAGAACTTCTTCAAGAGTCAGGTCGGCACCTTTGATGATGCTGCACGGCTGGAACACGAGATGCAGGCGGATCTGGACCGCATTGCGCAGGATGCGGCGGCATACGAGGCCCTGAACAAGATTCGGCTTATCATCACAGTGCCATCTTTTGGGCAGAAGTTCAACTACAAGCGCATTCCGGAACTGAATGGGTTGATGCAAACGGTGCGTACAGCCCATGACCAGATGCTGGATGACAAACGCTCTGAGATTCTGGAAACAGTGCGTCAGTGCATGGAAGCGACCCATACCGCTGCAAACGGAGATCCCAAAGCATTGGATATCGTCCGCAAGTCGGATGCTTTCTTTGATGGCTATAAGGCAAAAATTGCAAGCTGCAAGAGCCTTGCGCTGCTGGATGGTATGATTATCCCGCTGAGCCAGTACAAGGATGAGACCGTCAGCAGCATTGAGATTGCGCTGGCCCCTCCGACACCGAAACCGGTGGTAACGAAAAAAGATGTCAATATCCCGGCCGTAAAGCCGAAAAAAGTAAAGTCTTACAGCCGCCAGATCCTCTTCCCTGCTAAAACGCTGCGGGATGATGCGGATATTGATGCCTATGTGGAGAAGATTCGGGAGCAGCTGCGGAACTTGTTAGACGGCTGTGATGAGATTAAGTTGAACTAAAGGAAAATATATGGAAGATTCAGAAAAGAATAAGTTATTGGCTCAAAATGAGATTCAAGAGATTCAGCGCCAAGCGAACGGATGGAATTTTAACAAACCAGTGAACCCATACCGTAAATTTTTTCAAGAAGTAGTAGGCATTAAAAAGCCGCTACTTCCACCAGAAATTGTACAGGGGTATGCTCAGTCGATTAAGGCACTCAAGGAGTTTCAACTGTGCACAAGGCAAATTCATAATGCAATTGAACCTGAAGTTCAACGAATTCTCCCAGCCGTAAATGAAATACTGAAAAATTATAAAGAACTGACAGACGAAATTCGCATATTTGAACGGTCGCTCCAGTCGATAGTGAACTCTATCGATTGGCGATTGATTATGGTTCCGGGGCTCTCAGAAGAGGAAAAGCAAAAGCGAATCGATGCTTTTCGACAGTGGGGAGCATACGGCTGGACCATGATTCCACATGCAAGCTTTAAATATTTCAATGCAAAGCCAATGTCTAAGAAGGAAGCGAATAGAAAAGCGCTTGCATGTTTCAGAACCAAAAAACAGATGGAGGAGTTTTGGCAGGCATTTGAGAAAAAAGAAAAGCTGAAAAAAAGCGATTTTGACGAGGCAGTGGTGGATTTTAACAATCGCCGCTATAAGTCTTGTGCGATGATACTCTATTCTTTGATCGATGCCCGCACAATTCGTCTTCAAGGAAAGCCAAAAGATAATCCTTTGACGGATGCGAAGAACAAACGAAAGCGTTTTAGAAAGAGTGGATCTGCTGCATCAAATATGATAAAGAAAAAATATGACCAGATCCATGAAAAAGATATGCACGCCATGTTTTTTTCGTACTTGGCGAGAGAAGGATTGTTTTACGCATTGGATGTCTTCTACAAAGGCGGCGATGACTTTAAGGAGCAGCCTGACATTATGAATCGAAACTTTGTTGACCACGGAATGCTTCATCGAAAAGTGCGTAGAATAGACTGTATTCAACTTTTTCTTGTGTATTATAATTTTCTTACGTTTGAAGAGCAACTGACTGCGAGAGATAGAAAGGAATTGAAGAAAATTGAGTGAACTATGACCAACTCGATTTTGAAGGATATGGGCTGGACACAGAAAACTCTGATTTCTTATGTGGTACAGTCCACAAAACTATGATGTTACGAAAATTGGATGATAGAATAAATATATATGAATGAAGAACTTTTTGAACGACTCGTTGTTGCAATTGAAAAGCAGTCTACTGCATTTCCTTGGGATAGTTTGATTTCGGCATTGGCACTCATTGCCTCGTGGATTACGATTTTTTTGCTGCTAAAAGAACGTGCTGAAAAGAATAGACCGTATATGCAAGTGTCCTTTGAACTTATACGAGGTTCCCTAGCCTGTATTGTTATTCGTAATACTGGTTCTGTTCCGCTTGAATTACGGAAAATGAGGTTGCAACCTGACTTTGTTCGGCAACTCCCAGATAAAACACAGCAGCGAATCGCTAAAAAAGAAAACTTGAATATCACGATTTTCCCGGAACAAAAATGGGTTTTGGGGTTAGATATCAGCGTTACAAATATCATCAACAGTTTTAAGCAAAAGTCCCTGAAGGTTGAATATGAGTATTTAGCACATAATAAACGACATCGGAAATACATAGAAAGCACTGTGATTGATTTTGAGGATTATGGTGGCTTTCTGCTATATATTTCAGAACTAGATGAATTTAAAAATAGTGTTGATAAATTGCATGGTACGGTCGGAAGACTGGAAAATGCAATTGAAGATGTATCGTTTTCGTTAAGGAGTAATGTGAACCATGGATAAAAACGCCATCAAGAAATATGCGGTCTGGGCGCGGAAAGAACTGATTTCCCGCGTGGCGCAGAAAGCCCAGCAGTACGGCATTACGGAAACGGAAATGGTGGACGCCGGTGCTGATAGCGTCAACGGCAAAGTGTTGTCTGCAGAAGAGATGCAGCAGCGCAGGGCACTGATTGCACAGATCAATGAAAAGGGCTACCAGCAGGTTATGGAAGAGGTGGCGTATACATGGTTCAACCGCTTCTCGGCACTGCGGTTCATGGAGGTCAACGGCTATCTGCCCAGCCATGTGCGCGTGTTTACGGATGAAAACAATGCGTTCAAGCCCCAGATTCTGGCCGAAGCCCTGCATCTGGAATTGGATAAGCTGGATAAGGACAAGGTCTACGCCCTGAAAGAGACCGAGCAGACCGAAGAACTGTACAAATACCTGCTCATCGTGCAATGCAACGCGCTGAACAGCATTCTGCCCGGAATGTTCCAGACCATTGCGGACTACACTGAGTTGCTTCTGCCGGACAACTTGCTCCGGGAGGGCAGCGTCATCGAGCAGATGATCTCCCAGATCCCGGAGGACAACTGGCAGGATGCCGTCCAGATCATTGGCTGGCTGTATCAGTACTACAACAGTGAGAAAAAGGACGACGTGTTTGCCGCCCTCAAGAAAAATGTCAAGATCACCAAGGAGAATATCCCGGCGGCGACCCAGCTGTTTACCCCAGACTGGATCGTGCGGTACATGGTGGAAAACAGCCTTGGACGCCTGTGGGTGGAGGGTCACCCGGATGCAAAAGCACAGCTGCTGCCCACACCGGAGGAGCAAGCAGCTTATACTGCCGGGAACCGTGACTCGGAGGACACCAAGTGGCACTATTATCTGGAGGAAGCCCAGCAGGAGCCGCAGGTACAGGCCCAACTGTCCGAGATCAGCAAACAGTATGCCGACCTGACCCCGGAACAGATCAAGGTCATCGACCCCTGCTGCGGCAGCGGCCATATTCTGGCGTATCTGTTTGATGTACTGATGCAGATCTACGAGAACTACGGCTACACGCCCCGCGATGCCGTGACCAGCATTTTGCAGAACAACCTCTATGGTCTGGATATTGACGACCGCGCCGCCCAGCTGGCCTATTTTGCGGTGATGATGAAGGCCCGCCGGTACGACCGCCGCTTTTTTAGCCACACCACCCAGCCTCATGTGTATGCCATTGAGGAGAGCAACCGCATCGAAAAGCCAGATGTGGAGTATTTCTGCAACGGCAAGCCGGAACTGAACGATGCTATGCACACTATCCTCACCCAGCTTTACGATGCCAAGGAGTATGGCTCCATCCTCACCATCACCCCGCAGGACTGGGATGCCCTCTATGCCCGGTTTGACGAGGTGGCAGACGTGTCCTCGTTCCATCGAGAGAGTATTCGCAAAAAATTACTCCCATTGGTGCGGGTAGCGCAGACGCTGGCACAAAAATACGATGTGGTCGTCACCAATCCGCCGTATATGGGTGCATCTAATATGAACTCGGATTTGTCTGAGTATGTGAAAAAATACTACCCGGACAGCAAGAGCGATCTGTTTGCCGTGTTTATTGAAGTATGCTCCCGTATGGCAAAACAGAACGGTTATCAGGCAATGATCACCCAGCACGCATGGATGTTCCTGTCCAGCTTTGAAAAGCTGCGAGAGAAGATGATGCTGACTGAAACCGTCAGCATGGCACATCTTGGCGCACGAGCATTTGAGGAAATCGGCGGCGAAGTGGTGCAGACGACCTCGTTTGTGCGTGTGCGGACGCATATTGATAATTATAAAGGTGTGTATTGCCGCCTGATTGAGCCTACCACCCAGCAGGGCAAGGAAGGTATGTTCCTTGCCTGTGAAAATCGTTATATTGCAAATCAAGATAACTTTGCAAAGATTCCGGGAAGCCCGGTGGCGTATTGGGTGAGCAATAATTTTTTGAAAGCATTTGACAATGAGAAAATCGGAAAGTATACCATTTCTGATGGCCAAACTAAAACTGGTAATAATGATAAATATTTGAGATTGCTGTGGGAAGTACCAGTTTCAGAAATTGGAAAAGGAAAACACTGGGTTCTTCATGCAAAAGGTGGAGCATTCAGAAGATGGTATGGGAATGTAGACACACTAATTGATTGGTCGGATTCTGCCAGAGAGCATTACCGTACAGACCATGTTGCTCGAATTGCTCCTGAATATATTTGGTTCAGAAAGGGAATTTGTTGGACTCTGATTTCAAGCAATAAATTGCACGGTTTTAGATTGTTAGATGATAATTCAACATTTAATTTGGCAGCACCATCGGTTTTCTTTAATAATGACAGGATGATGTTTTATATTCTGGGCTATCTAAACTCGAAATTCAGTCAGGAAATTATTGCATTGCTAAATCCTACTCTGAACACAAATATCAGCGATATTACTGCTCAACCTCTCTATTACGGAAAATTACCAGAGCAAGAAGATATGGTAATCAACTTGGTATCTCAAAATATAGCATTATCGAAAGCTGACTGGGACTCCTTTGAAACCTCTTGGGACTTTACCCACCACCCCTTTATCAAGGCCATTACCAAGTACCCCAACATGATGGATATTGGAAACATTTACCTTGCTGAGTGCTATGACATCTGGGCTGGCGAATGTGAAGAACGCTTTGAGAAGCTGAAAGCCAACGAGGAAGAACTGAACCGTATTTTTATTGACATTTACGGCTTGCAGGATGAATTGACCCCGGAAGTGGAAGATAAGGATGTGACCGTGCGCAAAGCGGACCTTGGCCGGGATGTGCGCTCCTTTATCTCCTACGCTGTGGGCTGTATGTTTGGCCGCTACTCTCCCACCTATGATGGTCTTGCGTATGCAGGCGGTACATGGGACGATGGCAAATACAATATCTATAAGCCGGATGCAGACGGTATTATTCCCATTTGCGATGACGAATACTTTGAAGATGACATGATGGGTCGTTTTGTGGAGTTTGTGCGGGTGGTATACGGTGATAGCTCACTGGAAGATAATCTGCGCTTTGTTGCAAACGCACTGGGCGGCAAAGGACAGCCGAAGGAGGTCATCCGCAACTACTTCCTGAACGATTTCTATGCCGACCACTGCAAGATTTATCAGAAGCGCCCCATCTACTGGCTGTTTGACAGCGGTAAGAAAAATGGCTTCAAGTGCCTGATTTACCTGCACCGCTACCAGCCGGATACCATTGCACGCATCCGTACCGATTATGTGCATGAGCAGCAGGCACGCTACCGTACTGCCATCGAAGGTTTGGAAAAACAGGTGGCCGCTGCCACCAGCACCAGCGAGCGTGTCAAGCTGACTAAGCAACTGAACAAAGTGCAGGCGCAGGACACTGAGCTGCATCAGTATGAGGAAAAAGTTCACGCGCTGGCGGATCAGATGATTAAGATTGATCTGGACGATGGTGTGAAGCATAACTATGAGATCTTTAAGGACGTGCTGGCGAAGATTAAGTGATAAATAATAAACAAGAGGTGAAATTGGCGATGAAGCAGAAAGTATTAAAGGGTTTAAAAATAGTAACACGATGGCTTGCATGTGCGAAAAGCGCTTTGGTACTTGGTGTAATTGTGGCTTTGATTACATGGGGGATGCCATTGGCTACGCCCAAATTTGTTGCTAAAGTAAATAGACTTCTTTCTGCATTTGATGGAGACACGGACGTTGTTTCTTTGATGTTTTCGTCAGTTATCTCTTTTGTAGGAATATTTATATCAGCACTGCTGGTTTATATTCAAGTTTACATAAATAGATTTCCGTCAGAATTGGTTTTGAATCAGATAAAACCTCGATATGCCAATTTTGGTACAGCGATTGCCTTATATCTTTTTTTCTGCGTTGTTGAAATGGTAGTGAAAATGGGGCGATTCTCTGATGCTGTATTATCTGTTTGTGGAGTGGGTATATTTATTTGGCTCTTTTATTTTGCATATTCGCTACACTATAAAACATCTTTGACGGAGTGTACCCGTACATATGTTAAAGACATTTTAAATACAGAGAGTTTGCTGGAGGATTCTAACGCACTAAAAGCTAAATTAAGGATTCTTGAAAAAACGTATAATGAGTGTATTGCTAGAAATGAACTGTATGTGTGCCAAATCATTTGTGAGGAAAGCAATAAGGTTTTCCTTGAGTCAATGAAGGAAAGTCAAACGTCGATTATTAATGGTGATAGCAAATCAAAACAAATTTCCGAGGCAATGGATAATACATTTGAACATTCTATATCTCTTGCGAGAGATACTGAAATGACAGCAGATCGAAAAACACAGACCACTGCAGTTCGAAACGTGGTGTCTCAGCTTACAATGTGCATAAAACTGGGAATGATGGATCAGTACAAAAAAATATACCAATATGTTGATGGACGAATTGTATTTTTTGTGCAAAAGCGAAAATGGAGAGTTACAGGATCGATATTACCATGCACTTATGGAAATTGTTAGAATAAGTGTAGAATCAAAAAACTCGCAAGAATATTTGAAATGTACTTTAACTTCAATGAAAAGCAATGCCAAATATTTTGGATACTTATCAAATTATGATATGTCGGATGGATATCTTTTTCTTCTAGGCTATTGTATTGAAAAAGATATGGGTGAAGAGTACATAAAGGATTTTGTGAATTTTCTTAAATCTGCAACAGTTGTAATGCCGGATTTTGAAAAGGGTAATCGATCAATAGAAATTGTTCGGAACACAATATTTATGGTATTAAGAAGAAATAGAAAAGCAGAGGTCGCTATTATTATTGATTCGATGGACTCAATAAAACGTTTTGCGGTGAAAAATGAAAAATGGACGATTTTTTCAATTCAAATTTTTGCAGAATTTGAGAATGAAAATTTTAAGGATTGTTTTGAAATTTCGTTTGAAAAGCATGTGAATTTGTTGACTTCAATCCAAGAGTCATACTCTGATAAGTTTCTTAGCACACTTCTTTATCCGGATTTCAAACGTTTCTTAAATGAAAGTGAAAACCGCATAGAAAGGGTTCGGATTCTCAAAGATTCGTTCATTCAACTGATGAGAGAAGCTTATAGATTAGATATGGCACGGATGAGTTATCGACTTTTTGGAAAATTGCAAGATTGTATTACAGATGAAAATATAACCGAAGCAACACGAGAAAGCTTGATGGAAATATATTTCATTGTAATAGAGCAAAGCTTAAAGTCTACTCATGAAGAACTTAATATCTTAATATTTTCTTGGATGCAGGAAGCGATTGAGGCGCTTGATCAGAAGAAACTGTTGTCTGAAAACCTTGGAGAAGAAATTATAAACATTATAATTGATAAAATTACGCAGACTGGTATGAATGAGGACGTGCGAGAATATTTATTGGAAATGATATCAGGGTGGTCTATTCAATTCGAAGAAGGTAATCCACAAAATTTTGTTTTGATAAATAAACAAATAAGAGTTCTTTTAATAAATGGCTTACACAGCGTTGGTCTTTTTTCGCTGGAAACATTAAACATTGCACTACTGAAAAATATTTCCAATGACTTGGGATGGATGTTAATTAATGCACTCCAACAAGACTACCCGGAGGTACAACTATTACTTGATAGTGTAATCGACCTTTACCGAAAATCTGTGATTTTTGGTGTGGCGTTTAATATTAGAATTTATTTGCTAACGTTATTCACGACAGTAGGTGCATTTTGCCAAACGGACAGTAAATATAATCCTACTGGAGATGCTGTGATTTCTTTTTTGAAGGAAATACCACATGATATGATTGATCTCGCTATCGATGTTAGAAAAAATGATTATGATGGATGGGATAACGATGAATTCGGAAATATAAAAAATGGAGTAGCAATACTAAAAGGCAAACTGGCAACCTAAAAACACAGGGGCATTTGTAGACAATAAAAAAGGATGATATGTTGTGGAAACAGATAAAATCGTATTAGACCTCAACCGTCGGTTTGCGGTACCGCTGCCGGAATTTTATGAGCGCCGGATCATCTTCTGGCACGATGAAGAAAAGGAGTATGCGGACAAGTTGGATGAGATCCGGCTTGAAAATGCTAAGCTGGTTGCACTGACCGGCAGCAATACCTTTGCGGTCAAAAAAATGCTGTCGGTGGATGACCTGACGAGCAACTATGTCGTCTACTGCCCCATTTCCTACGAGCGGCAGGAGGATGATTGGCTGTTGGATATTGAACTATACAGCGAAAGCTACCGGACGGATGCTGTTTCCAACTGGATGCAGGAACTGGATATCTTGGACAATCCCTCTATGCGCAAGCTGGTGAAGCACTACCGGAAGTTTTTTGGTGCACAGGCTCGTCGTGCCAAAATCATGGCACAGGATAAGATACCTGCCACTCCGGCACAGTTGCACATGGCAGTGATGGCGGCACTCTGCGGTATAAAAAAAGCACAGCCCAATGAAATTTTGCTGAACGTGCTTCGTGGTGGGTTGGATAAAGCGCAGAATCCAATCTATCAGAGTTTTGTGGATTATAGTGCAGAAGAAGCTTTCTGGGCAATGGTTCGGCAGGGCTGTGGCTATGCAGAGGAAGAGCCGGATCTTGGGCAGCTGGCAATTCATCTTCTGTTGACAGCTTCTACGCGCACACTGCGCCCGGAATTTCTGGCAGGGCTTGAGAAGTTCCTTTCCATTCCGCATCAGGCGTACTGCTACGAGCTGGTGTCGGAGTGGCTGCACAGTGATGATCTGCAGCAGCTTTATGACGTGGCCCGCTATGTGGAAGATGAAGCACATCTGCCGCAGAGGCTGGAAAAACTGACGGTTGATGATCTGGCGACAACGGAGTGTTTCCCGTGCATCAACGAGATCATCCTGAGCAAGCTGATGACGGAGATCAGTGACCATATCATTGATGTGGATGTGATCACAAAGACGGTGGAAAAACGCCGCACCTGTGTCTGGTACGAGTACTTCCGCAATTTCTACGAGGGTCTGTTGCAAGTAGCCAACATGCAGGAGTTCTTCAAAGAGCACTCCGCAGGGTTCCATACCCCGGATGCAAAGCAGGTCTGGAAAGAATATGCGGAGGACTATTACAGGATGGACACCTATTATCGACTGTTCCATCTGAGCTTCCAGAGAAGTCTGGAAACCTCCAATATCAAACTGGACGACCTGTTCAAGCATGTTGTAGATAAGGTAGAGGGGCTGTACTCCTACTGGTTTCTGGGAGGCCTCGGCAAAAACTGGTCGGATGTATGTGCTGATGAGATGGCAGAGCATGGCCGCGTATTGGAAATTCCGCAGCAGTCGGATTTCTACAATGAGTACATCCGTCCGGCAGATAGCCGCGTGTTCGTGATCATCTCGGATGCTATGCGCTACGAGGTGGCGGCATCACTGGCAGATGAACTGCGCAGAGAAACGCAGAGCAATGTGAAACTCGGCAGTATGCAGGGCATCTTCCCGTCTATCACGAAATTTGGCATGGCGGCACTGCTCCCACATAAGGCGTTGACGGCTGAACTGAAAAATGAGGTACTGAATGTTCTGGCCGATGGGCAGTCTACCGCAAGCACGAACCGGGATAAGGTCCTGAAAGGTGTAAATCCGGCCAGCGTGGCGTTGCAGTATAAGAACATCATCGGGATGAAACGTGCAGAGCGTGCGGCACTGGTCAAGGGGATGGATGTAGTCTATATCTACCATGATACCATTGACGAAGCAAGCCATACTTCGGACACCTCTGTGTTCCCGGCATGCGACAGGGCTATCAGTGAACTGAAGAATATGGTGCGCATTATCGTCAATGACTTCGGCGGGGCGAACATTCTGATTACGGCAGATCATGGCTTCCTGTACACTTACAGTCCGCTGACCGAGGATGACAAAGTGGATAAAACCAGCTTCCATGATATGGAAGTGGAATATGGCAGACGCTATGCAATCATGCAGAAGGAGGCGAATCCGCAGTATTTGCTTCCTGTAAAATTCCTGGACGGAAAAACGGAATACACTGGATTTGCTCCACGGGAAGGTATTCGCATCAAGATGAATGGTGGCGGGCTGAATTTTGTGCATGGCGGTATCAGCCTGCAGGAAATGACGGTTCCGGTGATCGAATATCATTATCTGCGCAACGGCTCTATGGAATATCGGCGCAATAAGCAGAAGTATGATACGCTCCCCGTAACAGTGAGTTTGCTTTCTTCCAGTCGGAAGATCAGCAATATGATCTTTTCACTGGATTTCTACCAGAAAGATGCGGTAAGTGCAAACCGTGAGGCTGCTACTTATCTGGTGTGGTTTACGGATGAATACGGAAAGCCTGTCAGCGATACCCAGAAGATTATTGCGGACAAAACCAGTGAGAACGGCGCAGATCGTACGTTCCATTGCAACTTCAACCTCAAATCGATGAAGTTCAGCAATACAGCAACCTATTATCTGGTGATTGCGGATGAGCAGGGTCAGCAGATGCAGCAGCGGGAACAGTTCCAGATTGATATTGCATTTGCGATTGATGAGTTCGATTTTTTTAATTGATGGGAGCAGGAGAACTATAAATGGAGCCGAATGCGGAAAACAGCTGCCGCCGAGACGAAATCAAGGAAAAGTTACGGCAGAACTTTGACGGAAAGATCGTTCGCAAGGACCTGACCAAAAAGATCAAGGAAGGTGCGAACGTTCCGGTTTATGTGCTAGAGTTTTTATTAGGCCAGTACTGCAGTTCAGATGACGAAGCCATTATTGAGAAAGGCGTACAAAATGTAAAACGGATTCTGGCGGACAATTTTGTTCGTCCGGATGAGGCACAGAAAATTCTGTCACAGCTGCGAAAAAAGGGAAGCCATACTGTTATTGATATGATCACGGTCAATCTTGACATTAAGAAGAACTGCTTCTTTGCCAGTTTCTCTAATTTGGGATTGGACAAGGTGCCCATTGCGGATGAATATCCGGAAAAATATGATCGGCTGCTCTGCGGAGGCATCTGGTGCATTGTACAGCTGGATTATGAAGTAGAGGGTGACAATAATTTTGGCCTTGTTGATCTGGGCGGTGAACCGTTGCAGTCCAGCCAGAAAAAGCAGAAGAACCTTACTCCAATCAGTATCCGTAAACTAACACCGATCCAGATGCCGCATATCGATATCGACGAATTAAAGCGTGGCCATAAAGCTTTTACAAAGGATGAGTGGCTGGATATCCTTCTGCGTTCTATCGGCATGGAACCGGACGAATTCACGGAAAGAGAAAAATGGCTCCTGCTCACACGAATGATTCCACTGGTGGAGAACAATTTCAACCTCTGTGAACTTGGTCCCCGCAGTACGGGAAAATCGCATCTTTATAAAGAAATCTCGCCCAACAGCATTTTGATTTCTGGTGGACAGACGACCGTTGCAAACCTGTTCTACAATATGGGGCGCAAATCGGTTGGCTTGGTTGGTCTTTGGGACTGTGTGGCTTTTGATGAGGTTGCCGGAATCAAGTTCAAGGATAAAGACGGCATCCAGATCATGAAGGACTATATGGCATCCGGGTCCTTTGCCCGTGGTAAAGAGGAAAAGGCAGCCTCGGCCTCGATGGTCTTTGTAGGAAATATCAACCAGAGCGTGGATGTGCTACTGAAAACCTCCAGCTTGTTTGACCCATTCCCGCCCGAAATGGGAACGGACACTGCATTTCTGGATCGTATCCATTGCTATTTGCCCGGCTGGGAGATCCCGAAATTTCGACCCGAACATTTTACGAATGACTATGGTTTCATCAGCGATTATCTGGCTGAGTTTATCCGGGAACTGCGGAAAGAACAGTATGGTGATGCGCTGGATCATTATTTCCGATTGGGCAAAAATTTGAATCAGCGTGATACCATTGCTGTACGGCGTATGGTGGATGGTTATCTGAAACTGATGTACCCAGATGGAGTGTTTGATAAATCTGAACTGGAAGAAGTTCTGCAGATTTCATTGGAGATGCGTCGCCGCGTAAAAGAACAGTTGAAAAAGCTGGGCGGGATGGAATTCTACGATGTGAATTTCTCCTATATCGACTTGGAAGACATGTCGGAGCATTATGTGTCGGTTCCTGAACAGGGCGGTGGCAAGTTGATTCCAGACGGTATGTGCAATCCAGGACAGGTCTACACAGTATCTCGCGGAAAAAGTGGCATGATTGGTGTATTCCGTTTGGAAAGTCAGATGTTGCCTGGTAGCGGAAAGTTTGAGCGCACAGGTCTTGGCAGTGACCGTGACTGCAAAGAGTCAACGAATACGGCGTTCAATTTCCTAAAAGCAAATGGAAAACGCATCAGCGGAGGCATCAGCACTGCATCTAAAGACTACATCATCAATTATCAGGATCTGCAAGGTATTGGCATGACAGGAAAATTAGCATTGCCTACGCTGATTGCGCTGTGCAGTATTGCGCTTGGACGGCCAACAGTCAGTACCCTTGCTGTTCTGGGTGAAATTAGTATCAGTGGTACAATTCTAAAGGTAGACGAGCTTGCAAACAGCTTGCAGGTATGTCTTGACAGCGGAGCGAAGAAAGTTCTGCTGCCGATTACAAGCGCTGCAGATCTTGGAACTGTACCTCCCGAATTAGTGGGAAGTTTTAATTTAATCTTTTATAGTAGCGCAGAGGATGCAGTGTTCAAAGCATTGGGTGTTGAATAAAGGGGAAAGTTTATATGGCACAATTTGGTGTTTATGGGATACTCGTCTAAAAGATTATACTGTAATATTTTTAAGATGGATTCCTTGCTAACATGGTCGACATGAAATACAAATTAATGTTTTGATGTAAAAATGAGGAGGTATCTATGGAAGATAGCGTCCCAAAGTATGATTTGTTTCAAAAAGCATATAAAAAATTGAAATCAACTGCGTATTATGACAAGACAAACCTCCATTTGAGAGATCGGATTGCGGAAGCGGAAAACACTCTCAATATAACGATAGAGGAACGCTTGAAGGATTTGCACCAAGCGTTTGTAGCGTCAGATAGCACGAAGTGGGAAAGGAAAAAAGAAGATATTTTGAAAAGCATTTCCTGTCGTCTGCTTCCGAAAAAGATTATGGATACAAAGGAAGAAAAGAATTGTTCGGACGGAACAAAAGGCGTTTTGATTAGTGGAGTGCCAGCAAAACAAGTCAAAGTTGATGAGATACAATATTTCATTGACATGAAGATTGAGGGAATGATTCTTGGCGTTCTATGGATTATGATGATAGGATGGCAGTTAGATAAATCCTATACCAATTGCTATGGAAATCGTATACGAAAGACGCTATATAATGAATTTTCTAAAGAACCGACCTTTTCCCCAGCGCTGTTTGAGCCGTATTTTCAGAATTATGAGAGTTGGCGAGATCAGGCATTAACTTTGGCACAGAAGTGTATGCAACAAGATGATGTTCTGATTTTTACGCTAGACTTTAAGCGCTACTACTACTCCGTGGATGTATCAGAGGAATTCATGAAGGAGATTCTTACTGGGGTAAAAGGAAAATCTGATTACAATGAAGAATATCTGAGTAGGATAAATGACTTTGTGTACTGTGTGATCAAAAGATATTCACAAATCTACAAAGAGCATAGCGGAGAAGAGTGGATTCGCCGTATATTACCAATTGGGTTTCTGCCATCGGGGGTTTTAGCAAACGAGTGTCTGAAAAAATTTGATACAGCAATTTTGGACGGATGGAATCCACTTTACTATGGACGGTATGTAGATGATATATTGCTTGTGGAAAAGGTGGAAGAGGGAAGCCGAATCGCTCAAAAAGCGCAGGATGGTAAACTGGAATTCTATGAGGCCTTTGAATATTATACGGTAAATAATTCACGCTGGACGGGTAAAGAAAACCGGAATGCGAGGGCTGTTTTCAAAAAAGAAGAAGACGAATGTGGAACTTACTGTATTTTGCCAGAGTTTACAAAACCATTGGGAAGCGCCACGAAAATCCAATTACAGGCAAGCAAAATTAAGTTGTTCTACTTTCAGCGTGGACAATCGGATGCATTGATCACTTGTTTTAAGAATAGCATTGAAAAAAATAAATCGGAATTTCGCTGGATGCCGGAAGATGACGCTGTGTTTCAGGAGGACGATTATTCGGAGGTTTTTGAACTAAGCCACCATGGAGTGAATAAACTTCGTGAAGTGGACGATATAGCGGTTGATAAATACGCACTTTCGAAATATCTGGGGAAGTTACAAAGGATAAATGGACTGATTTCGGAGAAGACGAAAGGAGAAGAGTATAATTTTGTCCGTGACATCCATAAAATATTTACGCCTAAAACAATAATTGAAAATTATACACTCTGGGAACGAGTAATTGCGATCTTATTTGTAAAAAAATCCTATAAGGCACTACTTAGGTTTATTGCCCTTGTCATAGACACGCTTGATAAAACAAGTTATGCCATAGAAGGAGTGGATGATGATACCGGATTTGTAACAAATGCATTGCGAGAGGCACTGCAAGAACATCTCATTTCCAGCATAGCTCGTCCGATGGCACTTCATGATGGGGAGACTTTTGAGGAATGGAAGTTAGAAGATGCGCAGAGCCTGCTCAGCGAACAGATGAAAGAACTTTTGACAAAAGCACAGAATCGTTCGAAAGGTTATTTTAAAGCTAAAATGCTGGATAAAAATCTGTGTGTTATCTGGCCAGAACTAGTGAGTTGTGGTGGTGAGAATCCGCAGAAAAAGGATCTGACCAATGAAGATAATGTAGTGGAGCTTCTGAAAAAAGAAACCTGCACAGAAACTTTTCAAGAAAAAATGAACAAGATTATAAATCAGAGATACATCTATTACCCCTACCTTATCAAACCGGCAGATCTGATGCTCGCAAGATTGATGTATGATCTTGTTCGTAAAAAAGATCTAGAAGATTTGAATAAAATCGAGGAAATTTTCAAACAATGCTGGCAGTTGAACTATAGCCCACTTCCATTTGAAGGTTGGACAAATAATAGATTTATAGAAGAAAATATAAAAACTGGTGAACTCAATAAGCAGCCCGTTTTTCAAATCGGAAAGCCGAGCTTTTCAAAGATTAGGGTAGCCGTTGCCAATATCCAAATGGACATTTCAAACTTTGACCAGGCTGTTATGCGTAAACCGAACAGAAGCTACCGAAGATATCAGCAGATAGCAGAACTGGTGAATACTGCTGTTCGGGAAAAAGCAGATATGTTGGTAATGCCGGAAGCGTGTACTCCAAAAGAATGGCTGCCAACGTTGGCTAGAACTTGCGAAAAAAATCATTTGGCAGTTGTAACAGGGGTAGAGCATATTATTGAGGATAACTGTGTTTATAATCTGACAGCAGTGATTCTTCCGTATGAAGAAAAGTGGACAGGTCAGTGGCACTCTGTGATTCTGTACCATTCAAAGAATCATTTTGCACCTGAAGAAAAAAGGATGATTGAAAGCTTACATCTAAGAGCTATGGAAGGAATAGAAAGTTCTGAAGCTAAATGTGATGCAAAGTATGAGTTGTATAGCTGGAACGGATTTTGGTTTACAGTGTACTGCTGCTTTGAGCTTACATCCATTCGAGATCGTTCGATTTTTCAATCCTATATTGATGCGGTGATCGCAGTCGAGTGGAATCATGATGTGAACTATTATAGCAATATAATTGAATCACTAAGTAGAGATATTCACTGCTACTGCATCCAGACGAATACCTCCGAGTATGGAGACAGCCGAATCACAAAACCGTCTAAAACCGAAAATAAGGACATCCTGAGAATAAAAGGAGGAAGTAATGCAACAGCACATGTTGGAACTATTGATTTGGAACAGCTTCGGGAATTCCAAATGAAAGCATACAGTGGTCAAAAAGAAGATAAAACTTTCAAACCGACTCCGCCAGACTTTGACTATAAAGGAGCATATGAGCGTCGGAAAGGAACGATGTTTGAATGCTTTTGTGCGAAGAAAAAAGCAGATTAAATTTTCTGTTTGTAGCAGATCTGTAGCAAATTGAGCCTATTTAACGAATCATCGCTCTAAAAATCAAAAAGTCATCATGCATCACACGCAGGGGGTCTGGGGTTCGGGTGCCTTTTTGCTCCCGGGATGTTTGCCTTTGCGCAACAGTCCGGGAAACAGGCAAAGACAGGAAAACCGCGCAGATCACGTTCAATAAACAAAGAAATGGCTGCTGCACCGGGAAGAAACC
>UMBB01004595.1_pt1 | contig 19370 bp, 10 predicted proteins | sample 1963851 | NCBI WGS metagenome assembly UMBB01 (sample SAMEA4835930, study PRJEB28245) | human gut metagenome | biome: gut microbiome; material: fecal sample | place: Denmark | collected 2008
CAGGCAGTAAAAATGCTGTTTGAATTTGACACGGAGCTGCTTTTGCGTTTGAAAACGGAAAAACTCTATCAATCGGCGGACAGTTTTGTTGCTGACGGCATGGAAGTGTTAAAAGATGAAGAACAGCAGGAATTAAAACGTTTGCTGGATTTAATAAAAACCGTTCCCGAAAATGCCTGCATCAGCGAATATTGCACGGCGGCAGAAAATATTCTGGAAAAGCTTGACATTGCTTCCAAGCTTGGCAGCGCTTATAAAAACGGTATTGCCGGTTATGACGCAATAAAGAACTATATTCTTGCTGCAGGTAAATTAAAAGATATTTTATCGCTGCTGCAAAGTGATTACGCCGCCGGAGGCATGCTTAACAAAAAAATAACGGCACAGGATTTTGCCGATATTTTATATGAAGCGGTACAAGGTGTTGAGCTTGTTCTGCAAAAAGGCGATATGAACGGCGTGCTTATTACAGAGGCTGCTAATATACAGGGCGTTTATTATCCTTATGTTTTTCTGCTTGGCGTGCGCGAAGGTGAATTTCCGTCAGTAAAAACAGAAAACTGGATTTATAATGATTATGAGCGTGCGGCAATGGAAGCGCTTGGTATAGATTTACCCGGTACTATTGCCGGTTTAAACGAGGATAAATACTTTTTTGCCGCCGCGGCAGCAGCAGCCCTGCAAAGCCTTACCGTAAGCTGGTACGCTGACGATTCCGGCGGTGCATCAGCTTATGTGGAAATGCTGCAAAATACTTTTGCGGATAATTCTCTTAAAGCAGAAAAATGTGCGCCGGTTAATGTGGACGCTTCCTTATCAGGCAATGAGCTGCTTGAAAATCTTGCTTTTGCAAACAGAAATAATAAACTGCTTGCGGAAGCTGTTGAGAACTGGGCTGAACGCAGCAGCATTGAATATATAAGAGAAAGCGGTTTTAACCGTTACAGCGGCATACTGCAAAACAGTAAGCTGCTGTCTGAACTTCCGCGGAAAATTGGCAGCAGTTTCAGTGCTTCGAGGCTTGAAACTTATGCTGATTGCCCGTTTAAATTTATGGTAAGCTATTTGTGGCGGCAGGAAGAATATGCCGAAATGGATGAAGGTATAAATGCTGCGGACGAAGGAAGCCTTATGCACGCCGCCGCAGCACAGTTTATAGGCTCGTATTTAAATAAAAGCCTTGCAGAGTATCCGCTGGAAACTTTATGTGAAGAAATGCGGCGCATTTTTGATGCTTTAAGCAGGGAATACGAGCAAAGCGGCAAATTGAAAGACACTGTATTTTTAACTTATCAGAAAGAAAATATTTTAAAACGCCTGCTTAAATTTGTTAAAGCAGAATACAATTATGCTAAAGCATGGTACGGATATAAGCCTTTAAATGTGGAAATGTCTTTTGGACCGGGTACATCGCTGCCGCTTAGTTTAAGTGATGAAGACGGAGCAGTTTATAATTTTAAAGGGCGTATTGACCGCATTGACGCTGACGGCGAAAGAATTTTTGTTACCGATTACAAGCGCAGCAAAATACCGGACCCCAAAGATATAAAGGATGGTTTGGATTTGCAGATGCCGCTTTATTTGCTGGCAGCGGAACAGCTGACAAAAGATAAAACGGTTTTGGGCGGCGATTATTTTTCTTTTAAAAGTTCCGAACGTGATAAAGGAATAGTTTTTGATGCTAAAAATAAACCGCCGTTCTTTACAGCAAAATCCGTAGGTGAATGGGACAGTTTTGTTGAAGAAACAAAGCAGTTTATTACCGGTTACATAAAAGCCATGCGCAGTGGCAATTTCAAGCCGTCTGCAAAAAGAATATGCTCAAATTATTGCCCGGCGCGTGAAATTTGCAGGCGTTTCAACGAAAAAAACAACGGAGGTACAGACGGAGATGTTTAATTTTACAGAAAATCAGGCAGCGGCCATTAATACTCTTAACTGCAACGTCTCCGTATCTGCCGGTGCGGGCAGCGGCAAAACAAGGGTGCTTGTTGAACGTTTCATCAACATTCTTGCCCAGGGTATAAAAAATCCGCAGCAGGCTGTGCAGCCAAAAGAAATACTGGCAATAACTTTTACGCGCAAAGCTGCGGCAGAAATGAAGGAACGCATACGCAAACGCCTGTATGAACTTGAAAAAGAGGATGCCGTAAATAAAGAGTTCTGGCATAACCACAGGCAGCGTTTTGACCAGGCCCGCATCAGCACAATTCATGGTTTCTGCAACGGCATACTAAAAGAAAACCCGGTAGAAACAGGGCTGGACCCTTCGTTTAATGTTGCGGAAGAAAATGATATGCAGGAATTTTTGGAAGCCAATATCACTGGTTTTATAAAAAAAGCGATTGCAGAAAATGATATCGGTATGGAAGAACTTATCCGTAATTACGGAATTGAAGGCGTTAAAGAACAGCTGCTCAGCGTTTATGGCATTGCAGATGAGGTTTTGAAACTTGAAAATCCGGCAGAGCCGTATAAAAAAAGTGCGGATTGTGCGTCGGAATTACAGGCAGAGCTTACTGCGCTTGTTGACGAGCTTATTGCAGGTATGGGCACTGTTGTTGACAAAACAACCAAGCATTATCCCAAATTGCAGAATTTAAAGGAAAACCGGCATTTGGTTATTGATGCAATTAAGAAATATGAAACTGAAGAAAGCCGCATGGTGCTTGATCAATATATTGGCGTGTTTACCCTACAAGCTAAAGATAAAGCAGTTGTTGCCGAAGCTAAAGAAGCACTGAAAAAACTATACCAGGCTGCCATTGATGCCCGTGCAGCAGAACTGGTTACTGTATGGCAGAATGTTTTGCGAAGCTGCCGTGAATTTGTGCTGGCAAAGCAGGAAGAACTTAATTTAATCGGTTTCGATGATTTGGAAAGCCTTGCCTTGAAGCTTTTGCTTGATTCACAGGAAACACGGCATAAATACCAGCAGAATTTTAAATACATAATGGTTGATGAATTTCAGGATACCAATGAGCGCCAGCGCGAGATTATATACCTTTTATGCGGAGACGATAAGGGCGTGCTGAACGGCAATAAGCTGTTCGTTGTTGGCGACCCCAAGCAATCAATTTACCGTTTCCGCGGTGCCGATGTTAATGTTTTTGCACGTGTGCGCAGAGATATTGCCGCTAAAAAAGGCAAAAACATTGTTTTGGATGACAATTTCCGCACGGTGGATAAAATTCTTGATTTCTGTAATGCAACCTTCCCGGATTTGTTGGGTCTTGACGAAACGCAGGATGTGTTTTTTGAAGCGCTGCGGGCCAACCGTTCAGGAACGCTTTTGCCGGAACTTATTGTAATAAACCATGATGAGCAGACGGCGCAGATGGATGCACGTGAAGCGGAAGCCGCCTTCATTGCGCAGAAAATAAAAAAACTGCATGATGAAGAAGGCGTTTTATACAGCGATATTGTTATTTTGCTGCGTGCCATGACAAAGGTTGATTATTACGAAAATGCATTGAACTGCTGCGGAATACCTTGCAATGTTGTTGACGGCAAAGGCTTTTATGGAAGGCAGGAAATCATTGATTTTATTAATTTGCTGACGGTTTGCGCCGACAGCAGGCGTAATTTGGAACTGGCAGGTGTTTTGCGTTCGCCATATTTTGCAGTTGATGACGAAACGCTTACTGCTTTGTTTTTTGAATTACAGGATAATGCAGATAAATATGAAAGTTTATGGCAGATTCTGCAAAGTGGAACATATCCGGAATATTTGGCCGAAACGGAAAAAAGCAAATTAAACCGTTGCAGCGGCGTTTTAAAACAAATTTTTAATGCTTCCATGTCATTGCCGCTTACAGATTTATTCAGCTTTATTGAACAGATTCTTAATCTTAATGCTGTTACTGCCGCACAGCCGGGTGGAGAAGAAAAAAACGCCAATTTAAAGAAGTTATTTGCTCTTGCCGCTGAATTTTGCCTGCACAGGCAGGGCGGACTGCGTGAATACCTTGATAACATAAAACGCCTGCGAGCGCTTAATGCACGTGAAGCGGCAGCTGTTGCCGGTAATGCACAGGAAGCCGTAAAAATTATGACTATCCATAAATCAAAAGGGCTAGAGTTTCCAACCGTTATTTTGCCGGCACTTGATACAGGGGTTGGCGGCGGCAGCACGCAAATAAATTTTAATAAAAACACAGGGCTTGGCATTAAAGTTGATATTAACGGAAACTTGCAGGAAAGCAGCGTTTTTAAAGAAATAAAAGCCTTAAACAGTGAACTTGACAAGGCAGAGAAGGAACGCCAGTTTTATGTTGCTGCAACGCGTGCGAAAGACAGGCTGATTTTATCCGGCGTTACAAAAACCAAAGGTGATAAAGGCACATGGTTTAAAAATCTGAAAAATATATTAAGCGGCTATGAAGGCATGATTTTTACCGATGTTGACGCGGCGGAAATGTTACCGCAGGAAATGCAGGCGGAAGAAGATACCGAAAGTTTTATCGGGGAAGATGTAATTGCCAATACTCTGCCGCTGCCGGAATACGGCAAAGCATGGCAGCAAAGCTTTTCTGCTTCATCTTTACAGCAGTATAATATCTGCCAGCGCAGTTTTTATTACCATTATATTTTGCAAATGCCACCTGTTGAGCCTCAGCTGAACGGTGAGAACGCAATTGATGCCAGAACTTTTGGCACTTTGGTGCATGAAGCACTGGAAAAATATGCCGGTAATGTAAAAAAAGCCTTAATGCAGGCTGCTTATGATAATAATTTACAGGATTATGACCTTAGTGAAGCAGAAAAAATGCTGGAAGAATATCTGCAAAGCAATTTATATCCGGGGCTGGAGTGCAGACAGCTGCACGAAACCGGCTTTACGCTGCCGGTACTTGCAAAATACGGCATAAATGCGCAGTGCTACGGTTTTATAGATAACATTATTTATAATTCTGACGGCAGTTTAAGCATTATTGATTATAAAACAGGGCATGTGTCTGATGCGCTTCCCAAAGGATATAAATATCAGCTGGCCTTGTATAAGCTGGCGGCAGAAGAAATGTTTAGCCTGCCTGTCAAAAGTGCGGAGCTGCATTTTCTGCGCGGTTGTGTAAGTTTTGAACTGCCGTCAGGCTTTAACCCGGAAGAAATTGCAGCCGAACTGCAAAGCATTTTTGCCAAAACAGATGAGCGGGAATTTACATGCAGCACAGCTTATTGCCACAGCTGCCCGTATGCGTATTTCTGCAAAAAAATTTAAGGCAGGCGCGCATATAGTAAAATTTGCTTTAGTATAGTATAATGTATACAAAAAAGAATAAGAGGTGTTTACATAATGAAAACAAAAATTACAGAACTTTTAGGCATTAAATATCCTGTTATCCAGGGCGGTATGGCCTGGACTTCCGACGCTAACCTTGCAGCGGCTGTTTCCAATGCTGGCGGCGCAGGCATTATTGCAACCGGCGGCCGTACTACCGAATGGACTAAAGCAGAAATTCAGAAATGCAAAACCTTAACCGATAAACCTTTTGGCGTAAACTTAATGCTGATGGCACCGAATGTTAACGAAATTATTGAAGTTGTATGCGAAGAAAAAGTTGCTTTTGTAACTCTCGGCGCAGGCAACCCGGTTCCTCATATTGAAAAACTGCACAGTGCAGGCATTAAGGTTATTCCGGTTGTGCCGAACGTAAAACTTGCAAAACGTGTGGAAGCAGCAGGCGTAGACGCAATGGTTATTGAAGGCATGGAAGGCGGCGGGCATATCGGCCAGCAGACCACCATGGCGCTGATGACCAACGTACTGCCTCTGGTTAAAAACGTACCTGTTCTGGTTGCAGGCGGTATTGCCGATGGCCGCGGCATTGCAGCAGCACTTTTAATGGGTGCAGACGGTGTACAGATGGGTTCCCGTTTTATTCTTACCACCGAATGCCCGACCCATCCGCGTGCAAAACAGGCAATTATTGATGCTACCGACACCGATTCCGCTGTTACCGGCTTCAGCCGCAACAACGCAGTACGCTGCCTGAAAAATGAATTTACCAAAGAATATCTTGCCAAAGAAGTTGCGGGCGCTCCGCAGCAGGAGCTTAACGATTTTGCAACCGGCACCAACCGCATGGGTGCAGTAGACGGCGACATTGAACATGGCGCAGTGCTTGTAGGCCAGAGCCTGAACGCTCTTAACGAAATTCTGCCCTGCAAGGAAGTTATGGAAAAACTGATTGCCGAAGCAAGAGAAACCCTTGCCAACGCTAAAAATATTGAACTGTAATTAAAATAAAAAAATAGCCCTTTACTTACAAATGTAGGTAAAAGGCCGCTTAATGTTAAACTTTATATCTTTATAAGTTCGTTACGCTATATTATTGCGTAAAATTTTTAACGCCTGTTTATGGTTTTTACTAACCATAGCAGGCGTTATTTTTTGTTTGGCGGCAATTTCCTTACCGCTGTAACCGTCAAAGTATAAGGCTTTGATGGTGTTTCTTTGTTTCTCGGTCAATTTCTTTAAAGCCAGTTTTAATAATATGGCGAGTTCTTCGCGCTCAATCATGTTATCGGTAAGGGCGGGCGTATCGGTATCATCGCCAACCGGGATTGCGGTTTCGTTATTCTCACGTTTCCACGCTTTTTTCATTTCATCATACAAAGCGAAATGAATACGGCAGCGGACATAACCGGCAAAATGCGTAAAATCAGCACCGTTATAATTTAAAACAATTTCTATAAATTTAAGCCTTGCTAAACTTAAACCTTCTTCATAACCGATAGAGTTATAAAAAATTTCCCTGCGCATCTCTTTTTTAAATAAAGGCTCATAAAAAATACACAGCCTTTCCAGCGCATTGCGGTCGCCGTTTTGCGCGGCGGTAACAAGTGATTTGGTAAGCTCCGCCTGCTTGTCGTAATCGGTTTTGCTTGCCTCGTTGGGCAGGGGGTTGTTAATAAAGTGATTATTCGCTTTCAAATTAAAAGCCTCCTGTAATAAAATTTTATCCGCTTAATTGTGGCCACGCAAAAGCGACGAGAAAATGATTATAACTGAAAATAAAAATTTTGGCAAGCCCTTTGACGGAAAAATTTAACAGTTTTTTAAAAACGCCATAAATAACTTAACACGCTGCCGCAAACATGCGGATTGCCGCTAAACTGCGCAGCCAACGTACACTACCGGTAGGGAAAAGTAATCAAGACCAGAAAAAGTTTGACTTACGCCAACCAAAATGTCTTGATGGGGGGGAGTTTGTGATAAAATAGTTTTACATAAACTGCATTTGTATAAAATGCCAAAAGCAAAGGAGCGATTATGATGACCAAGAAAAATTTAGCAAAGGCGGTTACGTTAAGCGTGCTGTTAATGCTGCCGTATGGCATGGCGCAGGCGGCAACAACATATACAGAAGCAATAAGCGGTGCTGATGATAACTATACTGAACCACAAAAAACTTATAACGACAGCACGAAAACATATACTTATACTTTAGGTGGTGGTGCAGTACTTGATTTAGAAACGAACAATGCAGATAGAAATGCTAACACTATTGGTATACATGCAAATAACGAGAAGATTGTTATAAATAGTGCATTGGATATAAAAATGCAAAAAGGTGAGGAAAATAATTCCGGTAGTGTAAGAAATGCAATTTTGGTAGAAGGTACTAATTCTTTAGTTGACAGACGCGCTGGAGGAAATATTGAAATATCTGCTAGCAGTGCTTATGATAATAGTGCTGTTTTACTAAAGGGAAGTAATAATAAAATTTATTTTGGTAAAGGTGATATTACTTTAACTACAAATAAGGGAACTCCAACTCCTGTTTTAACAGTTACCGGTAATGATAATTTACTTGTATATGGTGGAAATGATAAAATTACTCATTATGCCAATGGTAATGATGATTATAGTAGAGGTATAGGGGTACAAATTGAGTATGATGATGACAAAAATAATAATAAAATTATTTTAGGATACGCAGGTGACTATTCTGATGCTGATTTAGAAAAATTTAATAGTTTGGATATTTTGCCAAATGTTATCAATGATTTAGAAACAGTAACAATAGAAATTATATCTGAAAATGATAATACTGAAAGAAATGCAGACGTTCTTGCAACTGGTATTGAAATGACGGGTTTTAGTGGTACGGCAGATAAAAGTGGTAATAATGTTATTGCTGCCGGTGATCTTATTATAAAAGCAACTGCTGAAGGAAAAGGCAACGCTAAAGGTAATAATTATAGTTCTGCTTACGGTATATCTAACTCTAATGCTGTTGAAAATACAATAAATTCTATTTTTGCTAAAAGTGTTGATATAGAATCGACAATAAAAGTTGATCAAGCTCATTTAGTGAGTGCTTATGGTGTATATAATCTTAGTAGCGCTGGAAAAACTTTAGTAGAAATAACTAATAAAAGTAAAATATATGTTAAGTCAGAAACTAATGGTAACAGTAATATTTCCATTAATGGCATTTATAATGCAAATAAATATATCTATGAGGGAGAGATTATACAAGAGGGCGATGAAGCTATTGTTAATACAACCGATATAGATATTACAACAAATTCAACTGGCGGCACTGTTGAAAATGTCGGCATTAGGGCTGATGGTGGTAATGTTACAGTTAACGGTTCGGCAAATATTTCTGCAAATGCAAGCGATGCGGCAGAAGGTTCTAAAGTTTATGGGCTTTGGTCGACATTTGGAGGCAATATTAACATTAACGGTACAACAACCATCAGTACTACAGGCGGGCAGGATATTGCCGTTGTGGCAGGCACGGAAAATTGGACTGATGTAACTGCTGAACCTGATGGCGGCATCAACAACATCAACCTTAATTACGGTGCAGGTAGTGAGATTACCGGCGATATTATCAGTGGTTACGGCGGCAACATTACCATTGGTAATGCAGAAACCGGCATCAGCACTTTAAGCACCCGTAATAACGCAGGCACGCTTAAATTAACCGGCGACGCACTTTCCGCCAACGGCGGCAAATTAAGCATAAACTTAACAAGCGGCAGTACGTGGACAGGCCGTGCGGACGATTATCAGGACGCTGATTTGGCAAGCTGGGCAGATAAGCACGAAGAACAGTTTAATCCCAAATTCAGCCATGATATTGCCGCCAGCGGCGATGTAAGCGTAAATCTTGCGCAAGGTGCAACGTGGAACGTAACCGGGCAAAGCTGGATTACCGAACTTGATGGCAGCGGCATTGTTGATTTAACAAAAGCCGAGGGCAGTGACGCCGTGCACATTGGCACTGTAAAAGGTAATAATACTTTTGTTGTAAACCTTAAACCTGACGGACTTGACACAAGCGATATGATTTATGTTAAAAACGGCACAAGCGATGCGCAAACCTTGCAAATTAACAACCGTGATGAAGTATTAAGCGGTATGAAAGTGGGCGATGCTTTACGTTTTGCAACGGTTACCAAGGCAGGCGAAGGTTCCGATGGTGCTGAAACTTTTGGAAGAAGTACAAGTATCAACGACGCAGGTATTTTTAATGTAGATTTTGATATTATTTACAAAGATTATAATGACAAAATGGAGGGAGATTTAGGCACGGACCAGACATATAACGGTGGTAACTTTAGCACTAATAAACCGGGACAGGATTATGTAGACAATGTTTATGGTGGTAAAAAAGACACTAGTGAAATAAATACTTTGGAAGAAACAACAGAAACGGAGTCTAATCCTAAACATGTTTATATTGTCCGTAATTCTGTAACTAAGGAAAATCAATCCGACGCCGGTAAAACAATCATCAACATGAGCCGCGCCAACTACAAAAACGCTATCTATATGGACAGGCTCAATAAACGCATGGGCGAAATGCGTTATGTTAATGGTGAAGAAGAACAGGGCTTATGGGTGCGCCTGCGCCATGACCGTATCGGGCAAAGCGGCGACTTCCGCAGCATGAACACCATGTACGAAGTAGGCTATGATGTTAAACAACCCACCGATAACGGCGAGCACCGCATTGGTATGGCAATAGATTACATGCGCGGCAGCACAACCTATGACGACATTATGGGCAAAGGTGAAACAAAACGCTATGACCTGTGGCTGTATGATACCTGGCTGGGTGAAAAAGGCCATTATGTTGATTATGTAGCTAAATGGGGACATTTAAGCAATGATTTTGACATTACAGCCAAAACCACCGGCGAAAAAATTAACGGCGATTACAGTAACAATGTATTCAGCGTAAGCGCGGAATACGGCAAGAAAAACGATATGGGCAATAACTGGTATTTTGAGCCGCAGGTACAGCTTCAGCTTGCGCGTGTAACCGGTGCCGATTATGTAACAACGCAGGGCAGTAAGGTAAATGTAGATGGTATTAACAGCTTAATTGGGCGTGCGGGCTTTAGAATTGGGCGCGACATGGACGAAAACAGCACTGTTTACTTAAAAGCAGATTTGCTGCACGAATTTATGGGCGACCAGGATATAACGGCGACGGATATTACCGGCACTTTGCGTGAAGAATACGAAAACAAAGGCACCTGGTATGATGTAGGCTTTGGCTTTGCAACGGCGCTTGGCAAGAGCAGTTATGCGTTTATGGATTTTGAAAAATCCTTCGGCAATGACAACGACGAAACCTACCAGATTAACGCAGGTGTACAGTGGACGTTCTAATAGCTGAGTCGCCAATTAGTGACGAGCTGTAAGCGAAGTTAATAATTGTGACAGCGAAGCATGCAAATTTTGCGATTGAATAAAGAGCAAAATTTACGAACCTTAATTTAATAACAAAAGGGAGCAAAAGCTCCCTTTTGTTTTAAACGAGTAATAATATTAAGTTATAAATTTTATTTTGATTAAATTTAGAGAGCGTCTTTGTATGTTGGATAGTGCTTTTTAATTTTTACTTACTCATTCATCTTCATTCTTTTGACGGAACAAAAGAACGAAGCAAGAAAACTCCTGCGGCTAGCAAAAATTTACGGATTTTGTTGCCTGCGCAAAAAATCCGCACGCGTCCCGCTGCAACCAATAAAAATTTCCACGGAACTCGCTGCGCTCAGACACCGGGAAATTTTTATTGATCTTTATCAATGCCGCTAAATTTTTAATGCCGCGCTTCGCCCATATTCGTACTATGGCTGCTTTTTTGTTTTGCTTACACTGTTACCGAACTTTTCAGCAGCCTGCTATCTTACGATGTGTGCTAATCAATCAAAAGAAGTAGTAAAGTACGACGCTCGGCAACACGCGGCATCGGATTTTAGCAACATTTACTAAAGAACAACTGCAAAAATCGAACCTGAGCGAAGCGAATTTCGTATTTTTGTAGCTGTTATGCCAATAGTTGCGTAGCAAGACGTGTCAGCGGCGCAGCGGGAAAATCCGCCTAGCCGCGAAACTTTCTTGGTTCGTTCTTTGGTTACAAAGAATGAACATGAGTAAAAGAACTAAATTAGTAATATTAAAATACCTGCAAAGACGAAAAAGTAAATGAGATAATAAATATGGATAATGAACTAAACCCCAAATTTTTAAAACAAATATGCGGTAACGCCGAAACAGAATTTTGTTTATATAATCCCCGCAGTAAAAGCGGCATCCAAACATGGGAAATAAAGGTACGAAACACCGATAACACCCGCAAAATTATCGTTGTGCGCGATTACGGCTATAAAATCGACCACGAAGAAATACAAATCCACCCCTTTAAAACCCGTGCGGAACGCAATGCCGAAATATTACGATTATATAAGGAAGAAGGAATATCACAAATTTTCCTCGGCAATTTGTTCAATATCAGCCAGCCTTCAATTTCACTTATCGTAAACGGAAAGGGTGTACCCGATAAGAAATAAATAAACAGGCTTTTACCTATATTTTAGGTGAAAGCCTGTTTGCTATCTTTACAGGTTTATATTTTTCTGTTATCATAATAAAGCAAATGTGCTGCCATTAAACGGTAGGCGGTTAGCCCTCCCCGCGGAGGGACTGTGACCCTCCGATAAAATAGAAATCCGGCATAAGCCGGAAATACTATGAAGGAGGGGATAGCATGAATGTTATTGAATTGTTAACCGTAATAGGTTACACTGTAACAATCTTTTCCTTTGGCTATGCCCTTGGGAGAGAACTACGCTATAAAAACAAGTAACCGCCACAGCCTTCGAAAACTTGTGACGGTTACTTCGTAACATGAACAAAATTTAAATCGGGCTGACCGTCTATCGGCAGCCGTTTGTGTTTCTATAAATATTATAGCAAAAGTGCGCAAAAAGTCAAATAAACTGAAATTTTGCCGTTTACCGTAAAATTCATAATTTTAAAATGAATTTTACCCGCAAAAAATTTGACTTCCAATGCCTTGAAGTGTTACAATAATAACAACATAAAACTTACCTTTAAATCGGTCCTGTGAGACTGTAAGGTAGACTTTTAGGTAACTTGTACTACAAGCCTTCCTATCCTCATGGGGACCGGAAGGCTTTTATTTTTGTAAGTAAGCGGCTTTAGCCCGCAAGTTATGCTTAAATTAACAAACAGGAGGTTTCTGCAATGGCAAAAGCAACAGTTTCTCTCGGCGGACGGGATATACTGGATTTGGATTCGCTTTCCGTTGAGGAATACGAACTCATCCTTAAAACCGCAGCCGAGATGAAAAGAATTATGAAGCGTGATATTAAAAAGGTTCCTTCGCTGCGCGGCAAATCTATCATCAACTTGTTCTATGAACCAAGTACGAGAACCCGCACTTCTTTTGAACTGGCAGGAAAATATCTTGGCGCTGACGTTGTAAACATTACTACTTCAAGCTCCAGTGTTGTAAAGGGTGAATGCCTGCGCGACACAATTCTTACCGTACAGTCCATGGCTTGTGATGCCATTGTAATGCGCCATCCTATCGAAGGTGCCGCAGCCTATGCTGCCGATGTTTCCAAAGCTGTCATCATCAACGCCGGTGACGGTGCCCATGCACATCCTTCTCAGGGACTGCTTGATATGTTTACCATCCGCGAGCAGGGCAAAGATTTTAAAGGCCTTAAAATGGCAATTGTCGGCGATATTTTATACAGCCGTGTTGCACGCACCAACATTGCTGCCTGGACGAAACTGGGCGCGGAAGTGCATGTTGCAGGCCCGATGACTTTAATTCCGCACGATATTGAAGCACTTGGTGTAAAAGTACATAAACGTGTTGAAGATGCTATTGAAGGCGCGGATGTTATCGACATTCTGCGTATTCAGCTTGAACGCCAGCAGAAAGGTTTGTTCCCGTCTGCACGCGAATATGCAAGAATTTTTGGCATTAACGAAAAACGCCTGGCACTGGCCAAACCTGATGTAACTGTGCTGCATCCTGGCCCGATGAACCGCGGCCTTGAAATTTCCTGGGATGTTGGTTACTGCGACAACGCCAAAATCAGGGACGAAGTACAAAACGGCGTTGCCGTGCGTATGGCATTGCTGTTCTTAACGCTGACAGGAGGGAAACAAATTGAAAACATTAATTAAAAACGGACGTGTGGTTGACCCTTCGCAAAATCTTGATGCAGTAATGGACTTGCTTATTGAAGACGGCGTTGTTGCTGCAATTGATAAAAATATCGAAGCAGCTGCCGATGAAGTTTATGATGCTTCCGGCCTTGTGGTTGCTCCGGGGCTTGTTGATGTGCATACGCATCTGCGCGAGCCTGGCCTTGAAGCAAAAGAAGACATTGTTACCGGCACCATGGCGGCAGCGGCAGGCGGCGTAACCACTATTGCCTGCATGCCTAACACCAAACCGGTTGTAGATAACAGCATTATCGTCAGCGGCATTAAAGAACGCGCTGCCCGCGAAGGGTATGTAAATGTAGAAGTTATCGGCGCCATCAGCAAGGGCGAACAGGGCAAGGAACTGGCAGAACTTGGTGATATGGCAGAAAAAGGCGCTATGGCTTTCAGCGATGACGGCCATTATGTAGAAAGCAGCCGCCTGTTTTTACTGGCTGCAAGATATGTAAGCGCTTTTGATAAAGTTTTGATTTCCCATTCTATCGAGGAAGAACTTAACCATGAAGGTTATATGCATGAAGGCGCTGTTTCCGCACGCATCGGCGTGCCCGGCATTCCTTATATCTCCGAAGATATCGCTGTTGCGCGTGACTGCATAATTTCCGAATATACCGGTGCGCATGTACATATTGCACACGTTGCTTCCAAAGGCGCGCTTGATATTATCCGCCGTGCCAAGGCAAGGGGAGTAAACGTAACCTGTGAAGTTACTGTTCACCACCTGACTTTAACGGATGAAGCATGCAGCACATACAGCACGGCTACAAGAGTATCGCCGCCGCTGCGCAGCATGGACCACGTGGAAGCATGCCGTCAGGCATTGAAAGACGGTACTGCGGACGCTATCGTTACGGACCACGCTCCGCACGCACCGGAAGAAAAAGACGTTGAGTTCCGTTATGCACCGAACGGTTTTACAGGCCTTGAAACTTCTCTGGGTGTAATTTTAACCGAACTTTATCATACAGGGCTCTTCACAATTAATGAAATTATTGATAAAATGAGTACAGCGCCTGCGCATATTTTTGCATTAAATGCTGGAAGTTTAAAAGTTGGCTCTCCGGCAGATGTAACTGTTATCGACCTTAACAAGGAATGGACAGTTGATAATACGAAATTTTATACACGCGGCAACGTAACACCTTTCAATGGCAAACATTGCAAAGGCAAAGCCGTTGCCACTATGGTAGCAGGTAAATTTGTTATGAGAGATGGTGTAGTATGCGGCAAATAGGCAGAAAGGGTAAACTTGTTTTAAAAGACGGCAGCGTTTACAGAGGTACTTTGTACGGCAAACGCAATGCTGTCGGCGAAGTTGTTTTTACAACGGGCATGAGCGGTTATCAGGAAACTTTGACTGACCCCTCGTTTTGCGACCAGATTGTTGTAATGACTTATCCTTTGGTAGGCAATTACGGTATCAATAAAGATTTTAACCAGGGCAGAAGGTGCTTCTTCCAGGGCTATGTTATCAGCGAGCTGTGCGACCACCCGAGCAACTGGAAAAACGAAAAATCTCTTGAAGATTTTCTTGATGAACAGGATGTTCCGGTACTGGTTGGCGTAGATACGCGTGCCATTACCAGAAAGCTGAGAAACTACGGCGTTTTGCAGGGCGTTATCGTTCCGGACGAAATGCCTCAGGAAGAAGTTGACAAACTGCTGGCGCTGCCGGAAGTTCATGACCAGGTAGCCAAAGTTACAACTCCGGAAATTTATACAATGGGCGAAGGTAAATACCATGTAGCTGTTATGGATTACGGCATTAAGCAGAACATACTTAACTATCTGGCAAGCTTCGGCTGCCGCCTTACCGTGTTCCCGGCGTTTACAAGTGCGCAGGAAGTTCTTGCTTCCCAGCCGGACGGCATCTTCCTTTCCAACGGCCCGGGGGACCCGAAGGATTTGACTTCCGTTATCGAAGAAGTTAAAAAATTCATCGGCAAACGCCCGATTTTCGGTATCTGCCTCGGCCATCAGCTGATGGCGCTGGCAAACGGAGCCGATACATACAAAATGAAATTCGGCCACCGCGGCATTAATCATCCTGTTAAGGATTTGCTTGAACATAAAGTTATGATTACTTCCCAGAATCACGGTTATGCCGTTGATGAAAAATCACTGGAAGGCAAAAATATTGAAATTACAAATATTTCGCTGAATGACCATACAATTGAAGGCGTGCGTTATCTTGACCATCCGACCTTTACCGTGCAGTACCATCCGGAAGCAAGCCCGGGGCCTGGCGGTCACGAATATTTGTTTGAACGTTTTATTAAAATGATGGGAGGCCGCTAATATGCCGAAACTGCAAAATGTAAAAAAAGTACTGGTTATCGGTTCCGGCCCGATTATTATCGGGCAGGCGGCAGAATTTGACTATTCCGGTACACAGGCCTGCCGCGCATTAAAAGAAGAAGGGCTTGAGGTTGTACTGGTAAACAGCAACCCGGCTACTATTATGACGGACGTGCATATTGCCGACCGTGTTTATGTTGAACCTGTTAATGTGGAATTTTTGGAAAGCGTTATTAAACGCGAACGCCCGGATGCTTTGCTGGCAACCCTTGGCGGGCAGGTTGGCCTTAACCTTGCCATTGACCTTGATAAACAGGGGATTTTGCGCGAATATAATGTTAAACTTCTGGGTACCCAGATTGAAAGCATTAAACGTGCGGAAGACCGTGAACTTTTTAAGGAAACGATGGAAAAAATCAATCAGCCGATTCCGGAAAGCACGATTGTTGAAACCGTTTCCGCAGCTAAGGAATTTGCGCGTGAAGTTGGTTATCCGCTTATTGTACGCCCGGCATATACTTTGGGCGGCACCGGCGGCGGCATTGCCAACAACGACGAAGAACTTGACGATATTGTAAGCAAGGGCCTTTTATACAGCCTTATCGGCCAGGCCTTGATTGAACGCAGTGTTGCCGGCTGGAAAGAAATTGAATACGAAGTTCTGCGCGATGCTGACGATAACTGCATTACCGTTTGCTCCATGGAAAACCTTGACCCGGTTGGCGTGCATACAGGCGACTCCGTTGTTGCCGCACCGGCACAGACTTTGAGCGACCATGAAGTACAGATGCTGCGCCAGGCTTCTATCGACATTGTACGCGAACTCGGCGTACGCGGCGCCTGCAACGTACAGCTTGCGCTCGACCCGAATTCCTACCGTTACTATGTAATCGAAGTTAACCCGCGTGTAAGCCGTTCTTCGGCGCTTGCTTCCAAGGCAACCGGTTATCCCATTGCCAAAGTGGCAACCAAAATTGCCGTTGGCTACACACTGGATGAAATTCAGAATGCCGTTACCCAAAAAACCACGGCATGCTTTGAGCCTTCGCTGGACTATGTTGTTTTAAAATTCCCGCGCTGGCCGTTTGATAAATTCGTTACCGCAGACCGTACTCTCGGCACGCAGATGAAAGCTACCGGCGAAGTAATGGCCATTGAAAGAAATCTGGAAGCCGCGCTTTTAAAAGCTGTACGCTCTTTGGAAATCGGTCTTATTCACCTTGAAATGCCGGAACTAAAAGCATTGAGCGATGAAGAAGTGCGCGAGCGTATTCATCTGATTGATGACCAGCGCCTGTTTGTTATTGCCGAAGCATTCCGCCGCGGCGTAACGATTGACGAAGTACACGATATTACCAAAATCGACAAATGGTTCCTGCAAAAAGTGATGAACATTGTTGAGATGGAAAACCGCATTAAAACCGAACCCATGACGGCAGAATTAATGCTTGCCGCCAAGAAAAAAGGTTTTGCGGATGTTACCATTGCAGGCTATATCGGCAAAACATGGCAGGAAGTGCGTGAAATGCGCAAAGGCTGGGGTATTATTCCGACCTATAAGATGGTTGATACCTGCGCCGCAGAATTTGAAGCCGCAACTCCGTACTATTATTCCACTTATGCCGAAGAAGACGAAGTTGAAGTAAGCGATAAAAAGAAAGTTGCCGTACTTGGCAGCGGCCCGATCCGTATTGGCCAGGGCGTAGAATTTGACTACTGCTCCGTTCATTCTGTATGGGCGCTGAAAGAACTCGGCTATGAAACCATTATTATCAATAACAACCCTGAAACCGTAAGTACGGACTTTGACACCAGCGACCGCCTGTATTTTGAGCCGCTGACGATTGAGGACGTACTGAACATTCTCGATAAAGAAAAACCGGAAGGCGTTATTGTGCAGTTCGGCGGCCAGACGGCAATTAACCTTGCTGGTCCGCTGGAAAAAGCAGGCATTAAAATTTTGGGCAGCAGCGTGGAAAGCATTGACCGCGCCGAGGACCGTGAACGTTTTGATGAACTTTTAACTTCCTGCAATATTCCGCGCCCGAAAGGACATACCGTATTCGACACCGAAGGTGCTCTGAAAGCAGCTGCCGACGTTGGTTACCCGGTAATGGTGCGCCCGTCCTATGTACTCGGCGGCCGTGCTATGGAAATTGTTTATAACGACGATGAACTGAAATACTACATGACAAACGCCGTTAAGGCTTCACACGAACATCCGGTACTTGTTGACCACTATCTGCAGGGCACGGAAGTTGAAGTTGACGCTATCTGCGACGGTAAGGACGTACTGATTCCCGGCATTATGGAACATATCGAACGCGCAGGCGTACACTCCGGCGACTCCATTGCCGTATATCCTCCGCGCACGCTGGCAGAATCGGTTATTAAAACCATTATCGATTATACCAACAGAATTTCTATCGGCCTTGAAGTACACGGCATGATTAACATTCAGTACATTGTACGCAATAACGAAGTATTCGTTATCGAAGTTAACCCGCGTTCTTCCCGTACCGTGCCGTTCCTCAGCAAAGTTACCACCATTCAGATGGTTGATGTTGCAACCAAATGCGCAATGGGGCAGAGCATCCGCGAACAGGGTTACCGCCCTGGCCTGCAGCTCTTCCCGGATTACTATGCAGTTAAAGCACCGGTATTCTCCTTCAACAAGATGAGCAATGTTGATATTACCCTTGGGCCTGAAATGAAATCTACCGGTGAAGTAATGGCTATTGACTACCAGTATTCGCGCGCACTGTATAAAGCCTGCATTGCTGCCGGCATTAATGTGCCGCACGAAGGCGCAATTCTTATTACCGTAGCCGATATGGATAAAGAAGAAGCCTGCGAAATTGCAGCCGGTTTTGCAGACCTTGGTTATGAAATTGTAGCAACCGGCGGCACTGCGGAATATCTGAACAACCACGGCGTAAAAGTAAGGGTTGCAACCAAAGTAAGCGAAGGAAGCCCGAATATTCTTGATGAAATTAAAGAAGGCCATATCAGTATGGTTATCAATACAACCAACCATGGCCGTGATGCTGAACGCGACGGCTTTAAAATCCGCCGCTCGACGGTTGAACATGCCATTGCCTGCCTGACATCCCTTGATACGGCACGCGAACTGCAGCATGTAATGAGCGCTATGCGCCGCCGCCGTGTAGTAAGTATTGTTGCTTTGCAGGACCTTTCCTGGGAGGGCTGATAAATGCCTAAGAAAATAGTTGAAGCTAAAGTTATTGGGCAGCATGTTTTAAACAATTCAACAAAATTAATAGAAGTTTACGCACCGGAACTGGCAGAACTTGCCGTTCCGGGGCAGTTTGTAAACGTGCAGGTATTTAATTGCACTGCGCCGCTTCTGCGCCGTCCTTTTGGTGTTGCTGCCGTTAATAAAAAAGAGGGCACAATTACCATGATTTACCGTATTATCGGCGAAGCTACCAAACTGCTGGCAGAATATTGCAGCGGCGATAAATTAAGCATTGTCGGCCCGCTTGGTCGTGGTTTCGATATGAACGCGCAGCATCCGCTCATTGTCGGCGGC
>UMBB01030106.1_pt1 | contig 18026 bp, 15 predicted proteins | sample 1963851 | NCBI WGS metagenome assembly UMBB01 (sample SAMEA4835930, study PRJEB28245) | human gut metagenome | biome: gut microbiome; material: fecal sample | place: Denmark | collected 2008
ACTTTTGTTTATAAAATTAATGCCCTGTAAATATATATAATTAAAATTTTATTCTTCAAACCAGGCGACGGCGCGGACAGGCGAACCGTCGCTGTTTGCTATTTTCAGAGGAAAACAGCTGAACCAAAATAAATCGCTGCCGCATAAATCTAAATTTTTAAGGTTTTCAATATTTACAATCTGTTTGTTTTTAAACAATTTTTTATGCAGTGCTAAATTTTCGTCATTAATAGGGTCAATGCCCATTACATCAAAGCCAATGCCTTTGTAGTTGCCTTCTAAAATAAAGTTAATGGTTTCATCATTCAGGCAGGGATACTGCCCCAAATAGGTTTCAGTGCCCCAATATTTATCCCAGCCAAGGTTGAACAGCAAAAAATCTGCGGCTTTTGCTTTAGCGCTGCAAGCCGTTATATGCTGCAAGGTAATGTGGCCGCCGGGTTTTATGCTGCGGCAGTCTATTACCAGCGCTTTGCCGATAAATTGTTCCGGCGGCATGTCGTCAAGCGTTGCTTTGCCGCTGTAAACATGCGCAGGCGGGTCGATATGGGTGCCGGTGTGTGTTGTTATTTTTAAAAGTGTTTCCCTGAACCCGTTTTCATCATAGTTGTTAACTGTTATTAACTGCGGCTGTTCCGTACCGGGAAAAACAGGCATTTTTTCTGTAATTGTATGCGTTAAATCAATTACTTTCATGGTTTCTGCATCCTTTGCATTGAGTTTCTTTCCGGTTTTCCGGCAGTGCGTTCTTTTGATAATTTAGGCATATTTGTGCTAACACTGTTGCTGCTTTTCTTAAAGTATAACATATATAGTTATGTTTTTACCCGAAACTGTAAAAAATTATACTTAATTTGGATTGTATTCGTGTATACATAAAAATTTTTTAGAAAATTCTTTCAAAACGTGTCTTTTAACAGTAGACGTGTCCAAAAGTACTTTTGTGTAAAGTTTACTGTATAAAAACAAAAAGAGAAGAAATTAGAAAATATCCACGGCGCTGCCGCTACATATTAACAGAAAATGTCAAAATAAAAACAAAATACTGTTAAAATTTACGCTGACTTTACAATCTTGTCACAAGTACACTTTGGTGTTATAATTTTACACAAGTTAGTTACAAAACTGTAAAAGCAGTAAAGAAGGGGTAGATGCAAAGTGAAATTTAAGAAATTATTATCCGTGATGGCTGTTTCGGCTCTGGCAATGGGTCTGTTTACCGGCTGCGGCGGCGAAGAAAAAGCTGCCGACCAGAATGTAGTAAAGGTTGGCGTATTTTTACCGCTGACAGGCGATAATGCCGCCGGCGGCGAACTGGAACTGCGCGGCATTAAACTGGCAAATCAACTGCATCCCGAAGTTTTGGGCAAAAAAGTTGAACTGGTTGTAGCTGACAACAAATCCGATAAAGCAGAAGCTGCATCCGTTGCGGCACGCCTTATTGAAAAGGATAAAGTAAGCGTGCTGGTAGGTTCTTACGGTTCTTCCCTTTCTATGGCTGCCGGCAATATAGTTAAAGAAAACAAAGTTCCTGCTGTTGGCACAAGCTGCACCAACCCGCAGGTAACCGCAAACAATGATTATTATTTCCGTGCATGCTTTATCGACCCGTTCCAGGGCAAGGTAATGGCAGAATATGCACACCAGAACGGCTTTAAGAAAGTTGCCATTGTACAGGAAGTTTCCAATGACTACTCTGTAGGCCTTGCAAAATTCTTCCGCGAAGAGTTTGTTAAACTGACCGGCGACGAAAACAGCATTGTTGATGTTGCCAACTATCAGACCGGAGATAAAGACTTTACCGCTATTTTAACCAACATTAAAGCTCTGAACCCGGACGCAGTATTTGCACCCGGCAACTTCACAGAATCTGCACTTTTGGTTAAACAGGCACGCCAGCTTGGCATTGACGCACAGTTCATGGGCGGCGATACCTGGGAAACTCAGGAATTTATTGATGTAGGCGGCAAAGATGTTGAAGGCGTAGCACTTTCCACCGCGTTTGACCGCGAAAAAGCAAGCACCGAAGAAGCTAAGAAATTCCTTGATGCTTACACTAAAGAATATAACGGCGAACCTTCCGCTTTAACTGCAATGGCTTATGATGCTTACCTGATTGCCGTAAGCGGCATTGAAAAAGCAGGTACTGCAACCGATACCGTTAAAATCCGCGATGCGATTGCCGCAACCAAAGACCTTGAATGTGTAACCGGCATGACCACGCTTGATGAAAACGGCGACCCGATTAAAGGCGTTGTTATTAAAACCGTTAAAGACGGCAAATTTACCTTTAAAGATTACGTAGAAGCTAAGTGATTTAAAATTTAAGTAAAAGGTGCTCCCTTCCTTTGAGGGAAGGGAGCAGTTTTTTGGTTATGAGGTGCCCTTATGGAGTTTTTTGATGCTATTGCCAACATGTCGGCGCTGAGCTTTGCGCAGCACATGGTTAACGGAATATCGCTCGGCAGCCTGTACGCACTGATAGCAATAGGCTATACAATGGTATACGGCATTTTGCTGATGATTAACTTTGCCCATGGTGACATTGTAATGATGGCATGTTATTTTGCTTTTTTCGGAATTACGGCTTTTCATATTCCGTGGTATTTTACTTTTATCATAACAATTATTATGACGGCGCTGCTTGGTGTGTTAATAGAGCGCAGTGCTTACCGCCCGCTCCGTGAAGCGCCTAAAAATTCTATTTTAATTTCCGCTATCGGCGCATCGTTTTTGCTGGAAAACCTTGCCAACTATCTTTTCAGCGGACGCCCGATGCGTTTTCCGGATGTGCCGCTCCTGTCGCAGAACATCAGCGTCGGCGGCATAGAAATTCAGGCAATCTGCCTTGTAATTCCTGTTGTAACTATTATCAGCCTTGTAGTGCTGCTGCACATTGTTAACCATACCAAAACCGGCATGGCCATGCGTGCGGTTTCCAAAGATTACGAAATTGCCAGAGTAATGGGCATTAATATTGATAATGTTATTTCCATTACCTTTATTATAGGTTCGGCGCTGGCAGCAATCGGCGCCATTATGTACGGCATCCGTTATCCGGGCATTACGCCGATGATGGGCGTTATGCCGGGCTTAAAATGCTTTATTGCGGCTGTTATCGGCGGCATCGGCAATATCAAGGGTGCTGTGCTCGGCGGCTTTATCCTTGGTCTCGGCGAAATTTTAATTGTAGCTTTCTTCCCGGATTTAAGCGGCTACCGTGATGCTTTTGCCTTTATTGTATTGATTGTAATCTTGTTCTATAAACCTACTGGCCTTTTGGGCGAAAAAACAACGGAGAAGGTGTAATTATGACGAAAAAAAGAGATGCTTTGTTAACCATAGCCGGCATAATTGTCCTTTTCGGGCTTGCGTTTTTCGTTCAGGAGGAAATGGACTCTTATATCCGCAGAATAGTTAATTTGTGCCTTGTTTATGCCATTATCGGCCTTTCCATGAACTTAACCAACGGCTTTGTAGGGCAGTTTTCGTTGGGGCAGGCAGGTTTTATGGCCATTGGCGCTTACACGGTAGGTATTTTTACCGTACCTGTGGAATTCAGGGAAAATGTTTTTTACGCAGTGCCGATGAATCCGCTTATTGCGGATATAGAGCTGCCGCTGTGGGCGGCGCTGCTTTTGGGCGGCGTGCTTGCCGCGCTGTTTGCGTTTATGATTGGTACGCCGGTGCTGCGTTTGCGCGGCGACTACCTTGCAGTAACAACGCTCGGCTTTTCTGAAATAATCCGTATCTGGATTACCAACGCGCAGAGCATTACCAACGGCGCGCTGGGCATTAAGGATATTCCGCCGCTGAACGACGTGCGCTATATCTTTCTTGTAACGCTTATCAGCTTTGTATTTATTACTCTTTTGGTTAATTCTTCTTACGGCAGGGCGTTTAAAGCCATCCGCGAAGACGAAATTGCTGCCGAAGCAATGGGCATTAATTTGTTCTGGCATAAAAACCTTGCCTTTATGGTAAGCGCGTTTTTTGCAGGTATTGGCGGCGGTTTGTACGGTGCGCTTTTAGGCACGGTTGACCCGAAAAACTTCCTCTTTACGCTTACTTATAACTTCCTGCTGATTATCGTGCTTGGCGGCATGGGCAGCATTACCGGCAGCGCAATTGGCGCAATTATCGTAACGGCAGGGCTGGAATACCTGCGTTTCTTCGATGAGCCGCTGATGCTGTTCGGCATGGATATTCCGCTGTTCCGTCCGGGCTTCCGTATGGTTATCTTCTCCGTACTCTTAATGGTATGCGTACTGTTCTGGCGCCACGGCATTATGGGCACGCGGGAATTTTCCTGGCAGAAAGCCATTAATTTTGTGAAAAATCCTCTTGGCTTTATTAAGCGGAAAGGGGCTGCGCAATGATTTTAAAAACCAACGATATTACCATGCAGTTCGGTGGTGTAACCGCTGTTTACAAACTGAACATAGAAATCAACGACCATGAAATTATTGCTTTGATTGGCCCTAACGGTGCCGGCAAAACAACGGCCTTTAATATGATTACCGGCGTTTATACGCCTACCGAAGGCAAAGTTATTTACACCGATGCGCAGGGGCAGGATATTGATATTACCGGCCAGTGCCCGAGCGAAATTGCCAAACTTGGCATTGCCCGTACTTTCCAGAATATAAGGCTTTTTAAAGATTTAACGGTTTATGAAAATGTGCTGATTGCAAACCATCTGCATTTAAAATCGGATTTTCTTTCGGCAACACTGCATCTGCCGTGGTACATGAAAGAAGCCAAACAAATGCACCGCAATACCGAAAAGCTTTTGCAGGAAGTAGGCTTGTGGGATTTGCGCAACGAAAAAGCTTCGAGCCTGCCTTACGGCCAGCAGCGCCGCCTGGAAATTGTACGCGCACTGGCAACCAGGCCGCGCCTGCTATTGCTTGACGAGCCTGCGGCCGGTATGAACCCGAAGGAAACTGAAGAACTTACGGAATTTATCCGCCAGATTCATAAAGAATACAATTTAACGGTATTTATGATTGAACATCATATGGATTTGGTTATGGAAATTTCCGACCGCATTTATGTGCTGGAATTCGGCATGACCATTGCCGAAGGCACGCCTGAAGAAATTCAAAATAACCAGAGGGTTATTGATGCTTACCTGGGGGTGGATGAAGATGCTTAAAGTAGAAAATCTTGTCGTATCCTACGGAGGCATTGAAGCCTTAAAGGGAATTTCACTTGAAGTGCCCAAAGGGCAGATTGTTACCCTTATCGGTGCCAACGGTGCAGGCAAAAGCACGTTGCTGCGCAGCATTGTCGGCCTTGTAAAGCCCAAAAGCGGGCAGATAGTTTATAACGGCGATAATATTACCGGGCTTAATTCGCAGCAGATTGTAAAAAAAGGTTTAACGCTGGTGCCGGAAGGGCGCAGAATTTTTCCGAACCTTACAGTGCTTGAAAACCTCCAGATTGGCGCTTATATGAGAAGCGATAAAGAAGGTATTCAAAAAGATATCGACTGGGTTTATGAAATGTTTCCGCGTTTGCAGGAGCGCAGCTGGCAGATGGCCGGTACGCTTTCCGGCGGCGAGCAGCAGATGCTGGCGGTTGGCAGGGCGCTGTTGTCGCGTCCGGAGCTTTTAATGATGGATGAACCTTCGCTTGGCCTTGCGCCGCTGATTATTAAAGATATTTTCAGCATTATTCAGTACATCAATTCCAAAGGCATGACGATACTTTTGATTGAACAGAACGCCAATATGGCGCTGAAAGTTGCACACCGTGCTTACGTGCTTGAAACAGGTAAAATTACCATGAGCGGCACCGGTGCCGAACTTTTGGAAAATCCTGAAATCAAAGCCGCTTACCTTGGCAAAAAGAAAAAATAAAATTAGATGCTTATTCTGCTTATTAAATACTGGTATTAACCATACAACTCACAAAAATTTTTTCAATAATTTTAGCTTAATAACAGTAATACACGCTTATTCACTTCGTTCAGAAAGCGTGTTTATTACTGTTATTTTTTATTTCATATTAAAATTTTTGTATGTAGTTGTCTGGCTAACACCGGTATTTTTTTTAGTTCGTATGCTTGGCAAAAAGTATAAAAGTAACTACCACGCGCCACCGGGCGTGCGGGTTACTGTAGCCTGTGCCGCCGCGCAAACCTACCGGCAGGGATAAAGTTTCCACAAGACCAGTAAAAGTTAGACATACGCAAACGGAAATGTCTTGCGGGGGGGTAAAGGTATGGTATAATAATACGACTGCAAAAACGGCTGTATTTGGCTTACAGCTACGGGAAAGGGATGGACGTAATGAAAAAGAAACATATGCTGGCGACATTGGTAATGCTGAGCTTATTGCAGGGCAGTGTGTATGCTGCTGATCCTGAAGTAAATAATATATATTATGGCAACGGAAACCCAGTAATAATAGATGAAAGTTTCACAGATGACTATATAAGTATTATTGGCAGCGGCAGTGAAACAGCAACGGGTAATATTACAGGCGGCAATATTACTGTAAACGGCGGTGATATGGACAGTGTTTATGGCGCTGCAGGCAGTGGTAATGCTGTAATCAGTAATAATATGGTTACTGTGAATGTCGGTGGTATGAGCGAAATAGAAGTGAGCAAAATAGTAGGAGGTTATAGTTTTGGTAAAGACCCAGATAAAAGAAGTGAAGTAAAAAATAATATAGTGAAGATTGGAAAAGGTTCTTTAAATGAAGGTTCTTTAAATGAACGTTCTTTATATGTTGGTAGTATATATGGTGGGGGAGCAGAAGGAGGAATAGTAGTAGATGAAGTAGACGGAGACATATATTTTACAGTAAGTAATAATCGTGTATTTGATAATTATGTATTGATTGATAATGTTAGTTTAAATAGTGTGGCAGTTACTGGTAAAATCCTAGGCGGATCTGCAAATTTTGGATCAGTATTTAATAATCATGTAGAAATTAATGGTGGCAATTTTGATGACTTTGACATATATGGTGGGTATGTGGCTGGTATTGATGGAAACGTTTATGGCAATAGTGTAACAATTAATGAAGTTAAAGCACGCGAGGAAGACCATATAATTGTTTTTGGTGGATATGCGGAAAATGGCAATGTTAATAAAAATATTGTAAAGATTTATGATAGTGAAATACCTGTTTGTTTTGGTGGATTCGTAGAAGTGGACGCTGAAATAGAGCACGCTTATGAGGTATCCGGAAATGTAGTTGTCATAAAAAAAGCTACGGTTGATGCTGCAGTAGCCGGATTTTTTAATGGTGATACAGATATGACTGATGCTGGGAAAGTTCATAACAATTATGTTGTTGTTGGAGCTGATGGAGAAGTTGGAGCTGATGGAGAAGTAAGAGGTTTGTTGATAGCGGGTATGTCTGAAGGTAATGTCGATGTTATCAATAATAAAGTTATATTATGTGAAAACAGTACAGTATCTGGCTTGGTTATAGCTGGTAGAAGCGATGATACAGAAGCAGAAATAAGCGGCAACAGCATAAATTTACAAGGTAGTGCTAATGTAAAAAATGCAGATTTATATGGTTATGGTTTTGGGGAAGATTTAAAGGCAGTAAGTAGTGATAAAGTTAGTAATAACAATCTTGTAATTGATAAAGGGTGGAGCGGCGTAGCTAATAGTGTACAAAATTTTAACAATATTAAATTTAATAACCTTGTTTGGAATACTGATGAAAATGCAGCAGTTTTAACAACAAATAGCGGCAACCTTGGTGGTACAAATGTTAGCTTTACCTTACAAAGCGGGCAAAAGGTTAATGTCGGCGAAAGCATGACGCTTATCAGCAGCAGTACTGACTTGGGAACTATCGCTAATAACGGTCAAAGCCTTAATACAACTATGGGTGTAGCTGCTGATGTAAGCGCTACGCTTGAACAAACTGGCAATAAAGTTATGGCAACGGTTGATAATATAGAACTCAACGACCAGACGATGCTAGTAGCCGAAAGCCGCGCTGTTGCCGCAGCCTTTGTAAATCAGGGCACGGATTTAATTGCCGACAGCCTTGATACTTTAAGCCGCGACGGCAAATACGGCGTTAAAACCTTTGCCGCAGTGCATGGCAACCGCAGCAAATACGATATTAACAGCGATATTAAAATCAACGGCTGGAGCACCATTGTAGGCGTTGGCGCAGAAAACGAACATAACGGCGGCGACTTCAGCTGGGGCGTATTCTACGAAAACGGCAGCGGCAATTACCGTACTTTTAACAGCTTTAACAACGAATTCTTCCGCGCCGACGGCAGCCTTGTCTATAACGGCGGCGGTATTGCCGCAAGGTACGAAAATGCCCACGGCGTTTATACCGAAGGCAGCTTGCGTGCAGGCATGTTAAAATCCGATATGGATAATGCATTGAGCGACGGTGAAAACAAATACGGCTACAGCAGCGAAAGCGAATACTACGGCGCGCATATCGGTATCGGTCAAATCATCCCGCTGACGGAAAGCAGCGACTTGGATGTATATGGTAAATTCTTCCACACCTATACCGAAGGCGACAGCTTTAACGTAGCAGGCGACGAATTTGAGTTTGACGGCATTAACAGCGACCGTCTGCGCATAGGCGCAAGGCTTACAACCAACAAAGAAAATAAATTCAGTACCTATTACGGCTTAGCTTATGAATACGAATTTAACGGCGATGCCGAAATGCGTGCGGCAGGCATGAACGCGCCCACGCAGAGCTTGCAGGGCAGCAGCTACATGGCAGAAGTAGGGTTTAACTACCAGCCGACGCCTGAAAGCCCGTGGAGCTTTGACCTGAATATGCGCGGCTATGCCGGAGAACGTGAAGGGGCAACCTTTAACGTACAGGCAACGTATACGTTTTAATTAAAAAGTTGATAAAAAACAAAAGGGAGCAAAGCTCCCTTTTGTTTTAAACAAGTTTTAATATTAAGTTATAGTTTTTGTTTTTAAAAAATTAAATTTTTGTTTTGTGTCTTTGCAAATACGTTATTGCTTTTTAGAATTTACTTTCTCATTCATGTTACTTTTTATTGGCTAAAAAGTAACCAAAAAGCCTTCGCTCCTACAAAAAATAAACGGCAAATGTATCAAATAAGCGGGCACTTGCAGCACCTGCGGAACTCGCTTGCTGCGCAAGCTCAAGCAGTCCTCGCCAAACGCTGCAAGTGCCTTTAATTAAAAGGTTCGCCTATTTTTTTGAATGTCGCGGCTTTGCTCAAATTCGTACATTGGCAGTTATGTTCAAAAATAAGCAATGTTTTCGTAGTTTTTATATGATGTAATAACATACATTGTACGCCTTTTTATAATAAATAGTAGAAAAGTTCGACACAGGAACAATGCGGTATTAAAAATTTAGCGGGATTTACTGAAAAGCAATAAAAATTTTCCGGTGTTTGAGCGCAGCGAGTTCCGTGGAAATTTTTATTGGTTGCTGAGGGAGCGTTCGGATTTTTTGCGTTAGCAATAAAATCCGAAAATTTTTGTTGGCCGCAGGAGTTTTCTTGCTTCGTTCTTTTGCTCAGTCAAAAGAATGAAGATGAATGAGATAATATTGGTAAAAAATATAAAAGTATCATCAAAGGCGAAACGTAGATGAGTAATACAGTAAATTAAAACTAAAATAGAAGTACAAAGAAATAAAAGTAAATTAAAAAGAGAGGTGTAATTATGCCTGACAACACTTTAGACAATGACTTTATAAAACACATCGCCGCTGACGGCAAAATAGAATTGTGCCTGTACAGCCAGCGCAGCAAAAGCGGCATGCCCACGTGGGAACTGAAAATAAAAAACACCGACGGCACGCGCAAAATAATGATAGTGCGCGACTACGGCTTTGAAATAAGCGGCGAAGAAATAAAAATTAACCATTTTAAAACCCGCGCGGAGCGCAACGCCGAAATTAGCCGTCTGTACCACGAGGAAGGCTTAAGCCAAATGTTCCTTGCCAATATTTTTAACGTTAGCCAGCCTTCTATATCTCTGTTTGTAAACGCCAAAAACAATAAATAAAATAAACAGCGCAAACCAAAAACACGCTTTGCTTTGGCAAGGCGTGTTTTTTACTGTACAAATTTAATTCAAACTGTTGTTGTCTATTTCTTCGTCTGGAAATTCCATATTCAGCATTACCGGCGAATCAAGCGCTCCTTCTTTGGGCGTGCTTATTTCATAATGTCTGTCTTTTGCAGGGTCGTAGTAAACAAGGGTGATGCTGTAATCAAGGTTGAACACAACAAGCACAAGCTGGCAAATGCCGCTGCCGCAGGGGCGCTGCAAATAGTGCATGGCTATAATATCCTTTTGTGCAGCCAGCCAGTCAAAATTTAATTTTGACATTGCCGCTTCGTTCATGCGGAACATAATGCGGAATTTAATGTTGTTCAGTTCTATCAGCCCATGGCAGAAGGGAGAGTCGGCTTCCCAGTCCTGCGGGGCAAACAGCATTTTAATTTTGTTGAATTGTTCTTCGTTTTTAATGATGCCGGCAATGGAGCGCTGTTTTTCGTCGGCGTCCTTATCAAGCCCGGCTTGAAGCTTTTTGTCCTGCTCAGGCCCAATCCAGTGGTATTCAAGCTGTTCCAAAGTGTAACCAAGGCCGATTTCCTTACGCAGCGTTAAAAATTCGTAATCGCCAGGCACAAGCTTTAAGCCTTCTTCAATGGCCTGTAATGCGCCTTCCGTAGAGCCGAAGTGATAACGCAGCTTTGCTGCCTGTAACCAGCCCCACGGATATGTCGGTTCTTCCGTTACTGCTTTTTCGGCATATTCCATGGCTTCAGTGGGTTTGCCGCAGTACGTAAGCGCAATAGAATAGCGGTAGTACCATGCGCCGCAGCCTTTGGCATTTTTTTCTGCGGGCTTCATTATCTCAAGTGAGCGGTAATAGGCAGGGTAAATATCAAGATTGTTATAGGCAAAGCCGTACCACAGGGAAAGCTCCAGGTCTTCCGCAGCCTGCTGCTCTGTAAAGCGGCCTTCTTTTACGCCCCGTTCCACAAATTTATCAAGATAATCAATCATTTTGCCAAAATAGGCTTCATAGCCTTCGTCAAAAGCCTCTAGGGCTGAAACGTCTTTATCAGTTAAAAGACGCGCCGGGCCGGTTTTATGGGCTTTAGTATCTGCTGATGACATAATTATCACTCCGTTTCCTTTACTTGTTTACAGTTTAGCATATAAATTTATTTATGTTAAGAAATTTGTGCTGCCGGTTAAAATATAACCGGCCGTTTTTATATAACGGAATAAAAATGTAATGTTTTTTATAAAAAATTGCCAAAAAACAGAGCCGTTTTACATAGATTTAACATTTCTCATCTAACAGATTTAATGTTTGGTCAGTATTATTTAACCATAGCAATTAAATAAAGCAAATCAAAAGCAAATTAAAAATCTGGAGGCTTATGTAATTATGAAAATGAACAAAAAACTTATTGCAGGCGTTATGTTGGCAGTTATGAGTGCAGCTGTATTCACCGGCTGCGGCGGCGAGAAAAAAGAAGAAGCAGCTCCGGCAGCAGGCGGCAAAATCGTTGTAATTTCCCGTGAAGACGGCAGCGGCACCCGCGGCGCATTCATCGAACTTTTCGGCATTGAAAAGAAAGGTGACGACGGCAAAAAAGTTGATATGACCACTCAGGACGCTTCCATCACCAACAGCACCGCTGTTATGATGACCACCGTTGCAGGCAACAAAGACGCTATCGGCTATATCTCCCTCGGTTCTTTAAACGATACCGTTAAAGCACTGAAAATTGACGGCGCAGAAGCAAGCGCAGCAAACATTAAATCCGGTACTTACAAAGTTGCCCGTCCGTTCAACATTGTAACTAAAGACGGCGTAAGCGCTGTTGCTCAGGACTTCATTTCCTTCATCATGTCCAAAGAAGGCCAGGAAGTAGTTTCCAAAAACGGTTACATTGGCAGCGACAAAGCTGAAGCATACAAAGGCAGCAAACAGAGCGGCAAAATTGTTGTAGCCGGTTCTTCTTCCGTAACCCCTGTTATGGAAAAACTTAAAGAAGCTTATGTAAAACTGAATCCGGATGTTAACATCGAAGTTCAGCAGAGCGACTCCACCACCGGCGTTCAGTCCGCAATCAACGGCGTATGCGATATCGGCATGGCTTCCCGCGAACTGAAACAGAGCGAACTTGATGCAGGCGTTAAAAACACCGTTATTGCTACCGACGGCATTGCAGTTGTAGTAAACAAAGCCAACAAGGTTGATAACCTTACCAAAGCTCAGGTTGCAGATATCTTCACCGGTAAAGCAACCGAATGGAACAAACTGTAATTCACATTCAGCTTTAATATCGACAATACAGCAAATTTTAACGGTTGCCTTTCACCGGGCAACCGTTAATTATAATAAAGCAGAAAATTATTATTGATGGAAATTGTGAGGGTTTATGAAAACAGGTAAAGAAGAAATAATGCGCCTTGTCTTTTTGCTGGCGGCATGCGCTTCCATTGCCCTTGTTGCAATGATTTGCGTATTTTTGTTCGGCAACGGCCTGCCGACAATAGGCAAAATTGGCGTAACTGAATTTTTCCTGGGCGAAACATGGCGGCCTAATAACGATTTGTACGGTATTTTGCCGATGATACTGGGCAGCGCTTATGTTACTTTGGGCGCTATTGTTGTCGGCGTGCCTATCGGCATTTTAACCGCTGTTTTTATGGCTCGTTTCTGCCCGGACAGCATTTACAGATTTTTAAAACCGGCAGTTGAACTTCTGGCCGGTATTCCTTCCGTTGTTTATGGCTTCTTCGGCCTGGTGGTAATGGTTCCTTTCATCCGCGACAACATTGGCGGCACCGGCAGCAGCATGCTTACGGCTTCACTGCTTTTGGCCATGATGATTCTGCCGACCCTTATCAGCGTTGCCGAAGCTGCACTCAGGGCAGTGCCCAACAGTTATTACGAAGGTGCTCTGGCACTTGGCGCAGGGCATGTACGCAGCGTATTTTTTACGATTGTACCGGCTGCCAAATCCGGCATTATGGCGGCTATTATTCTGGGCCTTGGCCGTGCGGTTGGCGAAACAATGGCAGTAATTATGGTTGCGGGCAACCAGGCACGTATGCCGCAGGGGCTGCTTGAAGGCGTGCGTACAATGACGACGAATATCGTTATTGAAATGGGCTATGCAGCCGATATGCACCGCGATGCGCTTATTGCAACGGCGGTTGTGCTTTTCATATTTATTCTCATTATCAATTTAACGTTCTCGTATCTGAAGGGTAAGGTGGTACAGCAATGAGCAGTAGTTCTTTAAGCAAAACGCTGTACAGGTACGGGCGCGACCCTGTGTCCATGACATTACTTGTATGCGTAATAGTTTCGGCAGTAATTACATTCCTGTCGCTGGCCTTTTTGTTGGGCTACATTCTTTTGCAGGGTATTCCGAACATTAATTTAGATTTATTTGCTTTTGAATATAATACGGAAAACGTTTCACTTTTCCCTGCTTTGGTAGATACCGTTATCATGGTGCTGCTGGCTCTGGCAATAGCCACGCCGCTGGGCATCTTTGCAGCAATTTACCTTGTTGAATACGCAAGCCGCGATAATAAAATTGTCGGCGTGGTAAGGGTTACGGCAGATACTTTGTCCGGTATTCCTTCCATTGTTTACGGTTTGTTCGGTATGCTGTTCTTTGTAACCTATTTAAAATGGAGTTACTCGCTTTTGGCAGGTTCCTGCACGGTTGCAATTATGATTTTGCCGCTGATTATGCGTACTACCGAAGAAGCGTTAAAAGCAATTCCCGATAGTTACCGCGAAGGCAGTTACGGCCTTGGCGCCGGCAAACTGCGCACGGTATTTGCAATTGTTCTGCCTTCTGCCATTCCGGGCATTCTGGCAGGCGTAATTCTCGGCATTGGCCGTATTGTAGGCGAAACCGCAGCGCTTATGTATACCTCCGGTACCGTTGCAGCGCTGCCGCACAACGTATTTTCGTCCGGCCGTACTCTGGCGGTGCATATGTACGTACTTGCCAGCGAAGGCCTTTTTATGAAACAGGCTTATGCAACGGCTGTTATACTTGTTGTAATTGTAATTGCCATTAACGCGGCTTCTTCTTATTTGGCACGTAAATTGATGAAAGGGAACTGAGATGGAAGATAAAATTACTATACAAAACCTCGATTTATATTACAGCGAATTTCACGCATTGAAGGATATCAACATGCATATCCGTGAAAAAGAAATCACTGCATTCATCGGGCCTTCCGGCTGCGGCAAATCCACCTTGCTGCGCTGCCTGAACCGTATGAACGATTTGGTTGAAGGCTGCCGTGTAACAGGCAAAGTTTTGCTTAACGGCGATGATATTTACCTGAATGACGATGTTAACATGCTCCGCAAACGCGTGGGCATGGTGTTCCAGAAGCCTAACCCGTTTCCGATGAGCGTTTATGATAACATTGCTTTCGGGCCGAGAACCCATGGCATCCATTCCAAAAGCAAACTGGATGACATTGTTGAAGATTCTCTGCGCAAAGCAGCCATTTGGGACGAAGTAAAAGACCGCCTTGACAAAAGCGCGCTGGGCTTCTCCGGCGGCCAGCAGCAGCGCCTGTGCATTGCACGCGCCCTTGCCGTACAGCCCGAAGTGCTTTTAATGGACGAACCTACCTCCGCCCTTGACCCGATTTCAACTTTAAAAATTGAAGACCTTGCAGTAGAATTAAAACAGAATTATACTATTGTTATAGTAACGCACAATATGCAGCAGGCAGTGCGTATTTCCGATAAAACAGCCTTCTTCCTTCTGGGTGAGGTTATTGAATTTAATGACACTGAAACGCTGTTCAGCAATCCGAGAGAGAAAAAGACGGAAGATTACATTACAGGGAGGTTCGGCTGATGGTAAGAAGCAGATTTATGGCACAGATGGAGCAGCTCAATACGGAACTTATCGTAATGGGCACCCTGTGCGAAAACGCTCTGGAAAAAGTTGCAAATGCGCTTGAGAACCCTACTGACGAAGTATCAAGGGACATAATTATTTTAAGCAAAAAAACAGAAGAAAAAGAAAGGGAACTGGAAAACATCTGCATTAACCTGCTTTTGAAACAGCAGCCGGTTGCTTCCGACCTGCGCCAGATTTCTTCCGCTTTAAAAATGGTAACGGATATGCGCCGTATCGGCGAAGTTGCAGGCAACATTGCCGAAATTTTAAGCCAGGACAATTTAAGAATGGACTATGACACAAGCATTCTTAAAAAAATGGCTGCCGCTACCAAAAAAATGGTATCCAATACTCTGGATGCTTTTGTAAAAAGCGACATCCGCACCGCGCAACAGGTTGAACGTGATGATGACCAGGTTGACGAATTGTTTGCCCAGTCCAAACATGAGCTGATTCAGATTATCCGCAATTCTCAGGACAGCGGCGAACAGGCCATTGATTATCTGATGATTGCCAAATATTTTGAAAAAATCGGTGATCATGCTGTAAATATCTCGCAATGGGTATTGTTTATGATAACCGGAACGCTTGAGGAGGACAGCATACATGATATTTTGCGTGGAGGACGATCCTAATATCCGCGAACTTGAAGTTTATACTTTAAAATCTACCGGTTTTCCGGCGTTGGGGCTGGAAAGCGGCGATGAACTTTTTAAAGCGCTGGAAACCGTATTGCCGCAGCTGATAATTCTTGATATTATGCTGCCGGGTGAGGACGGTATGGCTATATTAAAACGCCTGCGCCGTGATAAGCGCACTGCGGACATCCCTGTTATCATGGCTACGGCTAAAGGTTCGGAGTTCGACAAAGTACACGGGCTTGACAGCGGTGCAGACGATTATATTGCCAAACCGTTCGGCATGATGGAAATGGTATCGCGTGTTAAAGCGGTGCTGCGCCGTTATGTAAAAGAAGACAAATCGAGCGAGCTTACCAACGGCCTGATTACCATGGATATTGCCCGCCATATGGTTTTTGTAAACGGTGAAGAAGTTGTGCTGACTTATAAAGAGTTTGAAGTTCTGCATAAACTTATGGAACGCCCGGGGCAGGTTTTTACCCGCGAACAGCTTTTAACCGATATCTGGGGCTATGATTTTGCAGGCGAAACCAGAACCGTCGATGTGCATATCCGCACACTCAGGCAAAAACTCGGCAGCGCCAGTACGGTTATTGAAACCGTGCGCGGCGTTGGCTACCGTATAGGTGCGGAGCATGAAAAATAAAATTTTCCGCGCGCTGGTAGCTCTGGCTGCAATGGCAGTGCTTGTGGCATCGGGCTTGATAACTTTCCTTGTTTCGCAGGATTATTTTAACGAAACAAAAAAGGAACTTGCACAGGAAGCACGCTATATCAGCATGGGGCTGGAAAGCGGCGGCAATGACTTTTTAAATAAAATTGCAGCCGAAAACGGCAGCAATGTGCGCATAACGCTTATAGACAAAGACGGCATAGTGCTTTTTGACAATCAGGCGGAAGCAAAAACGCTTGAAAACCATGCCATGAGGCAGGAAATTATGGAAGCTGTTGCCGTTGGCGCGGGCGAAGCAGAGCGTTTTTCTGATACGCTTGACAAAACAACGTATTATTATGCCGTACGCCTTGAGGACGGTAAAATACTGCGCCTTGCGCGTACTATTGACAGCATTTACAAATCGGTGCTGCAAATGCTGCCGATAATGGGCGGCATTGTAATTGTGGTTGCGTTTTTGGCAAGCATTGTGGCGCGCAGGGTTACTTTTAACCTTATTAAGCCGCTTGACCAGGTTAACCTTGACGAGCCGCTGGACAACGAAACCTATGATGAGCTGGCTCCGTTTTTAACGCGTATAGCCAAGCAGAAACGCCAGCTGAGCAAAAACCTTAAAAAGCTGCGCGGCAAACAGGAAGAACTTACCATTATTACCAATAACATGAATGAGGGGCTTGTTTTGTTAAACGGGCAGCAGAATGTGCTGTTTATTAACGAAAGCGCAGCTAAAATTTTTGGCTTCAGCGCTAAAGAGGTTATTGGCAGAAATATTTTAACTGTTGACCGTGCCCAGGAAGTACAGGACCTTTTGCAGAAGGTTTCGCAGGCAGGTAAGGGTGAAGGGCTTTACGAAAAAGACGGGCATTTTTACCAGCTTTCCGGCAGCAGTGTAAACGGCAGCGGCAGCGTTATTTTAATTTATGATGTTACCGAAAAAATGACAGCCGAAAAACTGCGCCGCGAATTCAGCGCCAATGTTTCGCACGAACTTAAAACCCCGCTGCAATCTATTTTGGGCTATGCCGAAATAATGAAAAACGGCCTTGTAAAAGACGAGGACAAGCAGCGCTTTTTGGAACGCATCCACGCCGAAGCGGGCAATATGATAGAGCTTATTCAGAATATCATGGAGCTTTCCCGCCTGGACGAAAACAAAACGCTGGATGAGTTTGAAGATGTTGATTTGCTTAAACTTGCACAGTCGGTAACTTTACGTTTGAAACATAAGGCACAGACCAAAGGCGTAACGCTTAACGTAAATGGCAGCAGCGCATGTGTTTGCGGCGTGCAGTCTATTTTAAGCGAAGTTTTGTATAACCTTGTCGATAATTCGATAAAATACAACAAAGACAACGGCAAAGTTGATGTTAAAGTGCAGGACGGCAGCGAAGAAGTAACCGTCAGCGTAAGCGATACCGGCATTGGCATTGGCGCAGCCGACAGGGAACGCGTTTTTGAACGCTTTTACAGAGCGGACAAGAGCCATTCCAAAGAAATTGGCGGCACTGGGCTTGGGCTTTCCATAGTCAAGCACGGCGTGCTGTTCCATAAAGGCAGGGTAGAGCTTGAAAGCGAACCCGGTGTTGGTACAACGATAACCTTTGTTCTGCCTAAAAAACGGCAGTAATTTTGAAATTCTCCATTTTAAAAGACAGCAGTTTAATTTGCTTGCTGTCTTTTATTTTTTTTGCTTGTCAAATATAAATTTTTTGGTTATAATATTTAAGTAACTTAATAGGACTGTTCGGAACCATCCAGTCCCTAAACAAAACTACGGGCGTGTGCCGCA
>UMBB01006720.1_pt1 | contig 17749 bp, 9 predicted proteins | sample 1963851 | NCBI WGS metagenome assembly UMBB01 (sample SAMEA4835930, study PRJEB28245) | human gut metagenome | biome: gut microbiome; material: fecal sample | place: Denmark | collected 2008
AGATGAACTGAAGGAACTCTTCCAAACTGCCGATCTCGTGAAGTTTGCCAAATATGAAACTCTGGTGAATGAGAACGACGCAAACCTGGTGAATGCCATCAACTTCATCGACCAGACCAAGACAGATGAGAAACCTACTGAAGAAAAGGTGGTTCCACAGCTGACCAATGAAGAGCAGAAGACGCAATCTCAGCGCCGCCTCATCAAGTCGCTCCTCTGGATAGGAGCCATCGTAGGTCTGGCTCTGTTGGGTTACATCATTTACCAGTCAGCCATGCTGCTGATGTAAAGCAGGGTGTACTTATGAAACGTTTCGCCGGGCAAAGCGGTTTATTCCGAAACTCTTTGCCTGGCTATAAATAGAAAAATATAGAAATGGAATTTGCAAGTAAAGGCTATTTTCTGTTGCTCCTGTTGCTGATACCTTATATATTATGGTATTTCCTCTACAGGAAGAAGAATGCGCCAACCATGCGCATGAGCGACACGAAAAAGTATCAATATGCTCCGAAGAGCCTGCGTGTGCGTCTCATCCATCTGCCAATGGTGCTGAGATGCATCTGCTTCGTGCTCATCGTCTGTGCGATGGCTCGTCCGCAGACGCATACGGCTTGGGACAACAAGACGGTAGAAGGCATTGACATTATGTTGGCGATGGACGTTTCCACCTCTATGCTTGCCGAAGATTTGAGACCAAACCGTATGGAAGCGGCTAAGGATGTGGCTACAGAATTCATCTCAGGAAGACCGAACGACAACATCGGTCTGACTATCTTTGCCGGTGAAGCTTTCACCCAGTGCCCGATGACAACCGATCATGCCAGTCTGTTGCGCCTCTTGCAGGCAACCCGTACGGATATTGCCGCCCGGGGACTGATTGACGATGGTACTGCAGTGGGAATGGGATTGGCCAATGCCGTGAGCCGCCTGAAGGATTCTAAGTCAAAATCGAAGGTTGTGATTCTTCTTACCGACGGCAGTAACAACATGGGTGAAATCTCGCCAATGACCGCAGCAGAGATTGCCAAAAGCTACGGAATACGTGTTTACACCATCGGTGTAGGAACCAACAAGGTGGCTCCTTATCCAATGCCTGTGGCAGGAGGAGTACAGTACGTCAATATTCCGGTAGAGATAGATACGAAGACGCTGAGCGACATTGCGCAGACAACCGATGGTAATTTCTATCGCGCTACGAACAATAACGAGCTGAAGAAGATTTACAAGGACATTGATAAACTGGAGAAAACCAAGTTTAATGTCAAGCATTTCGCTAAGCGCTATGAAGCTTATCAGCCATTCGCCTTGGCAGCTCTCCTGGTATTGCTGGTAGAAATCCTGCTCCGCATCACCTGGTTCAGAAGAATTCCGTAATCCGGAAACTGAAATATTTTGCTGATTATCGGAGATATTTTACTGATTATCGGATAATCGAATAGAAGATATAATTAGAATAGAAAATGTTAAGATTTGAAGATCCTATATTTCTCTGGCTGTTGTGGATTATACCAGTACTGATTCTGATCAGGCTGATAGGATGGAGAAGAAGAAAGGCTAAACTGAAGAAACTCGGCGATCCGGAGCTTCTGAAACAGCTCATGCCCAACATCTCTAAATATCGCCCTACAGTTAAGTTTGTGCTGATGCTTGCAGCCTTGGCGCTTCTCATCGTGATGGTAGCTCGCCCGCAGATGGGCAGCAAGATTTCTCACGATAAGCGACATGGTATTGAAACCATCATCTGCCTCGATATTTCAAATTCCATGCTCTGTCAGGATGTGGTTCCATCCCGTTTGGACAAGAGTAAGATGCTTATCGAAAATCTGGTCGACAACTTTAACAACGACAAGATTGGACTCATCGTCTTTGCAGGCGATGCGTTCGTGCAGTTGCCAATCACCACCGATTATGTTTCGGCAAAGATGTTTCTCCAGAACATAACCCCTGGTCTTATCCAGACACAGGGAACCAATATCGGAGCTGCCATCGATTTGGCTTCCAAGAGTTTCACCCAGCAGGAGAATGTGGGCAGAGCCATCATCGTTATTACCGATGGCGAAAACCATGAGCCTGGCGCACAGGAGGCAGCGGCTGCTGCCAACAAGAAAGGAATCAATGTCTTTATTCTGGGCATAGGTAACACCAAGGGAGCACCAATCCCTATGGGCGACGGCTCTTATCTGAAGGACAATGCGGGCAACACCGTAATGACCGCCCTGAATGAGCAGATGTGCAAGGAACTTGCCCAGGCAGGCAAGGGTCAGTATATTCATGTAGATAATACCAGCGATGCGGAAAGAGCATTGAATGATGATATTGCCAAATTGCAGAAAGGCGATGTGACGAGTGTGGTTTACAGCGCCTATGATGAACAGTTCCAGGCTGTAGGTATTCTTGTCATCCTGTTGCTTATCATCGAAATCTGTCTGCTTGAGGTAAAGAATCCTCTGCTCCGAAACATCAAGTTTTTTAAGAAAGACATTAAGAAGCCTTTCTGATAAACGTTTATACATTATTATATAATAAGAATGAGATATTTAAGATATATATTGGTTTTTGCCCTGATGGTGCTGGGCTTGGCAAAGGTGGGAGCACAGAACGACCGCAACTTCATCCGCCAGGGAAACCGCGCCTATCATAAGCAGAAGTGGGCTGCAGCCGAAACGCAATATCGTAAGGCTATCTCCAAGAACCAGAAGAATGCGCAGGCTGTCTATAATCTGGGTTGCGCCCTGATGATGCAGCAGAAGGATTCGATGGCAATGATACAGTTTGAGAATGCTTCGAAACTGGAAACGAACAAGATGCGACGCGCCAGAAGTTACCACAATATGGGTGTGGTCATGCAGCAGCATCAGCAATATGCGCAGGCCATAGGATGTTATGAGAACGCCCTGCGCTGCAATCCGCAGGACAATGCAACCCGATATAATCTTGCCCTCTGCAAGAAACTGCTCAAAAACCAGAAGCAGAACAAGCAAAACGATAAGAATAAGAACAAAAAGGATAAAAACAAGGACAAGAACAAAGACAATCAGAACAAAGATCAGAATAAAGACAAGAATAAGAACGACAAAAATAAGAACAACCAGAATAAGAACAATCAGCAGAATCAGAACAATCAGGACAAGATGAGCAAAGATAATGCTGAACAACTCTTGAACGCTGCCATCCAGCAGGAGAAGGATACGAAGCGCAAGATGCAGAAAGCGATGAGTCAGCCTCGCAGAAAGCAATATGAGAAAAACTGGTAAAAAGTAAAATAATACAACGAGCATAATAAATTTGAACATGAAACATATAGGTTGGTTTATTATTATATGGGCAATGCTTCTGGGCTTCAGTTTGCAGCTGAAAGCCCAGCGTATCAGTGTGGCGGCACCAACACACGTGGCGGCGGGCGAAAACTTCCGTGTGGCCTATACCATCAATACACGTGATGTAGAGGAATTCCGTCTGGGCGGAGTAGGAGAAGGTCTTGAGGTAATCGCAGGTCCTTACACCTCATCGCAGTCCAGTTATCAGATGATCAATGGCCATACTTCCTCTTCATCGTCGGTAACCATTACCTATACGCTCTACGCAGCTAAGAACGGAACCTTTGGCATTGGTGCCTCTCATGCCATCGTAAATGGTAAAAAACTCTCTTCCCATCCGGTTAAGATTACGGTTTCTGGCCATGCTGCACGCAACAACGGTGCACCTTCCATGCACGGACAGAATGATTATAATGAACCACGCATGCGAACAGCCGGATCAAGAATATCAGGCCGCGACCTCTTCATCAAGGTTACAGCCAACAAGCGACGCGTTCACGAACAGGAACCGGTGCTCCTTACTTATAAGGTTTACACGCAGGTAGACCTTACCCAGCTGGAAGGCAAGATGCCTGACCTGAAGGGATTCCACAACCAGGAAGTTCCGCTGCCTCAGCAGAAGACCTTCCATACAGAAACCGTAAACGGCCGACCTTACCGATGCGTTACATGGAGCCAGTATGTCATGTATCCGCAGATGACGGGAAACCTCACCATTCCAGCCATTACCTTCAAGGGAATCGTAGTTCAGCAGAACAGAAACGTTGACCCGATGGAAGCTTTCTTCAATGGTGGCTCCGGCTATGTTGAAGTAAAGAAAGATATTATAGCTCCTAGTGTGAAAATTCAGGTTGATCCGTTGCCTCAGCGCCCTGCCAACTTCTCGGGCGGTGTAGGTAAATTTAATATTACTGCTTCCATCGACAAGAAGGAAGTAAAGGCTGGAGAACCTATCACCATTCGTGTAGTGGTAGGAGGAATCGGAAACCTGAAGCTGCTCAAGCAGCCTGTCATTACCTTCCCTAAGGATTTTGACAAGTACGATGCGAAGGTGACAGACAAGACCCGCCTTACAGCCAATGGCGTAGAAGGCAATATGATTTATGACTTCCTGGCTGTGCCTCGTAATCAGGGAAATTATACCATTCCTGCGGTAGAATTCACCTATTATGATACTTCGGCTAACAAGTACAAGACGATCAAGACCCAGCCGTTTACGCTGAATGTGGAGAAGGGCGATGGAACTTCAGATAATGAAACATCAGATTTCAGCAACAAGGATAAGGACATTCATGCGCTGAAACTGGGCAAGTCTAAGCTCCATGATATTGACGATATGTTTTACGGAAGCTTCGGCTACTGGACCAGTCTGCTGGTTCCATTGGCAGCCTTCTTTGCCCTGCTCATAGTCTTCCGCCGCCGTGCTCTCGAGAATGCCGACCTTGTAAAGGTCCGTTCCAACAAGGCAAACAAGATAGCAACCAAGCGCCTGAAGAAGGCTCATCTGCTGATGCTCGGTGGCAAGCAGGAAGAATTCTACGATGAAGTGCTCCGTGCTTTGTGGGGCTATGTAAGCTACAAGCTCAACATGCCTGCCGAAAAGCTCTCACGTGAAAACATCCAGGCTATGCTCGAAAAACATTGCGTTGAGGAGAGAACTATCGAGAAGTTTACAACTGCGCTCGATGAATGTGAGTTTGAACGCTATGCGCCGGGCGACCCTGCCGGCAATATGAACCGTACATTCGAATCAGCAATGACTGCTATTATGGATATAGAAAATGCTATCAATGCAACGCGTAAGCAGCGCAAGAAGAGTGCAACCGGATATTCGTTCGTCATAATGATCATGGTGATGTTGGGCTGCTCTGTTTCTGCAGGCGCTGTAACCAAGAACAATGCTGATACGGAATATCAGAAAGGTAACTATCAGCAGGCCATACGCGACTATGAGGAAATATTGAACAATTATGGTGTTTCTGCCGAAGTTTACTATAACTTGGGCAATGCTTATTACCGTACAGACAATATTACCAAGGCTGTGCTCAATTATGAGCGTGCCCATCTGCTCTCGCCAGGCGATGAAGACATCAGCTTCAACCTTCAGTTTGCACGTAGCAAAACCATCGATAAGATTACTCCGGAAAGCGAGATGTTCTTCGTAACCTGGTGGAAGGCGCTGGTTAACTTTACGAGTGTTGACTGTTGGGCTAAGACAGGCATCATTGCCATCATCATGGCGCTGGTTCTGGTCTTGGTTTATCTCTTCGGTCCGCATATCGTGTTGCGCAAGATTGGTTTCTTCGGTGGAATCTTCTTCGTGGCAGTCTTCCTGCTGAGCAATCTCTTTGCTTACCAGCAGCGGCAGATGCTCATTAACCGTACGGGAGCCATCATCATCGCTCCTTCGGTCAATGTGAAGAAGACTCCAGCCAAGACGAGTGCTGACCTCTTCCTGCTGCATGAAGGAACCCGCGTTGATATTACCGATAAGGCGATGAAAGGCTGGCGTGGAATCAAGGTTGGAGACGGCAGAGAAGGCTGGATTGAAACCAAGGCAATTGAGGAAATCTGATTAAGATAAAATCTGATTAAAATAAAGAGAATGGATTTTAGTAGGATACAAGATTTTGACATGCAGCTGTTGCATGTGTTTAACGGCAGCGAGAATGTCTGGCTCGATCAGATGGCGATGGCGCTTACGTCGGGCTGGACATGGATTCCGCTTTATATCGTCCTCTTCGTTGTTGTGATAAGAAACAACGAGATGATGGGGCAGATTGCACTCGTGGTTGGAGGAGCGGTGCTCTGTATCTTTCTGGCTGATGGACTGGTGGATGGAATCATCAAACCGCTGGCTGAAAGATGCAGACCTTCCAGCGACCCGATGTTCAAGTATACGGTCCAGGTGGTTGACAATATGCGCCTCAAGAGTTTCAGCTTCTGTTCGGCTCATGCGGCTAATACGCTTTCTATAGCCATCTTCTTCTCGTTGCTTATCCGCAGCAAACTGGTTACGTGGACCCTGTTATTATGGTCGCTCGTAAACTGCTGGACCCGTCTTTATCTGGGTGTTCATTATCCGGTCGACATTCTTTGCGGTCTGGCTATCGGAGCTGTGGTGGGAGTTGTCGTTTATCTTATCTACATCAGGATGTATTACCGCATCTCCCCAAAGATTAAGTATATTTCCAACCAGTATACGAGTACGGGTTACGACTATGATGATGTAGATAAAATCATGACCGTAGTGATATTTACCCTTATCATGGTTGTGTTTTATGCCACCTGTCAGATGGCTTATCTTTAGTACAGAAATAAAAGTTCAAAAGTAAAATAAATAATGGATACAAAACACATTAAAATTAGTGATTATAACTATGATTTACCGGATGAGCGCATCGCAAAATTCCCTATCGCCCAGCGCGACCACAGCAAACTGCTGGTCTATAAGCACGGCGAGGTAAGCGATGATGTTTTCCATCATCTTCCCACATATCTCCCTCAAGGAGCCTTGATGATATTCAACAATACCAAGGTGATACAAGCGCGTCTGCACTTCCGCAAGGAAACAGGTGCGCTTATTGAGGTTTTCTTGATGGAGCCTGCAGAACCTACTGATTATGAACTCATGTTCCAGACCACCGGACATTGTTCATGGCTATGCATGATCGGTAATCTGAAGAAATGGAAAGAGGGAAGCCTGAAGCGTGATTTCGAAATCAAGGGTCACAAGCTTACGCTCAGCGCCACTATGCGACGCGGAGATGCTCTCGGTTCTGAAGCGCAGGAAATGGTTGCCAAAGGCGGAGGAACCAACTATTGGGTTGATTTTGATTGGGACAACGACAAGGTGTCTTTCGCTGAGATTCTCGAAGCAGTAGGTGAGTTGCCTATTCCTCCATATCTCAACCGCAAGACAGAGGAGAGCGACAAGACCACCTATCAGACGGTTTATTCTAAAATCAAGGGAAGTGTGGCTGCTCCAACTGCCGGACTTCACTTTACCGATGCGGTTCTCAAGGATCTTGATGCGCATGGAATCGACCGCGAAGAAGTAACCCTGCATGTAGGAGCCGGCACATTCAAACCGGTGAAGAGCCTTGAAATCGAAGGCCATCAGATGCATACGGAATACATTGTTGTTCATCGCCGCAGCCTGGAAAAACTCATCAAGCACGAGTGCCGGGTCATTGCCGTAGGAACCACCAGCGTCCGTACCATCGAGAGTCTCTATTACATGGGCGTTCATCTGCTGAAGCATCCTGAGGCAAATGAAGAAGATCTGCACGTAAAACAGTGGGATCCTTACGAGCTTTCTGAAGATGGCAATCTGGTAGATGGAATCACTCCGATGCAGGCTATCCAGGCAATCATCGATTATCTGGACCGCAACGGCTTGGAGGCACTCCATTCCAGCACGCAGATTATCATTGCTCCTGGCTATCAGTATAAGATTGTGAAGATGCTGGTCACCAATTTCCATCAGCCTCAGAGTACGCTCCTGCTCCTGGTGAGTGCTTTCCTCAAGGGCGATTGGAGGAAGGTTTACGATTATGCTCTTTCGCATGATTTCCGTTTCCTGAGCTATGGAGATTCATCCCTGCTCATTCCGTAAAAGGAGTTAGGAAAACTATAAATTATTAATTGTAAATTATAAATTAAAATAGATGATTTCAGTAGAAGGACTGAAAGTAGAGTTTGGCGTTAAGCCTCTCTTTCATGATGTAAGTTTCGTCATCAACGACCGCGACCGCATTGCCCTGGTGGGTAAGAATGGTGCCGGAAAATCTACGATGCTCAAGATTCTCTGCGGTTTGCAGAAACCTACTGATGGCGTTGTGGCTATTCCTAACGAAACCACTATCGGCTATCTGCCACAGGTGATGAAACTGCAGGACGATACGACCGTGAAAGAGGAAACCCGCAAGGCTTTCGCCCATAATACCGAGATGAAGGCGCGTCTTGACAAGATGCAGCAGGAAATGGCCGACCGCACCGACTATGAGAGCGAAAGCTATGCTCAGCTCGTAGAGAAGTTTACCCTGGAACATGAACGCTACATGATGATGGGTGGCGAAAACTATGAGGCTGAGATAGAGCGTACCTTGAGCGGTCTTGGCTTTACGCGCGATGATTTTGAGCGCCCAACCAAGGAGTTTTCCGGCGGTTGGCGAATGCGTATCGAACTTGCCAAGATTCTGTTGCAGAAGCCTGATGTCCTGCTCCTCGATGAGCCTACCAACCACCTTGATATTGAAAGTATCCAGTGGTTGGAGCAGTTCCTGGCGCAGAGTGCCAAGGCTGTGGTTCTGGTGAGCCACGACCGTGCTTTCATCAACAATGTAACTAACCGTACCCTCGAAATTACTTGCGGAAGGGTAGAAGACTATAAGGTGAAATACGATGAGTATGTGGTGTTGCGTGCTGAACGCCGCGAGCAGCAGCTCCGTGCTTACGAAAACCAGCAGAAGGAAATTGCCGACATCAAGGATTTCATCGAGCGGTTCCGCTACAAGCCTACCAAGGCGGTTCAGGTGCAGAGCAGAATCAAGCAGCTCGAGAAAATCGTGCCTATCGAGGTGGATGAGGTTGACAACAAGCAGATGCACCTCAAATTCCCTCCTTGTCTCAGAAGTGGCGATTATCCTATCATCTGCGATGAGGTGCGCAAGGATTACGGCGCACACACCGTTTTCGACCATGTTACCTTTACCATCAAGCGTGGCGAGAAGGTGGCTTTCGTGGGTAAGAACGGCGAGGGTAAATCTACCCTGGTAAAATGTATCATGGGTGAGATTCCTTTCACCGGAACTCTCAAGATTGGTCATAATGTGCAGATTGGTTATTTCGCCCAGAATCAGGCGCAGCTCTTGGATGAGAATCTAACTATCTTCCAGACAATCGACAATGTGGCAACAGGCGAAATGCGTCTGAAGGTGAACGATCTCCTGGGCGCCTTCATGTTTGGCGGCGAGACTTCAGAGAAGTTTGTCAAGGTTTTGAGTGGAGGCGAACGCAGCCGTCTGGCTATGATCAAGCTCCTGCTCGAACCGGTGAATCTCCTCATTCTCGATGAGCCTACCAATCACCTCGACATGCAGTCGAAGGATGTGCTGAAAGAAGCCATCAAGGCTTTCGATGGAACAGCCATCATCGTGAGCCATGACCGTGAATTCCTCGATGGTCTGGTAGATAAGGTCTATGAGTTTGGCGGCGGCAAGGTTCGTGAGCATCTCGGTGGTATTTACGATTATCTCCGTGCCCATAATGCCGAGAATATTAATCAAGCTCTTGCCAACCAGAGTATGGCTTCTGCCGGTTCGCCTTCTGCCAATACTTCCGGTTCTTCTGTCGCATCAGGTTCTACAGCCGACAGTCTTGCCTCTGCCACATCCGGCAAGCAGAGCTACGCTGAACATAAGGAACAGCAGAAGAAGATCCGTAAGGCTGAGAAAGCCGTGAAGGAATGCGAGGCGAAGATTGAAAAACTGGAAGCGAGAAAGAAGGAGATTGATGAACTTCTGATGAAACCGGAAAATGCAACCAACATGGAACTCGTGACCGAATACACCGAACTCATGAAGAGCCTCGATGAGGAGAACGAGCGCTGGATGCTCCTTTCGGAAGAACTGGAAGAAGTTTCGAAATAATAGTAACATTAATATAAAATAAAGAGAAGAAAATGAAAATGAAAATGATCTTACCGATGATGCTGATTGCAGCTTTGCCATTAGGCGCTGATGCTCAGAATAAATCGGGTCTTGTCATGAGCAATCTCGACCAGACAGTGAAGCCAGCAGACAGTTTCTATCAGTTTGCTACAGGTGGATGGCAGAAGAACAATCCTCTTCCTGCCGCTTACAGCCGTTATGGCAGTTTTGACCAGCTGGCTGAGAACAACAACAAGCGCATCAACACCATTCTTTCTGAACTCCAGAAGAAGACTTACAAGGCTGGAACCATTGAGCAGAAATTGTCTGATTTCTACAAACTCTCTATGGATGTTGACAGCCGCAACAAGGCTGGAATCGCTCCAGTAAAGCCTCTGATGGATGAGATAGAAGCTGCCAAGACCAAGGACGAGCTTCAGAAGCTTCAGGTTAAGTATGCATGGATGGGGCTCGGCTTGAGCTATGGCGCAGGTTTCGCTGCCGATGAGAAGAACGTAACCATGAACATCTACAACCTGATGCAGGGCGGTCTTACTCTCGGTGCCAAGGATTATTATCTCAACAACGATGCTGCAACCGTAGCTATCCGTGAGGCTTATAAGTCTTACCTCAGCAAGATGTTCCAGCTCTATGGTTTCTCTGCTGATGAAGCTGCCAAGAAGGCTTCTGCCGTATTCCTTCACGAAACAACGCTCGCTACTTTCTCTAAGAGCCGTACCGAACTTCGTGATCCTCAGGCCAACTACAACAAGATGACCTTGGCAGAATTCAAGGAGAATTATCCTAACATTCCTCTCGAGGCACTTGCCAACGCCGAGGGAATCAAGAGCGAATATCTCAAGGAGATGATCGTAGGTCAGCCTGCTTTCTTTGCCGGTTATGACAAGGTGGCAGCTGCAGAATGTGCAGGCACATTGAAGGCTTTGATGGAGTGGGACATCATCTGTAGTTCTGCTTCTTACCTCAGCGATGAGATTCGCGAAGCCCGTTTCGAATTCTTCGGTAAGATTATGAGTGGCCGTAAGGAGGATTATCCTCTTTGGAAGCGCGCTACTGTTCAGGTTGAGGCTCACTTGGGCGAGGCGCTCGGTAGCATCTACTGTAAGCGCTATTTCCCAGAAAGCTCTAAGAAGATGATGGAGACACTCGTGAAGAATCTTCAGATCAGCCTCGGTCAGCGTATCGATGCTCAGACCTGGATGAGCGATGCTACAAAGAAAGCTGCCCACAACAAACTCGACAAGTTCTATGTAAAGATTGGTTATCCTAACAAGTGGACTGATTTCAGCAAGCTCAGCATCGACCCATCTAAGAGCTATTATGAGAACGTAATGGCTTGCCGCAAGTTTGCCAACGATAAGGAGATTGCAGAGAAGGCAGGAAAGCCAGTAGATAGGGATGAGTGGTTCATGACTCCTCAGACCGTGAACGCTTACTACAATCCTACTACCAATGAGATCTGCTTCCCAGCTGGTATTCTCCAGTATCCTTTCTTCGATCCTAAGGCTGATGCTGCATTCAACTATGGTGCTATCGGCGTAGTAATCGGTCATGAGATGACTCACGGATTCGATGATCAGGGTCGTCAGTATGATGCTAGCGGTAATCTGAAGGACTGGTGGACAGCTGAAGATGCAGAAGGTTTCAACAAGCGTGCTGATATGTATGCTGATTTCTTCAGTAACATCAAGGTGTTGCCTGATCTGAATGCCAACGGCCGTTTCACCCTCGGCGAGAACCTTGCCGACCATGGTGGTTTGATGGTTTCATACAATGCCTTCAAGAATGCTACTGCTAAGAAGCCATTGAAGAACAAGGATGGTTTCACTCCTGACCAGCGTTTCTTCCTCGCCTATGCAGGTGTTTGGGGACAGAACATTACTGATAAGGAAATCCGCAACCGCGTAAAGAATGATCCTCATTCTCTCGGCAAGTGGCGTGTTGATGGTGCGCTTCCTCACATCGATGCATGGTATGAGGCATTTGGTGTAAAGCAGGGCGACAAGCTGTTCATTCCTAAGAACCAGCGCCTGGAGCTTTGGTAATTCTCGGAAGGAAGTTTTTCCGAATAGAATTTTTCGGGAATGGTTTTTCCGAATAGATAGAAAAAAATAAAGTCCTGATGTTTCGTTTGTTTGAAACATCAGGACTTTTTGTTTTATGCTTGAAATATTTTTTGATAAGAAAACAATAGAATAGGGGGTTATTGCTTCTTCTCCAGTTCCTGAAGATTTTCCATCTTCTTCGATTCCAGGAATTCGTAAATGCCGCAGAGATGTTCGCGGACGCGACCATGACCGAACTCATAAACCTTGCTGACAAGACCATCAAGGAAATCACGGTCGTGACTAACCACGATGAGCGTTCCGTCGAAATCGAGCAAGGCCTGCTTTAGCACATCCTTGGTCTTCAGGTCGAGGTGGTTGGTAGGCTCATCGAGAATCAGCAGATTCACCGGCTCCAGCAGCAGCTTGAGAATGGCAAGGCGGGTGCGCTCACCTCCCGACAATACTTTCACCTTCTTGGTAGAATCCTCTCCGCCAAACATGAATGCTCCAAGCAAATCGCGTATCTTGTTGCGGATTTCACCTTTGGCAACATCATCAATGGTCTGGAATATGGTAAGTTCGCCATCGAGCAGAGAAGCCTGGTTCTGGGCGAAATAACCTATCTGCACATTATGTCCCAATTCCAACTTTCCTTCGTTCTGAAGCTGACCCATGATACATTTCACGAGCGTTGACTTACCCTCTCCGTTTCTTCCCACGAAGGCAATCTTGTCGCCTCTTTCTACAGTAAGATTCACTCCGCTGAAAATCTTCTTGCCATCAAACGACATCGCCACATCGCTCATCTGAACCGGATAAGCACCGCTTCGTGGGCTCGGCGGGAACTTGAGTCGGAGGCGACTTGTATCTTCTTCATCCACTTCGATAAGTTCCAGTTTCTCTAGCATCTTCACGCGGCTCTGCACCTGGAAGGTTTTAGAATAAGTGCCTTTGAAGCGTTCTATAAAATCCTTGGTTTCAGCAATCATCTTCTGCTGTTCCTCATATTTCTTCATCTGCTGTTCGCGTCGTTCCTTGCGCAGTTCCAGATATTGGCTGTAAGTGGCTTTGTAGTCGTAGATGCGACCCATGGTTACTTCGATGGTTCTTGTCGTAATGTCGTCAACGAATTTTCGGTCGTGGCTGATGACAACTACTGCTTTCGAACTGTTGATGATGAAGTCTTCGAGCCAGCCGATAGATTCAATGTCGAGATGATTGGTTGGCTCATCGAGCAGCAGTACGTCTGGCGATTTCAAGAGCAGTTTTGCCAGCTCAATCCTCATTCTCCATCCTCCCGAAAACTCGCTTGTAGGGCGGTTGAAATCAGAGCGATCGAAACCGAGACCGAGCAGCGTCTTCTCTACATCTTCCTCGAAATGAGTCATGTCGATGGCGTAGAATTTCTCTGAGAGAGAGGATACTTTCTCAATGAGCTGCATATAATCATCGCTGTCGTAATCGGTACGGGTGGTGAGCTCGTTGTTGATGTGGTCAATCTCAGCCTGCATTTCGTGCAGATGGGCAAACGCCTGACAGGTTTCCTCGAATACGGTTCTGCCGTCTTCGGTCATCAGATGCTGAGGCAGATAGGCGATGACGCAATCCTTGGGAGCGGAAACGGTGCCACGAGTAGCATTTCTCACACCGGCGATAATCTTGAGCAATGTGCTCTTTCCTGCGCCATTCTTTCCCATCAGGGCTATACGGTCCTTCTCGTTGATCTGGAAGGAAATGTCTTTGAATAGGGTGGTGCCGCCAAATTCTACGGTCAATCCATCAACTGTAATCATATTATTTTCTTCTTGTTCAAATTTTTGTTTCTTTAAGCAACTCCCCAGAATGCCCCGTTCCTGCCGTTTTCGGGGTCTTCATTGATGACCAGCGCCTGCCATCATTTATGACCCGTGTTGGTCTTAAGAGAAGACCTGAGCAAGGCACAAAAGGCTGTTCTTTCGATTGCCGGTGCAAAGATACAACATTTTTGGGCAGAATGCAAGCTTTTACCCTGACTTTCTTTCGGAGAAGTAGTGTAAGTGATTGATTGATACTGATTTCTATTGGTTTTCTAGCTGAACTTTATTGCAGAACAATCTGATGGTGAGGTGTAAGGATAAAAAGCCAGCGTGTCATTAAGGGTCAGTGTCATTAAGGGTCATTTAGAAAAATGAAAGTGTCATTTTGAGCTATAGTATATATAAATATTTATTTATATATATACTATAGGGGATTTTTCTCCCCCGAAAATGAAAATGACCCTTAATGACCTTGACCCTTAATGACACGCTAGATGAACTTGTGAATTTTACCTGATATAGGTTGTCTGTATTTCAGAATGTATTGGCTATTAGCGTGTTATGTGCATTTTGTTGTATATCTACTCTAACGTTCTGTGTATAATAATTATCTACATATTAAGCCACTTAAGTTAGCTTTTATACTGTTCAATTCTGCATTTTTATCCTTGTTTTATGTTGCTTTTGTTAAAAATATATCATCTCAGAGGCTGTTTTTATGTCCGAGGAGGGGCATTTTTCACCCTTAGTAGAGGGGGTAAAACACCTTTCTAACCCTCTTATTTTGCATTTTTTTCTTCGAAATTTCACTAAAAAGCACTGATTTTTGCCTTTTGGGGTTTCTGTTTTGGGTGGGTAAGGATTATTTACATTGCTCAGTCTGATTTCGCTTCTAGCTTCGTTTCTTTTAGCGGATTAAAAATCCATAATGGTTCGATCTGTACGGTTGAAATTACCCAATACGCCCTGGGCTAAGAGCTTTTGGGCTTTCAGCCCGTCTTATACCACATGTGAATGTTCTGCTTTCTTTACAAAACAATTAGAATTGCCCCTAAAGAACCCAATCTCAAAATCACGATTTTTCCATATGTTTCATCACTTATTTCCAATTTTTACATGAATATGGAGCATTTTTAAACAAAAAAGACCTTGATTGCAGAACGCAACCAAGGTCTTCGGAGATTATATATTTAACCTATTGAAATCTCGCTAGATTAGATCTGCTCGCTCCAGTCCTCCTGGCTCTTACGAACGTAAGTCTGGTAACGGAGCTTAGCCATCTTCTCTGCCTGAGAGAAGAGCTCATCAGCCTCCTTAGGGAATGCCTTCTGTACAGAGAGGTAACGAACCTCACCGAGCAAGAAGTCGCGGAAGTTCTCCCAGTTAGGAGCCTTAGAGTCGAGTGTGAATGGGTTCTTACCCTCATCAGCCAACAGTGGGTTGTAACGCCACAAGTGCCAGTAACCGCACTCAACAGCCAACTCTTCCTCGTGCTGTGAACGACCCATACCGCCCTTACGCTTCAAACCGTGGTTGATACATGGTGCGTAAGCGATGATGAGTGATGGACCTGGATAAGCCTCAGCCTCGCGGATAGCCTTCAATGTCTGAGCATTGTCAGCACCCATAGCTACCTGAGCTACGTAGATGTAACCGTATGTAGTCTGCATCAAACCGAGATCCTTCTTACGGATACGCTTACCCTGAGCAGCGAACTGTGCGATAGCACCGAGTGGAGTAGACTTAGATGACTGACCACCAGTGTTAGAGTAAACCTCAGTATCGAGTACCAAGATGTTAACATCCTCACCAGAAGCCAATACGTGGTCGAGACCACCGTAACCGATATCATAAGAAGCACCGTCACCACCGATGATCCACTGTGAACGCTTAACGAGGTAGTGATCTAAAGTCTTGAGCTCCTTGCAGATAGGGCAACCCTTCTCAGCGCCGGCAGCGATGAGAGGCTTCAACTCTGCAGCAGCCTCCTTAGAACCCTCAGAATCGTTCATGTTAGCCATCCACTTGTCAGCAGCAGCTACGAACTCAGCAGGAACATGCTCCTGAGCCTTAGCCTCCTCGAGCAAGTGAGCGATGCGCTCCTTCATCTTCTTGTTACCCATTACCATACCGAGACCGAACTCGCAGAAGTCCTCGAACAATGAGTTGTCGAATGCAGGACCCTGACCCTTAGCGTTCTTTGTATATGGAGTAGATGGGATAGAAGCTGAGTAGATAGAAGAACAACCAGTAGCGTTAGCAATCATCTGACGATCGCCGAAGAGCTGAGAAATCAACTTGACGTATGGAGTCTCACCACAACCAGAGCAAGCACCAGAGAACTCGAACAATGGCTGAGCGAACTGAGAGTTCTTAGGGCTCTGCTTGATGTCTACGAGATCCTGCTTAGAAGCTACCTTGTGTACGAGATACTCCCAGTTAGCTGCTTCCTTGACCATATCCTCTGCGTCAACGTTGAATGGAACCATTGTCAACGCCTTCTCACCCTTCTTACCTGGGCAGACGTCAGCACAGTTACCACAACCCAGACAGTCGAGTACTGAAATCTCGACGCGGAAGTGCATTCCAGCCAAAGCCTTAGGTGCCTTAACATCCTGAGTCGCGAGACCCTCGATGCCTGCGAGCTCCTCATCGGTCAATACGAATGGACGGATAGCTGCGTGAGGACAAACGAATGAACACTTGTTACACTGGATACAGTTCTCTACGTTCCATACTGGTACGAATGCCTCAACACCACGCTTCTCGAATGCTGCAGTACCGTTCTGCCATGTACCGTCAACTGTGTTGTGCTTAACGAAGTCAGAAACCTTCAAGAGGTCACCTGCCTGGCCGTTGATAGGACGAACGAGCTCCTTAACGAATGCTGGAGCGTTATCCTCCTTAGCCTCATCGTCAGCGAGGTTAGCCCAAGCTGGATCTACTGTCAACTGCTTGTACTCACCACCACGGTCTACAGCGCCGAAGTTCTTGTCAACAACGTCCTGACCCTTCTTAGAGTAAGACTTAACGATGAATGCCTTCATCTGCTCTACAGCGAGATCCAAAGGAATAACCTCTGTAATACGGAAGAATGCAGACTGGAGAATGGTGTTGGTACGGTTGCCGAGACCAATCTCCTGAGCAATCTTAGTTGCGTTAATATAGTAAACAGTGATGTTGTTCTGAGCGAAGTAACGCTTTACCTTGTTAGGGATGAAGTTAACCAACTCCTCACCATCAAAGATAGTGTTCAACAGGAAGAAACCGTTCTTACGCAAACCACGTGTTACATCGTACATGTGGAGGTAAGCCTGTACATGGCAAGCTACGAAGTTAGGAGTATTTACCTGATATGCACTGTGGATAGGGCTGTCGCCGAAACGCAAGTGAGAGCAGGTGAAACCACCAGACTTCTTAGAGTCGTAAGAGAAGTATGCCTGGCAATACTTGTTAGTATTGTTACCGATAATCTGAACTGAGTTCTTGTTAGCACCAACAGTACCGTCTGCACCCAAACCGTAGAATTTAGCCTCGAATAAGTCGTCGCCACCCATTGGGATTTCTTCCTCTTCTGGGAGAGAAGTGAATGTAACGTCATCAACGATACCTACAGTGAAGTGGTTCTTAGGCTGTGGCAACTCGAGATTCTTGAATACAGCAACAATCTTAGCTGGAGTTGTATCAGAAGAACCGAGACCGTAGCGGCCGCCAACGATCAATGGCTTACGCTCGTCATCGTAGAGAGCTGACTTAACGTCGAGGTACAATGGCTCACCCTCTGCACCTGGCTCCTTAGTACGGTCGAGAACAGCGATACGTTTAACAGTAGCTGGGATAGTCTTTTTCAAGAAGTCAACAGAGAATGGACGGAAGAGGTGAACTGCAACCATACCAACCTTCTTGCCCTGCTT
>UMBB01032308.1_pt1 | contig 17735 bp, 10 predicted proteins | sample 1963851 | NCBI WGS metagenome assembly UMBB01 (sample SAMEA4835930, study PRJEB28245) | human gut metagenome | biome: gut microbiome; material: fecal sample | place: Denmark | collected 2008
TGGTAAGTGTGTTATTAACGCTGACGAGTGCATCGACTGCGGTTCTTGTGCAGGTACTTGCCCTGTAGGAGCACCTCAGGCTGAGTAATTTACTTAAACTAAGAGAAAACGTCTGTCATATGGCAGACGTTTTTTTGCACTTATTTTTTTGTGTATTAGTTTTCAGCACACTATCATAAAACTGTCACATTGGCGGAGTATGATATAAATACAATAAGAGAAAGACAAAAAGATGAAATTTACACATATACTTTTTTCTCCATATATACTTCATATACTTCAAAAAGGGAACGCTGGCTTGTGTCAGCGTTCTTTTTTTGCGTGGGTGATTTTGTGGATAGATATGTAAAATATCGTGGAAAATATGGGCTTTTGTAACGCAGGTGTCCGTTTTTCGGTATTATTAATAAAAGTTTTGCGAAATTTGTTAAAAATGATAAAAATAGAACCCTTATTGTCGTTCCTGGGATATAAAATGTACAATGGTTGTAACTTGATGTTCATATATACTTCATAAACGAGCGAAAAAACGGCTTGAAAATTACAATTTGATTACAATGCCCCTTGACTTTTGTAACCTTATTCATTATAATATGGTGTAGTTTATCACATTTGAAAGGAGCGTTCTGAATTGGGTTATTTGAAGTCGGGGATATCTCGCTGTGTGGCTGTGCTTTCTGCCTGCGGAGTTGTGGCAGTATCTGCTGTGACTTTTGCGACACTTGATAAAAACGTTATCCAGCCATGTGCGGTCATGCCGCCTGAAAATGCAAAGGTCATTTTTGTTGTTTCTGACAAGGAAACATCTGAGCAGATCGGGGATAACACAACTGTTCTTACAACATCAGCCGTCAAGGAAACTGCGAAAAATTCTCAGACCGAGGCTGTAAAGGCTGTAAAAACTGCAAAAAGCGAAACAACAAAGGCAGCTTCTGAAACAGCTTTGAGATCAGAGAGCGTAACGACCTCTGTAATATCACAGAAGCCAGCGTCAGTGACCGCAGTGCAGAGCGTGACTTCCGCTGACACAAAGCTTAGCATATCAGTAAGCCTTGTAACAAAGAAAACTCAGCAGGCTTCAAAGTCTGAAACAAAGGTTTCTGCTGTTACTTCCGCCCCTGTCAGCACTACTGACAGCGATACTGTTGCCTCAAAGGCTACAAAAAAGACTACAACGGTGAAAACTACTACTGCAAAGACAACAACTGCCCCTGTTACGACCACAACGCCTGCGGTGACTACTACCAAGAAAAAGACCACCACTGCTAAGGTGACAACAACTAAAAAGCCTGTTACAACTACAACCACTGCGCCTGTTGTCGACAACGGCAAGACCCCTGCACAGCGACTTAATTCTGCAGTGCTTGATCCAAAGGCGACGCTCAGCGCAAAGGAAGAAAAGATACTTCTGAAATATCTCCATAAGATAATATCAGATGATATGACAAACTACGAAAAGGCTGTGGCTTGCTACGATTATATTATAAAGAACACGGTCTACGATTACGGCGGCTGGGCAAATCCTGTCAAGGCTGTTCTTGAGGACGGTTACGGCACTTGCACAGAATATTCTTACGTTTACGCCGCAATGCTCAACTATATAGGCTTTGACGCAAAGACCGTTGACGGCAAGACCGCTATGGCGGCAGGCGGTTACGGCTATCATATGTGGGTGGAGGTAACGATAAACGGTCAGGTATATGTTATGGACCCTCAGGTGGACGATAACATGAGCTGGGGAGCGTATATCTCCCATGACCGCTTCTGCAAGACCTACAGCGAGGTCAAGAACAAGTATATAAAAGACTGATATTGTATCGGGTGGAGTTATCTGCCCGATATTTTTTTACGGTGTTTGCGTGTAGTTTGTTTGCAGTACGTTTATTTGTACATTAAATGAGAATATCCGGCATTCTTTTTGTGACAAATTTTTCAGCCTATCCTATAGACAAAAGGAAAAAAGCATGATATAATTATTCTTGATACATTGTCGGCAAATGCCGAACGTCATTTTGTACAGGAGGATAATTGATGACGGAAAATTCCACAAAGATAACGAAAAAGCCTGCGACATCAGTGAAGAAAAACAGCTCTGTCAAAGGTTCGTCAAAGAATAAGAAAAGAAAGAAAAAACGCAACAATATCGGCATTATCTGCGGCACTGCGGCAGCGGCTATCGTAATAGTTGTGGGCGGAGGATATTTCATTGGAAGAGCTTACTATAGCAACAGATTTCTGAGCGGCACAACAGTGAATGGCATTGACGTGGGCGGAAAGACATTTGAACAGGCTTGCGATCTGCTCGGGGTGAACGATATGCCTTATGAGCTTACGGTCAAAACTATCGACGGCACGCCTGTTGTTTTCAAGACAGCTGATTTTGATTACAGACTAAGCGGCAAGGACGAGCTTCAGAAGATCTATGACAGCGTGAACAGAAAAACATGGTTCTCTGGATTTATACAGAACTCCACCTATAGTTTTAATGAGGACATCACATTTGATGTTGAGAAGCTTCAGAAACTTGTGGAGAAAGCAAACTGGGGCGATGTTGAAACTGCCGATGCAAAGCTTGGTCTTAACGAGGATAAGACGGCTTATGTTATCACCCCTGAGGTGCAGGGAAACAAGATAACCGATATGAAAAAGCTTGAAGCTTATGTTACGCAAAGCGTGGCGACAGGTGAGCTTAGCGTTGAGCTTGACAAAGACACAGGTTGTTATTCCCTTCCTGAGGTGAAGAGCGCAGACCTTGAGGACGATTGCAAGAAACGAAATGATGTTTTCCAGCTTTCTGTCACATATGATTTTGACTACACCACAGAAACTCTCACGGGCGAGGAGCTTATGAAGATCATAAAGCTCAAAGATGACGGAAGCTACACTGTGGACAGAAAGAAAGCCATGGAGTATGTGGAAAAGCTCGCAAAGAAGTATGATACATATAATACTAAGAGAAAATTCCACGCCACTTTGCAGGGCGACATAATCGTGCCGACAAGCTCTGATGCTAAATACGGCTGGTGGATAGATCAGGAAAAGACTTGTGACGATCTTGTGGATATGCTTGAAAAGGGCGAGAGCGTTGACAAGGTAGACCCTATCTATTACAGTACCGGTTATTTTGACTTTACAGGCGTTGAGTCTGCGAGAAGCAAGGATGATGATATAGGCGACACTTATATTGAGATAGACCTTACCGACCAGCACTTGTGGTATTATGAAAAGGGCAAGAAAAAGCTCGATACCTATATAGTTTCAGGTCAGACCACATCTGAGGCGAGAACAACTCTCCCTGGTGTTTATAAGCTGTGGTCAAAGGAGACCAACAAGCGTATGAAGGACACAAATGCCGACGGCGACGAGTGGGATACAAAGTGCAACTTCTGGAACAACGTTTCTCTCTGCGGAATAGGTCTTCACGATTCAACGTGGCGAGGCGGATATTTCGGCGGTGAGATATACAAATACAACGGCTCTCACGGCTGTATAAATATGAGCTATGACGACGCCAAATATGTTTATGACAACGTGCCTTATGGTACGCCTGTTGTTATGTACTACAAGTCTGCGAAATAATAAGGACGGTCAAGGTATCATGCCTTGACCGCTTTTTGTAAGGAGTGTTTTTTATGGAAAAGATATTATACAGAGAGGGCTTTACGACTGAGGAGCTTCCAAACGAGGTGATAGAGCGTATCAAAGGCGTTTCCTATAAGGAAAATCCCTATGTGAAGCTGGGCGACCTTGCCTATCTTCGTGTGAGATATTATGACTTTGAGCATAAGGTGCAGTCGGGGGAGCTTATCGTGGCGAGGAAGCTTGCGCAGGAGGTTCTGGATATCTTCTATGAGCTTTTCGAGGGCGGTTATGAGATAGAAAAAATCAGGCTCGTGGACGAGTATGACGCTGATGATGAAAGGTCAATGGCGGATAACAATTCCTCTGCCTTCAATTATAGGGTGGTGGCTGGTACCAACACTATCTCGGCTCACAGCTACGGCAGGGCGATAGACATAAACCCTCTTATAAATCCTTATATAGTGGGGAATAAGGTCATGCCTGCCAATGCTGCAGAGTATGCAGACCGTGACAAGGCTTTTGATCACAAGATTGACAGAACAGACCTTTGCTATTGCATTTTCAGGCGTCACGGCTGGAAATGGGGTGGCGACTGGAACAATTCTAAGGATTATCAGCATTTTTACAAAGAGTACGATTCTCCGCTGAAAATGGCTGTAAATAAGCTGAAAAGAGCGTTGTTACGTTAGTTTGCGAGGTTTACCTAGGAAAGCGATATGAAATCATAAGTTATATATGTATACCGATTAACTAAAAATTAATAATGAATTTATGCAAGTTTTATCATTCGCTCTTGCATTTTGCTGTAATGTGTGTTATAATGATTAAGCCGCCAAAAAAGACGGCAAAAGGCTATTTTCTTGCATTTGTGTGAAAAACCACGCTTTGGGTTTACTTGCGCTTATGCAGGATTGCAGGATTTTAATTTCTTCCTGCAAATTTTTTTATTAAAAACAGCTAAAAATCGGCTATGAGCCGTGAAATAACATACGTTGCTGAACGATAAGCTATAATTTTTTTACAGTTTGGCAGGAAAGGGTGATAAAAATGGAACGCATGGAGGATATGACTAATGTAAAAAGCCTGTATTCACCGAAATTCGAGCATGATAACTGCGGAATAGGTGCTGTTGTGAACATTAAGGGCAAAAAGAGCCACGATACTGTTGCAAATGCGCTGACTATCGTTGAAACGCTTGAGCATCGTGCTGGTAAGGACGCAGAGGGCAAAACAGGTGACGGAGTAGGTATCCTGCTTCAGATCTCACATAAATTCTTCAAGAAGATCGCCGCCGCTGAGCTTGGAATCACGCTTGGCGAGGAGAGAGACTATGCCGTTGGTATGTTCTTCTTCCCACAGAACGAGCTTGCGAGAAATCAGGCAAAGAAGATGTTTGAGATAATCGCCGAAAAAGAGGGTCTGGAGATCCTTGGCTGGAGAGTCGTTCCTGCAAAGCCTGAGGTGCTTGGCAAGAGAGCTGCCCAGTGTATGCCTGCCATAATGCAGTGCTTCATCAAGCGTCCAAAGGGCGTTAAAAAGGGTCTTGATTTTGACCGCAAGCTATATGTTGCAAGACGTGTGTTCGAGCAGTCGAATGAGGACACCTACGTTGTATCGCTTTCAAGCAGAACTATAGTATATAAAGGAATGTTCCTTGTGCAGGATCTCAGAAAGTTCTTCCCTGACCTTCAGGATAAGGACTACGAGTCTGCTATCGCTATGGTACATTCAAGATTTTCTACCAACACAAACCCAAGCTGGCAGAGAGCTCATCCTAATAGAATGATCGTTCACAACGGTGAGATAAACACTATCAGAGGCAATGCTGATAAAATGCTCGCTCGTGAGGAAACGATGAAGTCTGAGCATTTGAAGGGAGACCTTGATAAAGTCACACCTGTTGTAAACACAGAAGGCTCTGACTCAGCAATGCTCGACAACACACTTGAATTTTTGGTCATGAGTGGAATGGATCTGCCACTGGCTGTCATGATAACGATCCCTGAGCCATGGGATAACAACGGCACGATGAGTCAGGCTAAGAAAGACTTCTATCAGTATTACGCAACTATGATGGAGCCATGGGACGGACCTGCTTCTATCCTTTTCTCTGACGGAGATATCATGGGTGCAGTGCTTGACAGAAACGGTCTGCGTCCGTCAAGATATTATATCACAAAGGACGGCAATCTTATCCTTTCATCTGAGGTTGGCGCACTTCCTATCCCGTCAGACAATATCGTTGAAAAGGAACGACTTCGCCCAGGCAAAATGCTTCTTGTTGATACTGTTCAGGGCAGAGTTATCGACGATGACGAGCTTAAGGAATACTACGCTTCAAAGCAGCCTTACGGCGAGTGGCTTGACAGCAACCTTGTCAGACTTAAAGACCTTAAGATACCAAACATCAAGGTAGAGGAACACGGCTACGAGGAAAGACAAAGACTTCAGAAAGCTTTTGGCTATACTTATGAGGACGTTATGACATCTATCCTGCCAATGGCAAAGAACGGCTCTGAGTCTATTGCCGCTATGGGTACAGACAGCCCGCTTGCGGTGCTTTCAAAAGAGCCTCAGCCACTGTTCAACTACTTCAAACAGCTCTTTGCACAGGTAACAAATCCGCCTATAGACGCTATCAGAGAGGAAATAGTTACCTCCACAACTGTCTATATCGGTGAGGACGGCAACATTCTTGAAGAAAAGCCTGAAAATTGCAAGGTAATGAAGATACACGACCCTATCCTTACCTCAACAGATATCCTTAAAATAAAGAATATGCACATTCCTGGCTTTAAGGTAGCTGTTATCCCTATACTTTATTATAAGAACACAAGACTTGAAAAGGCTATAAACAGACTTTATATAGAAGCAGACAAGGCGTTCAGCGAGGGCGCAAATATCCTTATCCTTTCAGACAGGGGAGTTGACGAGAACCACCTTGCTATCCCGTCACTGCTTGCAGTATCAGCGCTTCATCAGCACCTTGTTGTTACAAAGAAGAGAACATCTCTTGCTATTATCCTCGAAAGCGGCGAGCCTAGAGAAGTTCATCATTTTGCAACACTGCTTGGCTATGGTGCTTCCGCTATCAACCCTTATCTTGCTCAGGAAACTATCCACGAGCTTATTGCTGACGACCTTCTCGACAAGGATTACTATGCCGCTGTTGACGATTATAATGCGGCTGTTCTCCATGGTATCGTAAAGATAGCTTCAAAAATGGGTATCTCTACTATACAGTCATATCAAGGCTCACAGATATTCGAGGCTATCGGTATCGGTCAGGACGTTATAAACAAGTATTTCACAGGTACTGTCAGCAGAATAGGCGGTATCACAATATCTGACATCGAGAAAAATGTTGACAGACTTCATACATCAGCCTTTGACCCTCTTGGACTTGGCACAGACACAGAGCTTGAATCAAGAGGAAGCCACAAGTTCAGAAGCGGCAAGGAGGAGCATCTCTACAATCCTCAGTCTATCTATCTGCTCCAGCAGGCTGCAAGGACTGGTGACTATGAAACATACAAGAAGTATTCAAAGCTTATCTCTGAGGAAATGGACCCTGTGAACATCAGAGGTCTTATGGATTTCAACTTTGCTGAAAATCCTGTTCCACTGGAGGAAGTTGAGAGCGTTGATTCTATTGTAAGAAGATTTAAGACGGGCGCTATGTCCTACGGCTCTATCTCGCAGGAAGCTCATGAAGCACTTGCTATCGCAATGAACAGACTTCACGGCAAGTCAAACTCAGGCGAGGGCGGTGAGAGCCTTGACAGACTTCTCACAAAGGGTACTTCTGAGGACAGATGTTCAGCTATCAAGCAGGTGGCTTCGGGACGTTTCGGTGTAACTTCAAGATACCTCACATCTGCTGATGAGATACAGATAAAAATGGCACAGGGAGCAAAGCCTGGCGAGGGCGGTCATCTCCCTGGCAAAAAGGTTTATCCATGGATAGCTAAAACAAGACACTCCACACCTGGCGTGTCGCTTATCTCACCTCCGCCACACCACGATATCTACTCTATCGAGGACTTGGCTCAGCTTATCTATGACCTGAAAAACGCAAACAAGAACGCAAGAATTTCTGTAAAGCTTGTTTCTGAGTGCGGTGTTGGTACAGTTGCGGCAGGCGTTGCAAAGGCAGGCGCAGGTGTTATCCTTATCTCAGGCTATGACGGCGGTACAGGTGCGGCTCCGAGAAACTCTATCTACAATGCAGGACTTCCATGGGAACTTGGACTTGCAGAAGCACATCAGACCCTTATCAAGAACGGTCTTAGAAACAAGGTCGTTATCGAAACAGACGGCAAGCTCATGACAGGCCGTGATGTTGTTATCGCAGCGATCCTTGGCGCAGAGGAGTTCGGCTTTGCAACAGCTCCGCTGATAACACTCGGCTGTGCAATGATGAGAGTATGTAATCTTGATACTTGCCCATTTGGTGTTGCAACACAGAACCCGGAGCTTAGAAAGAAGTTCCCCGGCAAGCCTGAATATGTAATGAACTTTATGATATTCGTGGCTTCCGAGCTTAGAGAATATATGTCAAAGCTTGGCGTAAGAACAGTTGACGAGCTTGTGGGAAGAATTGACCTTATCAAGCCAAAGGCTGGTATCACAGGCACTGCGGCACAAGTTGACCTTTCTAATATCATCAACTCTGATTACGTTTCAGAAAAGGTAGAATACAACAAGAAATCCAAGTATGACTTCAAGCTTGAAAACACTCTTGATGAAAAGGTACTCATGAAGGAGTTCGAGAAAAATCTTGAGAGTGGTGAGAAGAAGTCTATCACAGTAAATGTCAAGAACACAGACCGTTCATTCGGTACTATCTTCGGCTCAGAGATAACAAGAAAGTATTATAACACACTTGCTGACGATACATACAAGATAGTCTGCAACGGCTCAGGCGGACAGAGCTTCGGCGCATTTATCCCGAACGGCTTGACCTTGGAACTTGTGGGCGACTCTAACGACTACTTTGGCAAGGGACTTTCAGGCGGTAAGCTTGTGGTCTATCCTCCTAAGGATTCTACTTTCAAAGCCGAGGACAATATCATTATCGGTAACGTTGCACTTTACGGCGCAACAAGCGGTAAGGCGTTCATCGACGGTGTTGCAGGCGAGCGTTTCTGCGTAAGAAACTCAGGCGCAGTGGCAGTTGTCGAGGGCGTTGGCGACCACGGCTGTGAGTATATGACAGGCGGCTGTGTGGTAGTTATCGGCAAGACGGGCAAAAACTTTGCGGCAGGTATGTCGGGCGGTGTAGCTTACGTTCTTGACGAGGACAGACACCTTTACACAAGACTCAACAAGGAAATGGTACTTTTCTCTGAGGTCAAGGAGAAGTACGATATCATTCAGCTCAAAGACCTTATCCAGCAGCACGTTGATGCAACAGGCTCTGAAAAGGGCAAGCGTATTCTTGATAACTTTGAGGAATATCTGCCTAAGTTCAAGAAGATAATCCCTCACGATTACAAGAAGATGATGTCTGCTATAGCTTCAATGGAAGAAAAGGGTATGAGTAGCGATCAGGCGCAGATAGAAGCATTCTATCAGATCATCAACGGCAAGCAGTAAGCCTGCGCACATGAGATATTGTACTTTTAAAATCGAAAGGAGGATATACTTGCTGTGAAAGCAAGTATAGTTGAGATATGGGAAAGCCAACTGGTTTTATGGACTATAAGCGTGAGGACGCAGCAGCGTTCTCCGTTGAGGAACGTATAAAGAATTTTAATGAATTTCACACTCCTCTTTCAAAGGAGGAGCAGCAAAAGCAGGGAGCAAGATGTATGGACTGCGGTGTGCCGTTCTGTCAGGCAGGAATGAAGATAGGCAACGCATTTTCAGGCTGTCCGCTTAACAATCTTATCCCTGAATGGAACGACCTTATATACAAGGGCAACTGGGAGCAGGCATATTACAGACTTCATATGACGAACAATTTTCCTGAGTTCACATCAAGAGTTTGTCCTGCACTTTGCGAAAAAGCCTGCACCTGCGGAGCTAATGGCGACGCTGTTACCACAAAGGCTAACGAATACGGCATTATCGAAAATGCTTATGCCTGCGGATATGCTTCAGCAAGAGTGCCAAAGGTAAGAACAGGAAAGACTATTGCTGTTATAGGCTCAGGCCCGTCAGGTCTTGCTGCCGCTGACCAGCTCAATCAGAGAGGTCACAGTGTAACAGTTTTCGAGCGTGAGGACAGAGTGGGCGGTCTGCTTATGTACGGCATACCGAACATGAAGCTTGAAAAGCAGATAATCGAGCGCAAGATAAACATAATGAAAGAAGAGGGCATCGAGTTCCGCACAGGCGTTAATGTGGGCAAGGATATCACAGCGGCTGAGCTTCTCAAGGACTTCGACAGAGTAATACTTTGTTGTGGTGCTTCAAACCCTAGAGATATCAAAGCCGAGGGCAGAGATGCAAAGGGTATCTATTTTGCAGTGGATTTTCTGAAATCCACAACTAAGGCACTGCTGAACGGCGGTCTTACGGATAAAAACCACATTTCCGCAAAGGGCAAGAACGTCATGGTAATAGGTGGCGGAGATACAGGAAATGACTGCGTTGGTACAAGCGTAAGACATGGCGCAAAGAGCGTTTTGCAGCTTGAAATGATGCCAAAGCTTCCTGACACGAGAACCGAGAACAACCCATGGCCGCAGTGGCCAATGGTCTGCAAGACAGATTACGGTCAGGAGGAAGCTATCGGTGTGTTCGGTCATGACCCGAGAGTTTATCAGACAACTGTCAAGGAGTTTCTCAAAGACAAAAAGGGCAATCTTAAGGGCGCAGTGCTTGTAAAGCTCTCTCCGGAGAAAGACCCTAAGTCAGGCAGAACGATAATGAAGCCTGTTGAGGGCAGCGAATACAAGGTAGAAACTGAGCTTGTTCTTATTGCGGCAGGCTTTCTGGGATCTGAAAGCTATCTCACAAAGGCTTTTGGCGTTGAGGTAGACGGCAGAACGAATATCGCAACAGCCGACGGCACACATCAGACGAACGTGAAGAACGTCTTTGCCGCAGGCGACGTGCGCAGAGGACAGTCACTTGTAGTATGGGCTATCAGAGAGGGCAGAGATGTTGCCCGTGAGGTGGATAAGAGCCTTATGGAGTATACAAATCTGTAATACGAGATAAAAATATAACACCGTCCGAGGAGTTCGGGCGGTGTTTTTTGTGTGTAGGGTATCGTGGCAGGGGAAAAAGCTTTGACATCATAATCTATGTTCCACTACATAGTCCCTTATCGTAAATTTTTAAGAAATATCACAGAACATCACACAAAACAAAAACAGCTATCAAACCACGCATTTACGCAATTTAATAGCTGTTTTGCTGGAGCTGCTAACCGGGCTTGAACCGGTGACCTCGTCCTTACCAAGGACGTGCTCTACCTACTGAGCCATAGCAGCAAACCAATTACAGTAATATATTATACACTATCTCTGCCGCTTTGTCAAGCCCTTTTCACAACTTTTTTACTCTATTCCCTCATCATCATCGTCATCTGCCTGAACACTTGGGTCGTAATCATCATATGTGTCCATAAAATTGTACTTCTTGCCCTTGTATTCGTATTGTATCACAGTGCGCAGATTGACGTTATAAACGCTCTTGAAAATATTGTTTTCAATGTTGGGATTGGTGGCACGAAACTTTGCTATAAGCTCCTTCATTTCCTGCCGCTTTGATACCTCACCCTTTTTCTCTGACCCCTCGTAGCTCTCAGTGAAACGGCAGTCACAGCGGATAAAATGCAGATCGTTCTGCTCCACCCAGCGGATAATGTCCGCCTCTTTCACCATGTACAGTGGTCTGATAAGCTCCATGCCTGCGTAGTTCCTCGAGTGCAGCTTCGGCATCATAGTCTGAATCTGTCCTCCGTATACCATGCTCATGAGTATGGTTTCTATAACATCATCAAAATGATGTCCCAAAGCTATCTTGTTGCACCCAAGATCCTGCGCAAATTTGTAAAGCCAGCCACGCCTCATTCTTGCACAAAGATAGCATGGGTTGCGTTTTGTGTTGTATGCAATGTCAAAGACCTTTGTTTCAAACATTTTTATGGGTATTCCCATAAGCGCCGCATTGTCGATTATTCTCTGCCTGTTTGCGTCGCTGTAGCCTGGGTTCATTACAATAAATTCTAGCCCTATGTCCATGCCCTGATATTTCTGCAAATGCTGCATACACTTAGCAAGAAGCATTGAGTCCTTGCCACCTGATATGCACACCGCTATTTTGTCCCCCGGCTTTATCATATCGTAACGCTCATATCCCATTACGAACTTGTTCCATATATCTCTGCGAAAATCAGTAACGATGCTCCGCTCTATCTTCTGCTGTGGCGTCAATATTCTTGACATCTCAAACTCTCCTTAAAATCATATACTTAAATTCTACTATTTTTATGGGATTTTGTCAACCATATTCGTGTTGACATTGTATTGTGATATTGTTATAATATAATAAAGTATTAAAGCAGGAGGATATCATGAGCGAAAATATAGAGCGTGAGATAAAAATTTCTCTCACAAAAGAACAATATAACATCGCCGAAAAGCTTTTTCAGTGGAACAAAATAATCGAGCAGACCAATTTTTATTATATCCCGCAAAGAGATTCAGGCATGACAAGTATCCGTGTCAGGCAGATAGGCGAAAAATATTTTTTGCAGCTTAAAGCACCTATCTCCGAAAACGGTGCACTTCATGTGAAAAAAGAGTATGAACAACAGCTTGACAGCCTGCCTGAAAAGCTCACCGCACAGGAGCTTTCAAAGCTTGTGGGGAGAGATTTCCCTGCCGCTGACCTTACAGGCTCTTTGCATACTCAGCGCAAGCTCTGCACCGATTTCGACCATGTTGAGATATGCCTAGACAAAAGCGAATATCTCGGCGTGACCGACTATGAGTTGGAGCTTGAATATACAGCAGACTATCCCGAAAAGCCTTTGGAGATACTGAAAAATGCAGGTATCACACAGGGAGAAGCGGTAATAGGCAAGTATGCAAGGTTTATGGAAAGAGCGAAAAAGCTGGGCAAGTGCTGATTTTCGCCTATCTGCGGTCATTTTCTATGAAAAAGCACCCACAGCCTGCAAAGGTTTGGGCAATAATGATAATTGACAGTGACGTTATAATATGTTATTATATTAAAGTGTTAAAACGTATGAAATGGTATTTTGACGATACCCGAAAGGAAGTTAATAATGAAAAGATCTATTTTTAAGACTATCGCATCACTTTCCGCTGCTGCCATGATGCTTTTGGCTGTAGGCTGCGGAAGCACATCTGATTCTTCATCAGCAGCAGGCACAAACAGCACAGCCGCTGCAACAGGCGAGGATAACTCACTTCAGAAAGTTCTTGATTCAGGCAAGCTTGTGCTTGGTCTTGACCCAACATTCAAGCCAATGGGCTACACGGACGAGAACGACAACATCGTAGGCTTTGATATCGACGTTGCAAAGGAAGTTTGCTCAAGACTTGGTGTAGAACTTGAAACTTACTCTGTAAACTGGGATACAAAGGAGCAGGATCTTAATGCAGGCACAATAGATTGTATCTGGAACGGCCTTTCTGTCAGCGATGAGAGAAAGAAAGTAATGCTCATGAGCGAGCCTTACATGAAGAATGAAATGGTGTTCGTTGTAAACGGCTCAAGCGACGTTGCTTCACAGGCTGATCTTGCAGGCAAGAACATTGCCGTGCAGAACGGCTCAACAGCACAGGAAACACTTCTTGCATCTGACGTTGTAGCAAATGGTGCGACAACAACGGAGCTTGCAACAAATGTTGAAGCCCTCCAGCAGTTGGAGCTTAACATGGTAGACGCAGCGTTCCTTGACTCAGTAGTTGCAAACTACGAGATATCCACATCAGGCAAGGATTACAAGGTGCTTCCTGACGGCCTTGACCCAGAGGAGTACGCTATCGGCTTCAGACTTGGTGATCAGGCACTTTGCGACAAGATCGAGGAGATCCTTCACGAAATGAAGCAGGACGGCAAGCTCGCTGAGATATCAACAACTTGGTTCGGAAGCGACATCACGACCATAGAATAATCACAAAAACATTCAATCGGACAGTCTTCGGGCTGTCCGATTTTTTTGCTTTATTAAGTTTTTTTGTGTGTCATATCTTTAGAAAATAAAAAGTCTCGCAAACAACGTGTTTACGAGACTTTTTGGCGGAGAAGGAGGGATTCGAACCCTCGATGAGCTATTAACCCATACACGAGTTCCAGTCGTGCGCCATAAACCGGGCTAGGCGACTTCTCCAGTTTATCATTTTTTATATGTGTCACACTATCTAAGCGACTTTAATATTATACCATATGATCTTTTACTTGTCAAGACATTTTTGAAACTTTTTTTGTTCTTTTCTTATTCAGAAGTTCTGTGTAAAAAAAGTTTTCTCTGCGATGCTTTATTAACAATATTCTGAAAAGTTTTCATTTTATTTTCTATATGAACATGTTACCGAAAATTTTCGCAATCTCGAAAACGATTAAGCAAATCATTTGGTTGATTTATAACAAATTTAATCAAATATATGTATTGGTAATATTGAAAATATCTTAATAATTTTACCACAAAAATAAAAAAGTCTTTAAAAAGTTTACGAAAATTCACAAAATGCCTTTGACAACTCGAGGCAAATGTGGTATAATGTTTGAATAACTGTAGGGCGAAGTGCGTCTAAATGCGACATTATAGAGAAGGTGAGACATTTTGGGAAGAAAACGCATTGGAGTGATATTGTCTGAGGCAGAAAGCTATTATCAGGAAAGATTGCTGAGAGGCGTAATGACAAAGGCTTTTCAGCTTGACTATGATGTGCTTATCTTCACAAGCTTTGTCAAAGTGTCATTCTTAAAAGCAGTGTCTGCTGGAGAAATGCAGATATATGACGCTATAAATTATGATAAGCTCGATGGCGTTATCGTTTTGGCAGATACATTAAAAATGCCTGGGCTTTTTGACAAAATATGCAGGGATATAGATGAGAAATGTCATGTTCCTGTGGTTTTTATAGATGGAAGCTATAAGGACTATGAAAGTATTTATACCCGTGACGAAATACCTTTTATGCAATTGACAGAACATCTTATCGAGGTCCATGGATGCAGGAAGATACTTTTTTTGAGCGGTCCGCTGGAGACTGCCACCACTCGTGAACGGCTTGCGGGATATAAGCGTGCTCTTGAAAAGCATGGCATAGAGTATGATCCGGACTTTGTCTGCTTTGACGGAGGCTTCTGGTATGATAAAGCGGCAGAGGTGGCAAATAATATCATCTATGGCAGACGTAAAAAGCCTGACGCTATCGTTTGCTGTGGAGATTATATGGCTATAGGTGTTGTACATGAATATCAGAAAAACGGTTTGAGCGTGCCTGAGGATATGATAGTTGCAGGTTATGACGCAATAGACGAGGCTATCCATTGCGTGCCAGCTATAACCTCGTGCTCACCGCCGATCTTTGAAACTGGCGTGAACGCAGTAATGACCATTGAGGCAAGGATCAAAGGCGTTGAACCGCAGGGCCTTATAGAGGACGGCGGCAAGGTGGAGATAGGTGCTTCCTGCGGCTGTCATGAGGATTACAGCTATACAAAGCGTGATCTTTTATCATCTCAGAACAAGATGAATTATCATGAATTTTTGGACAGCAATATGACCGATATAATGGCTTGCTCTAAAGATCCCGATGATCTGATGGCCAGGATACAATATTTTCTCTATCTTATCATTGGTCAGGAGAGGTATTATCTCTGCCTTAATGAGGATTGCCTTGGAGAGCATGAGATAGTCGATGAGATCTCCACTGTTCCAAAGGAATATAAAGAAAATATGGTGCTTTATATAAGAAACGTTGACGGCAAAAGCAGAACTCTTCATGATCCTTTTGAACTCAAAGAGATATTTCCTGATCTGGATGAAGAACGAGAAAGCCCTTGTGCATTCTTTATCACTCCGGTACATTTTATAGATCGGTGCTATGGCTATGCTGTATTGTCTTACGGTGACGAAATAAAATCGATAGATATCACTTATCGTAATTGGACAAATCATGTAAGCAATGCTCTGGAATCAATGCGGATACGAAACTCCATAGCTAATCTTGCAGTCCGTGACGCTATGACAGGTGTTTATTCGAGAATAGGCATTGAGAAAAATATCCAGTTTGTTGTTGACAGAATGTCAAATCCGAAAAATAAGGCTTTTATCGCTGTCTGCGATCTGGACTGCCTTAAAAAGATAAATGATAATTTTGGCCATAACTGCGGTGATATTGCAATAAAAGCGATCGCAGACGCAGTTTTGGCATCGACAAAAAATAACGAGATATGTGCAAGGGTAGGCGGCGATGAGTTTGTGGTGATAGGCTGTAACGACTATAACGACAACTATCCTGAACGATTTTCTGCAAGGGTCAACGACCGGCTTAGGGTATATAACAAGTTTGCAGGTAACGAGTTTGAGGTCAGCGTTAGTATAGGCGGTATTTGTAAACATATAACAGATGTCCACGAGCTTGAAGATATGTTTACACAGGCGGATAAGATAATGTACGCAAGTAAATTGGAAAGACATAAAAACAGGAAATAGCAATAGATAAAATATCAGTGCATTACAACGGACGGTCAGTGATCGTCCGTTTTTGCGTGTGAGAGACACATATCCACTTGACTTATAGGCTCAAATGTAGTATAATGTAAAAGTTAAGGCGGTTTTCTGCCTGTTAGTAAGACGATTTTTTCGGAAAGGAAATGGATAATAAAATGGCTAAAGCTAAAAAAATAACGGCTGCTCTTACTGCCGCATTGCTTTGTACTGCAAGCCTTACCTCTTGCTCAGACACAAGCTATGTGATGACAGCAGGTGACAGCAAGATAAACGCAGGTATCTACATTTATAATGAGCTTACAGAAATGTCATATCAAATGACGATGATGTATTATCAGAAAGGCATCAAAAAGGACTATTTCGATCAGAAGGTAGACGGAAAGGCATTTGACGAGTATCTTTCAGATTATGCTCTCACTGCAACTAAGGAGTATGCGGCTGTAGTTGACAAGTTCAACGAGCTTGGACTTACTCTTTCAGATGAGGATATAAAGTCCATTAATGACAGCATAAGCAGCACATGGGATTCTCAGGGCGAGTTTTACGAGTCAGAGGGTATCTCAAAGGAATCTGTAAAGCTTGCACTCAAAGGCTCTAAAATGAGAGAAGAGCTTTTTGATCACTACTATGCAGAGGGCGGCGAGGAAGCCGTTTCAGACGATGAAATGGTGAAGTATCTTGATGATAACTACCTGAGATATAAATCCATTTCCTTTGCAAAAACTAAAGCATCAACTGATTCTTCATCATCAGCCACCGATTCTTCTACAGACTCAGCAGACGCTGCAAATGAGGAAGCCAAGGCAAAAAGAGATGAGTTCCTTGAAAAGGCTCAGGGAGTTTCGTTTGACGATTTCGACTGCATTATAGACGAGTACAACGACTATGTTGCTTCAAAGAAAGCCGCAGATTCAAGCTCCGCCACTGACAGCGATTCATCAGCCTCAGACAGCAGCACGACTTCTGACGACACTTCTTCTGTAGCAGAGAGCGACACAAGTTCTACAGCTTCCGACGATACATCTTCTGTATCTGACAGCACAGCAGAATCAAGCTCCGCTGCAGACAGTGACTCGTCAACAGACAGCTCATCATCAGAGCCAGACCCATATGCAAATGAGAAAATGGCGAACTATGGTGCAATGGACGATTCACAGAAAGACACTACAAACGGCAAGATACTCAAAGAAGTAAGCGGTATGAGCACAGACGTTGCAACAGCTTATGAGGACGATAACGCATATTACATTCTTATCAAGGGCGATGTTAAGGACAGAGATACAGAATATGCCAAGGACAATCATGAAGATCTTCTAAAAGAAATGAAGAGCGATGAATTTCAGAAGAAATTAACAAGCTGGGTAGAAAAGCTTGACATCAAGGTGAACAACAAGGCCATAAAGCGTTACACACCGAAAGTGGTCTACGATAAGCAGACAGAGTATTACAGCAAGAACAATAATTCATAGCAGATAAAATTACC
>UMBB01043979.1_pt1 | contig 17252 bp, 16 predicted proteins | sample 1963851 | NCBI WGS metagenome assembly UMBB01 (sample SAMEA4835930, study PRJEB28245) | human gut metagenome | biome: gut microbiome; material: fecal sample | place: Denmark | collected 2008
AAGCGATATTACAAAGTTTGCGCATTCATCAATAACAAGCACTGCCGGGTCGGTGGTTTTGCTTTTAACATACGGCGCAATAGCGCGCACCGCAATGCCGCTGGCACCAATAAATATCAGCGCGTCAGCCTTATTAAAATACTCAGCGCAAACAGCCTTATAATTGTCAACAGCAGTTAAACCTTCGCATACACCGGCAAACTTCGGCATAGTGCAGCATTTTGCCTCGCAGCCAATGCCTGCCAAAAACCTGCCTATGGCGGCGTTAAGCAATCCGCCGCGTTTGCTGAAGGAAAAAATAACTGCCAGCATTATTTAACCTCAGGTTTAATATCCAGTTTGCTGGGGTCTGCTTCGCGGTAGCCGTGCGCAAAGGTCGGATTATACAGTTCGCTTCTGTCGTATTCACTGCCAAGGAAGTAGCCGACAGTAATGAGCGCGGTTTTGGTAATATTATATTTGGCCGCGGTTTCGGCAATAGTGCCTACCGTGCAGCGGCAAACTTTTTCGTCCGGCCAGGAAGCCTTATAAACAATGGCTGCCGGGGTATCTTCCTTATAACCGCCTGCAATGAGTTCTTTCTGGAGTTTTTCCAGCATGCTGGAGCTTAAAAAGATTACCATTGTTGCATTGTGCGCAGCATAATCGGCAATTTTTTGTTTTGAAGGAACAGGAGTGCGCCCTTCCATACGGGTAATAATAACCGACTGGCTTACATTCGGCAGAGTGTATTCTGCTTTTAAAGCGGCAGCAGCAGCGCAGAAGGAACTTACGCCGGGCACAATTTCATAATCGAGCCCATAGCTGCGTAGGAGGTCAATCTGCTCGCGGTGAGCGCCGTAAATGCTGGGGTCGCCGGTGTGCAAGCGTACAACCAGCTTGCCGCTCTGTGCTGCCGGTACCATGGCTGCAATAACTTCTTCCAAAGTCATTTTTGCGCTGTCCATAATTACGCAGTCAGGTTTAGCATATTTTAAAAGTTCTGGGTTAACTAAGGAACCGGCATAAATAATAAGGTCAGCCTTTTCCAAAAGTTCTTTGCCTTTCACCGTAATTAAATCCACGGCACCCGGTCCTGCGCCAATAAAATAAATCATTTGTCAAACTCCTTTTCCTTAACTAAAATTATCGAAAAATAACTGCTTTTTTCGTCAATCTCATTCAAATCACGGTAAACTTTTTCGCCTGGCAGGCCGCAGCGTTCTACCATTGCGGCATGGCTCAAAAGTCCGCGTTCTTTAAGTTCGTCGCGCACACTGGCAATCTGGCTGGCCGATTTCATCAGCACCTTGTTGCCGGGCGCGTCTAAAAATTTACTCGATTCTTTATAACTGCCGGGCAGGATGATTAAAGGCTCTGCCTTTTCGCACAGTGATACGTTAAGCTTTGCGGCAACGGCGCAGAAACTGGTTACACCGGCAACGAGCTCTGCATCATAGCCTGCTTTAAGCACCAGCTTATGCACATAAATGCAGGTTGCGTAAACAGTCGGGCAGCCAAGCGTGATAAACACCACGTTTTTGCCTTCATCCAAAAGTTTGGTAATGGTGTCAGCACCTTCCTGGTGTGCCTTTGCCAAAGCGTCTTTATCCTTCGTCATCGGCATGTAAATAACAACCTGTTCCTTTTCGTCGATATTTACAATCTGATTAACGATATTTTTTGCAGTCATAATATCGCCGTCACCTTTGGGAAGCGCCACAACATCGCATTCCTTCAAAAGGCGCACCGCCTTCAGCGTCATCAGCTCCGGGTCGCCGGGGCCAATGCCTACGCTGTACAATTTACCTCGCATTATCTTCATCCTTCCTTTTCATCTGATGCAGTTTTATTAGTTCATCAGCATGGGCTGTTTTGCCCAAAATGCCATATACGTTGGAGAACATCAGCGCGCCGGTTTTTAATTTGCCGTGCACGCGGTGCTGCATATAATAATCTATCTTTTCCGTAACGGCAGGCATAACTTTGTCAAACAGGTTTTCTGCCTTTAAAATTTTTATAACTTCGTCAGTAGTCAGTGCTTCGTAAATTTTACGCCCTGTTTCAAGGCCAGCACCGTTAAACAGAGCCTGCAAAGCAAACAGCTCGGTGCGGCAGTCCGCATATTTGCTGTGCGTATTCATTACGCCCTGCGCCAGTTTAACAAGCTTGCCGCTGTGCCCTATTAAAAGCAGGCTTTCAAAGCCCTTATACACGGCATAGTCCAAAAGCTCGCCGACAAAGTTGCTGCATGTAACGGCGTTGTCAATATCCACCTGCAAGTTATCGCGCGTAAAATCTTCGCCGTAGTTGCCAAAAAACACCAATAAATCTTTATTGCCCTTTTCGGCCTGTACATTTATTTCGGTGTACATGGTTTCAATCAGCGCCGTGTCGCTCATAGGCTCAACTATGCCGCTGGTGCCCAAAATGCTGATGCCGCCTTCAATGCCAAGGCGCGGGTTAAAAGTTTTCGGCGCTATTTTTACACCTGCCGGAGCAGATATTGTTACCTTCAAGCTGCCGCTGTAATTAAACTGTTCTGCCGCATCACGCAGGCTTTTTAAAATCATTTTGCGCGGCACCGGGTTAATGGCAGGTCCGCCCACGCTGCACGCAAGACCCGGCTTTGTTACCCTGCCGACACCTTCGCCGCCTTCAATAACATCTTCCGGCGCGTCAGTTTTTTCTACTTTAGCATAAATTAAAATGCCGTTGGTGTCATCAGGGTCGTCGCCGCTGTCTTTTTGTATGGCACAGCAAGCGTAATCCGGCGTCATTTCAACCTCGTGCGTTTCAAGGTGCAGCCGCACGCCTTTGGGCGTATCTATATCGGCAAAATCAATGCGGCGCCCGGAAAGCAGCATCATAGCCGCGGCCTTGGCAGCAGCGGCAGCGCAGCTTCCGGTTGTGTAACCGCAGCGCATTTGTTTGCCCTGCGAAAATGTGTATTCTTCCATAAAAATCCTTTCCAATTCCGGCACAATACGCCGGAACAGCTGCCTTTAATAATAAAAAAGGCTCCTGCCCTACGGCAGAAGTCACAAATACCAACAACACCGCTTGCGCAGTGTTCCTTTTGCTCTCTCCATCGCCCGTAGATACAGCCATTATCAGCCATGCTTCCGGCTAAAACCGGCGGCGGGACCGCTGCGGGCTTGCACCGCAGTACACAGGCCGATTTATTCACTTACCGTATCATTATAACATAGAATTTTTAAAAGTCCAATAAAAATCGTTCCCGGCAAGTTAAATATTGCCCGCTTTGCCTGCCCCTGCTATAATAAAACAGATACAGGAGGACGATATTTATGAATATGCAGGAAATGATAGCACGCATTAACTTTCTGGCGCGCAAAAAACGCACCGAGGGCTTAACCGAAAGCGAACTTATTGAGCAGAAAGAACTTTACGAGCTTTACCTTGGCAACATCCGTGCGCAGGTAAAACAAAAGCTGGACAGCATTACCTTTGTTGATAAAGAACCGCCGGTGCAGCACTGATGTTTACTCTTGGACACGGAACCATTTATTATGAAGACGGCTTCATGCTTGTTATTAATAAACCGGCAGGCATGCTGGTGCACCCCACCGTTAAAGAGGACGGCAGCACTTTATATAATTTTGTAAAGCGGTATTACGAAGCCCGTAATATAGAAAGCGGCCTGCACCCTGTTTCAAGGCTCGACCGCAATACTTCCGGGCTTGTTGTTTTTGCCAAGCAGCCGCGCATACAGTTTTTGCTTTCGCAGCAGCAAATGGTAAAAAAATACCTCGGCATTACGGCAAAACTTCCGCCTGCCGCAGAAGGCATTATTGAAGCGCCAATTGCCCGCAAGGAAGGCAGCATAATTGAGCGCTGCATCAGCGAAAGCGGCAAATATGCCCGCACCGATTACCGCGTGCTTTTTACAAATAAAAATATGGCACTTGCAGAACTTACGCTGCACACGGGACGCACCCACCAGATACGCGTGCACCTTGCGCATATAGGCTGCCCGCTTTATAACGACAACCTTTACGGAACGCCCGGGCCGCAGAGCCGCCACGCGCTGCACGCCAGTTATTTAAAATTTACCCACCCCGTTACCGGCAGGGTTTTGGAAATTTCCTGCGGGCTTCCGGAAGATTTGCGTAAAATTATATACTAATTATCAATATAGTATGCTATAATTAACTTATAAAATTCTTGAAAAGGAGTTGTAGCAAATGCCATTAGTAACATCTACAGAAATGTTTAAAAAAGCCTATGAAGGACATTACGCTGTTGGCGCGTTCAATGTCAATAATATGGAAATTATACAGGGAATTGTTTCTGCCGCCAAGGAAGAAAATTCCCCTTTAATTTTGCAGGTTTCCGCGGGCGCGCGCAAATACGCCAGCCACATTTATTTAATGAAACTGGTAGAAGCAGCCGTTGAAGACACCGGCCTGCCCATCTGCCTGCACCTTGACCACGGCGAAGATTTTGAAATCTGCAAAGCCTGCGTTGACGGCGGCTTTACCTCCGTTATGATTGACGGCAGCAAGCATCCGTTTGAAGAAAACATTGAGCTTACCAAACGTGTTGTTGACTACGCCCACAACAAAGGGGTTGTTGTTGAAGCTGAGCTCGGCCGCCTTGCCGGTGTTGAAGACGCAGTTAAAGTAAACACCAAAGACGCTACCTACACCGACCCTGACCAGGCAGTTGAATTTGTAGAACGTACCGGCGTTGACTCTCTGGCTATCGCTATCGGCACCAGCCACGGCGCTTACAAATTTAAAGGCAAACCGGAACTTGACTTTGCCCGCCTTGAAAAAATTACCAACATGCTGCCGGGCTTCCCGCTTGTACTGCACGGCGCATCCACCGTTATTCCGCAGTTTGTTGAAGAATGCAACAAATACGGCGGCAAACTGGACGGCGCACAGGGCGTTCCGGAAGAGATGCTCTTAAAAGCAGGTAAATTCGGCGTTTGCAAAATTAACATTGATACCGACCTGCGCCTTGCAATGACTGCTTCCATCCGCAAATATATGCACGAACATCCTGCTGATTTTGACCCGCGCCAATACTTAAAACCTGCACGCGAAGCCATTAAACAAATGGTAGTTCACAAAATGCGCGACGTACTGAACAGCAGCGGCAGACTGTAATCCCCAAAGCCTCACGGCTGATGAAAGTGAATAGGTAAATTACAAAAGGGCAGGAAAATCTCCTGCCCTTGTTTTATGTTCTGAAATGTATAACAGCCTTTTACCTACAGTTGTAGGCAAAAGGCTATTTTTTTATTATTTACTTTTTCCGTTAACTATCAGTGAAATTGACGGCTGGCTGATATTGAACAAATTGCCGAGGAAGACCTGCGACAAGCCTTCTTCATGGTATAGGCGCAAAATCTCCTTGTTGCGTTCTTCCCGCGTTTTAAACGGTTTAATTTTTACCTGCTCCCGTTTTACTTCAAAACCGTAATCGCGCACTATAACTATTTTGCGTGTTCCGTCACTGTTCAGCACTTTAAGCTCCCATGTCTGCATACCGCTTTTGCTGTGCGGGTTATGCAGGCAAAACTCCACTTTGCCGTCGCCGATAGTTTCTTTCAGTGCAGCATTATCCAACGGTAAATCTTCCATCAGCATTTTGTCACCTCATCCCGTAAATTTAAAATTTAAAACATTTTCACAAAAGATTGCACTGTTAATTAGAAAGTCCACTGAACACCTGCATTGATTTGGTAGGTTTCGTCGTTGCCGTTGCCGAAAGATTTTTCAAAATCCATAAAGGCATAACTGTCTTTGCCCAATGCCGTTGCAAAACCGAAGCCTATGTCGTACCACGTGCCTTTGTTTTCAAAGGTTTCGCGCAGGCTGCCGGTTGCGTCCGTCGCCGTTATCGTCTGGTCGCCTAAAAATTCATGCAGCAGGTCTGCTTTAATGTAAACAGTACTGCGCTCGTCAACATCACGCCCAAGGCGGAAGCCCGCACGGCCGATTAAACTGTTAATGCCGTCTACATTTACTTTGGTATTCTGCGTGGTTGTGGTGTACTCTGCGCCGGTCACTCTTGCAAGCTGTAATTGTGCCTGAGGTTCAAAATACCAGTTATTGCCCATATCGTTCTTTTTGCCGTATTCCGCGCTTACGCTGAACACATTATTGCTGTAGTCGCCTGTTACACGTTCAAAACTTTCCTTGTCGCGGATGTCGAAATCGTTGGAAAGATGTCCCCATTTAGCAACGTAATCGGCATAATGCCCTTTATCGCCAAGCCAAGTGTCGTACAGCCACAAGCCATAGCGTTTGGTTTCGCCTTTGCCCATAATGTCGCTGTAAGTGGTGCTGCCATCCATGTAATCAATAGCAAAGCCTACACGGCGTTCGCCGTTATCGCAGTCCTGCTTTTCGTCATAGCCCATTTCGTACATTGTATTTTGGCTTCTAAATTCGCCATCCATGCCAATGCGGTCGTGGCGGATGCGCACCCACATGCCCTGTTCTTCTTCGCCGTTAATATAGCGCGCTTCGCCAAGGCGTTTATTCAGTCTATCCATATAAATGGCGTTTTTGTAATTGGCACGGCTCATATTGATAACAGTTTTACCGCTGTCGGTTAAATCTTCATCAGGGTTAACAACAGGGGTGTCGTTTTCTGTACGAATAAGATAAACATTATAGCTGTCAGAACCATTGCCATATGTTTTATCAACATATTTCGTACCCGGTTTTATTTCGCCAAAATCAGCATTGTTATAAGAATCGTTTTCAACTTTATTCTTTTCACTTTCGGCATTGTAATCGACATACTTAATATCAAAATTTACGTTTCTTATGCCGCGTCCCTTAACAGTGTAATTATTACCAAAACCGCCGCCTGCTTCGGCAACGGTGGCAAAACGCAGACGTTCGTTAACTTCCATTTGGTCTACTAAATCGCCCCCATTAACAATATCTAATATTTGTTTTTCTTTTGTACCAGTACCAACATAAATCATATCACTTAATTCGTGGTTGTCGGCATTTAAATTTACTTTAAAAGTATTGCTGCCGGTAAGAGTTCCTATATGAATTGCATTGGTTGTATTATTAGCGTTTGTTAAATCAATTACACTATTCTCGCCGTCAAGCGTAGTTACCCAGCTTTGGCCGGTTACATTCCATGTTGAACCTTCACCCATAGTTAAATTTACAGTACCGGCAGCAGTAACTTTTCCGTCAGTAAAGTGCGGGTCAAAAAATTCTAAATTACTGCTATCTTTCCAATCAGCGTCTTGGTAATCATCCACACGGCCTTCAAGATAACCATACTTACCCAAATCAAGATTTACAGCACCTAATTGTAATTTATTACTATCTATCCTACCATTGCCTGCTAAAATATCGCCTTGAATAGTAAGCTTGCCGCTGTAATTATCGCTGTTAATATTTACAACACCGTCTCTTGCTCCGACAATATCTCCGGTAATATAGCTGTTATCAAAACCTTGTAAGTTTACATTTACTTCACCGTGGTTTGTTTTTACACTATCTTCGCCGACTACCCCTGCAACTATCGCTATATGTTGGTTCGCAGTCGTTTCTTTTTCATTATTAAACAATCCTATATCAATTCTGCTATTCGAACTGTTTGCATTAATATTTACTGCACCATTTAAATTTATTGTACCGCCATCACCAGATGCCCAAACAGATTTGTTATTAGCAAGAATATTTATTTTATTACTATTCAAAGTAATATTTGCATTACCAAATTCATTACTACCAGCATAAATAGTTGAAGCATTACTATTTTTCTTATTAACTATTTTATCTGAAGTAATTGTAATTTTTCCATTTAACTTCTCCTTGCCAGCGTCATCTTCTTTATTTGTACTAAGCAGAATTTGACTGTTACCAACTGCAAATATACCAGATACATCAGATTTAATTTCAATATTATTGTCTGCTTTTAAATTTACATTTACGTTGGAATCTTCTTTATAAGTGTAAGCAAATAAGCCAACACCTTGAACATCTTTATCAGATATATCTTCTTTGTAATAATTTTTATTTAAATTATTATCTGAACTTGAATGAGCATTAATATAAATATTACTTGCGTCCAAATCTATGCTGCTATGTTTTTCTGATTTTTCTCCCAATCCAGGGTCACTGCCACGTTCTAACACAGTAATACCATTACTTGTATTTGCTGTAAAATCACCTGCTAAATTAATATCCAAATGACTATCATTCCATACAGCAATACCGCCAGCCCCATTATCTTCTCCATCAATCATACCTTGCATATATAAATGTTTTGCATTTACAGTCAAATTTGACTCTCCATACATAGAAATTACTGAATGCAAAATATCTTTATTGCTGCCACCATAAAATTGCAAATTTGCTCCAGTTCCACCTTCTATAGTTAAAATGGCTTGTGCATCATCTTCAGGACCATATCCACCATTCATTTCAATTGCACTACGATGATTTGGAGCATAAACAATAAATTTTTTCTCTCTGTCTCCTTCAGTACCAATATTGATAATTCCTGTGTATTCTTTAATTCCCAAACTTTCCCCAGCATCAAAATTAATAGCATCCCAATCTCCAGTACTAGCTGTATTATCGATTGATGCACCTTGTTCAAAATTCCAAGTATTATAATAAATTCCACCTGCATTATTAGTAATGAATGCAACATGATCATCACTGCCGAATTCCATATATTCAGTATATGGTTTTTTTGTTTCATGTTCTGCTTCTATTTTCTGGCCTGCATACACACTACTCTGCATTAAGCTAAGCATTACCAGCGTCGCTAATAATTGCTTTTTCCTCATTTTTCATCTCTCCCTTAATATTTTTGGCATATTGCGCTATGATTTAATATCAAAATTATACCACAGACTTCCCCCCCCAACAAGACTACTACCGTAGAAATGATATTTACTTTTTCAGGTCTTGTGGTAACTTTATAACTACCGCAGTTGGGTTCTGCTCTCGCTGTCCGCAGTGGAACCAGTTCGCAATGCTATACCACGTTTATTTAGTCTGGCCTGTGTAAAGAACAAGGAGAAAAAATAAGGGCGTCCCCAAAGGGCACGCCTTCTTATTTTTTCTTTATGCCAAATTTTATCAGCCAAGGGCTTGTTTGCCCCAAAATTTACTTTTGTACTTTACCGTTTGTTTTATTTTCCAACTTGCTTTTGGGTAAAATAAAAAACCGAACGCCCTCACTTTTTTGTGTTGACATTCGGCTTTATTTTTGCTGTTTTATTTTTAATTACCGGGTTTTATGTTATTTGACTTTTTGGTTTTGTTTGTACTTTCAACAAATTACTTTTACGCACAAAAGCCCCCGTACTTAATTGTACGGAGGCTTTTATTTTTTACTCCACCCCATGCACGGCAGCGGCCATTTGTTTTACGTAATCCGTTACGGGTTCAAGGCAATTTTTGCCGTGTTCGCCTATTATTTGCACTACAGCGCTGCCAACGATTGCGCCGTCGCTGATTGCTGCCATTTCGCGTGCCTGCTGCGGCGTGGCGATGCCAAAGCCTACTGCCGCCGGCACATCCGTTGCCTGGCGTATTTTTTCCGTCATGGCGGCAATGTCGGTGGTAATGTCGCTGCGCACGCCTGTAACACCAAGCGAAGAAACAATATACACGTACCCTTCCGCCTCTTTGGCAATCATTTTAATGCGCTCGTCGGAGGTCGGCGCTACCAGCGGAATTAAATCCACGCCGTACTTACGGCAAAGCTCTGCCAGCGGCGTTTTTTCTTCATAAGGTACGTCCGGCACAATAATTCCGTCCAGCCCAACGCTTTGGCAATTTGCCAGAAATTTTTCCGTGCCATATGTAAAAATGGGGTTGATATAAGTTAAAAATACCAGCGGCACATCTGTTTTTGTGCGTACGTTTTTTAACATGGCAAAAATTTTATCGGTTGTGGTGCCTGCGCTTAAAGCGCGGATGTTGGCTGCCTGAATTACTTCGCCTTCCGCCACCGGGTCGGAAAAAGGTATACCCAGTTCAACAATATCCGCACCGGCGTTTGCCATGGCAACGATAAGCTGCTCTGTAACATCAAGGTTTGGGTCGCCTGCCGTTATAAAAGGTATGAAACATTTACGCTGTTTTTTGAAAGCTGCTGCTATTTTACTCATGCAAATCCACCCCCATGTATCTTGCAATGGCTGCTACGTCTTTATCGCCGCGGCCGGAAACATTTACTACGATAATTTTATCTTTCGGCAAAGCAGGCGCCAGCTTTTGTGCATAGGCAATAGCGTGAGCGCTTTCGATAGCCGGAATAATGCCTTCCGTTCTGGAAAGATAGCTGAACGCCGCTACCGCTTCATCGTCAGTTGCCGATACATACTGCGCACGCCCGCTATCATAAAGAGCTGCGTGTTCAGGCCCTATGCCGGGGTAATCGAGCCCTGCCGAAATGCTGTATACCGGTGCAATCTGGCCGTATTCATCCTGCAAAAAATAAGATTTCATGCCGTGGAAAATACCGAGGCTGCCGCGGGCAATGGTTGCCGCCGTCTGCGCAGTATTAACGCCGCGCCCTGCTGCTTCCACGCCGATAAGCTGTACTTCCTTGTCGGGAATGAAATCATAAAACAGTCCCATGGCGTTAGAACCGCCGCCCACGCACGCCATTACAACATCCGGCAGGCGGCCTTCTTTTTCAAGAATCTGGGCTTTCACTTCCTTGCCGATAACGCTTTGAAAATCACGTACCATTTCCGGATATGGGTGCGGCCCCATAACGGAACCGAGCACATAATAGGTATCGTTTACATTGGCAGTCCACTGGCGCAGCGCTTCGTTAACGGCATCTTTAAGGGTTTTGGTACCGCTTTCCACAGCTACTACCTTTGCACCCAAAAGTTCCATGCGGAATACGTTCAAGGCCTGGCGCTCCGTATCTTCGCGCCCCATATAAACCGTACATTCCATATCCATCAGCGCAGCTGCCGTTGCCGTTGCCACGCCGTGCTGGCCTGCGCCTGTTTCCGCAAGCACACGTTTTTTGCCCATTTTCTTGGCCAGCAAAACCTGCCCCAGCACGTTATTTATTTTGTGCGAGCCGGTATGGTTCAGGTCTTCGCGTTTTAAATAAATTTTAGCGCCGCCAAGGTCTTTGGTCATCTTTTCTGCATAATACAAAAGTGAAGGGCGGTTGGCATATTCGTGAAAAAGTTCCTGCAATTCTTTGTTAAACTGCGGGTCGTTTTTATAATATTCGTAAGCCTTTTCAAGCTCTATAACCGCGTGCATCAATGTTTCCGGTATATACTGCCCGCCGTGTATTCCGTATCTTCCTTTAGTCATCATGTTCATCCTTTCACCTGTTTTATAAAATTCTTAATTTTTATTTCATCCTTACTGCCGCCGGTTTCCACTCCGCCGCTTACGTCAACGGCGTAAGGCTTTAAGCCTTTTAATGCGCTGCGCACATTTCCGGCATTCAGCCCGCCGGCTAAAAAGTAAGGTTTATTTATTTTAACGCCCTTTAAAAGCTGCGTGTCAAACTGCCTGCCCGTTCCGCCGTATGAGGCGGTGCTGTAGGTATCGAACAAAAAATAATCCCAGTTGTAAAACGCGGCTTTTTTTATGTCTGCTTCTTCCCTTACGCGCACGGCTTTAATAATTGGCAGTGTGCATATTTTGCGCAGTTCCGCAATATAGGCGTTGGTTTCATCTCCGTGCAGCTGCACCATATTTATTATGCCAAGTTCGGCAGCTGCGGCAATTTCCTCCGGCAGGGCATTTACAAAAACCCCGATGCTCTTTATTTTTTTATTCAGCTTTGCTTTCAGGCTGCGTGCCGTTATTAAACTTACATACCGTTTGCTTAACGGATAAAACACAAAGCCGGTAAAATCAGGCTTTTGCCTGTTTACAAATTCCACGTCCTGCAAAGTTTTTATGCCGCAGATTTTTACCTTTACCATCACTCAACACCTGCCAGTTGTTTCAGCGCACCTGCTGCATCACCGCTGCGCATCAGCGTTTCACCTATTAATACGGCGTCTGCACCGGCGTTTTGCAGTTTTATAATATCATTGCGCGTTTTTATGCCGCTTTCCGCGACAAAAGTTATGCCCGGCGGCACCAGCTTTTTTAAACGCAGGCTGTTGTTAAAATCAACCGTAAAATCCTTTAAGTTGCGGTTATTAACGCCTATAATTTCCGCACCGGCTTTCAGTGCCGTTTCCAGCTCCGCTTCATCATGCACTTCCGTTAAAACATCAAGCCCTATACTTTTTGCCGCGGCAAGATATTCGCGCAAAACGCTTTCTTCCAAAAGTGCCGTTATTAAAAGTATGGCGTCAGCGCCGATAAGCTTTGCTTCATAAATCTGCACTTCGTGTACGGTAAAATCCTTACGCAGAACAGGAAGCGATATGCTTTGGCTGATTGCCTTTAAATATTCGTTGCTGCCTAAAAAATACTGCGGTTCCGTAAGGCACGACACGGCTGCCGCACCGGCTTTTTCGTAAGCCCTGGCCTGCAAAACCGGATTAAAATCCTTTGCGATAAGCCCTTTGGAAGGCGAGGCTTTTTTTACTTCGCAGATAAAAGAAAGCTCCTGCTTTTTTAACGCCTGCGCAAACCCGCGGTTTACTTGCGGCAGCGCTTCCGCCTCACGGCGCAAAGCATTTAAAACATATTTTTTTATCAGTTCACCGGCACGTTCTTTAGATGCCGCCGCTAAAGTATCAAGTATCATAAAAGCCTCACATATTGCTTAATTTTACAAGCTGCTGCAATTTTTCGTAAGCCCTGCCGCTGTCAATGGTTTCTTCCGCCAGAGCTGCACATTCCTTAATGCTGCCTTTGCCGCAAAGGTATAAACTTACGGCACTGTTTAAAACAACTGCGTCGCGTTTGCTGCCGCGTTCCGTGCCGTTTAAAATATTCGTGGTTATCTGCGCGTTTTCCTGTGCATCGCCGCCTACAAGGTCCGCTTTGGAGCAGCGTTTAAAGCCCAAATCGGCAGGGTCGAAAATGTATTCCGTAACTTTGCCGTTATTAATTTTGGCCATTGTGTTGGTTGAAGAAACCGTTACTTCGTCAAGCCCATCGTTGCCGTAAACCACTATGCCGCGTTTAACGCCGAGGTTTGAAAGCACGCGCGCCAGCGGCAGCACCAGTTCCTTCTGGTAAACGCCCAAAAGCTGCAAACTTGCAAAGGCCGGGTTTGCCAAAGGCCCAATGATATTAAAAATGGTTCTGATGCCGATTTCTTTGCGCACCGGCCCTGCATAACGCATTGAAGCGTGGCAGGACTGCGCAAATAAAAAGCAAAGGTTAATTTTTTGCAGCAGTTCTTCGTTTTTCTCTGCCGGCAAATCTATTTTTACACCCAAAGCCTCAAGTACATCGGCGGCGCCGCTTTTGCTTGATACACTGCGGTTGCCGTGTTTTGCCACCGGCTGCCCGGCCGCACTTATTACAAAGGCACTGGTTGTGGATATATTAAAAGTATTTGCGCAATCGCCGCCTGTACCTACTATATCAAGAACATCGCCCTGAGTATGGATGCGGCTGCATTTTTCGCGTAGCACCTGCGCACAGGCTGTAATTTCGTCTATTGTTTCACCTTTCATACGCATGGCGGTAATAAAAGCCGCAATCTGAGCATTGGTAGCGCAGCCGCTCATAATCTGGTCAAAGGCTTCGCGTGTTTCTGTTCCTGCAAGGTTCTGGCCTGCTGCAAGTTTGGCAATTGCTGTGTTAATCATTTTTAAATCCCCCTTAAATATCAGTCACTCAAAAAATTTGCAAGTATTTTCATGCCGTCCGGCGTCATTACCGATTCCGCGTTACCATATCGGCAAAACATTCCTTTGCAACCGGTACAGCCGTATAATCAGCGGCATAGGCTTTTACTTCATCCAAACTTAAATTCAACATTTTGTCCCCCCTGAAAGTTTTTTGTTGGAAATGGCTGCCGCGCTAAATAAAAAAGCCTGTCCCTGTAAATATACAAGGACAGGCAATAATGCTATAAACCTGCGGTACCACCTTGATTCGCGGAAGATTCCGCGCACTTTAGCAGAGTGCCAACACACCCCTCGCCCGTAACGCTGGCGCTGCGTTGCAGAATACTCACAGGAAAACCTGCTTTGACTGCACCCTCAACGGTCCATTTATCAGACTGCATTTCTATCCGTTCCCAGCAACCGGACTCTCTGTGAGCGCATTTTCTGACTTGATCTCCGTCTCGTAGGTTTAGTGGTAATTATTAACTTGTGTATAGTTTACGCACAATACTGTAATTAGTCAACAAATTTTTATCAAAAGCCTTAAAATTTTTAATTTTGCTGTAAATGTGTAAAGCAGTTTACAAATTTATGCACATAAACGTTAATCGTCTTTGCGCAGAACTATTTTGCTTACACGGTCATTGGCATCAATATAAAAATCAAGCCCGGCATCTTCATAATCACCGTCATTCGGGAAATCATATCCAAGCATCATGGTTTGCTTTAAACTTTCGTCATTTTTATCAGGCGTAAAATAAACCACTCTGTTAGGCATACCGTACTGGCCTACAACACGTGCGGCTTCATCGCCGTTGCTTACGCCGCGCATGGTGGCAAACAAGGGTGATTTGCCTTCCATAGCCGTAATGGTATGTTTTTTACGGTTAACGCTGATTTTTACATCTGCGTACTCATAAACATAATCGCCGTGTTCTTTGCCTTCTTTAAGCAGTTTGCCGAGAGCCGCGTTTTCCGGCACAAAAACATCGTCAAGTTTCCATTCGCCAAAATTAATATCCTCGTCATTAAGCAAGGGTTCAGCTTCCGCAGGCGTTAAATATTCGGTTGCAATGTAACCCTTATGCCCGTTCCATACGGCTTCAGCCCAGGGCTGCTCGTCTTTTGTAATGCGCAGCAGCGAATGGCGCGGCAGACAGCTGATTATGTTATTGCTTACGGCAGGATTAGAACGGAAATTAACGTCATCTTCTGCCAAAATCATAAATTCGCCGCTTTTGTAGCCGCTTACGCGTTCGGTTGAATAAAATTTTGTCAAATCTTCTGCCGATGCAGAATTTGCAAATACGGCAAGGCTGATTGCCGCTGTAGCCGTCAAAGCCAAAACTCCCTTAAACATTACTGCTTTGCTGCTCCTTTCTTATTTTGCAAGCTGTTCTTTTAAATAGTTTTCTGCTGCTTCCAGCTGAGTGTCTTTCATGCTTTGCAGGTCAAGCTCCACCTCAACATCCGGCTTAATGCCGGTGCCGTGAATGGAACGCCCGCTCGGCGTATAATATTTGGCTGTTGTAAGTTTCAGCCCTGTATTTTCGCTTAATTTATAAACGGATTGAACAGAACCCTTGCCAAAAGTCTGCACGCCGAAAAGTTTGCCCGCACCGGTATCCTGCACCGCACCGGCAACAATTTCTGCCGCACTGGCACTGCCGTGGTCAACAAGCACAGCCAGCGGATATTTGACTTTTTCAAGGTTTGATTCTTCCACAAAGGTATTGCCGCTGCGGTCCTTAATAGATACCACCGTGCCTTTGGGAACAATGTACTGCGCAACTTTTACGCATTCGCCCAAAATGCCGCCGGGGTTATGGCGCAAATCAAGCAGCAAGGCCTGCATGCCTTCTTTTTCAAGCTCTATATACTTTTTGGCAAAATCGGCGCCAGTCTGTTCGTTAAACACCGAAATGCGTATATAACCGATTTTTGTACCTGGCAGCATTTGCCCGCCTACCGATTCCACCTTAATATCGCCGCGGATAACGCGTACGGTGCGCTCTGCGCCGTCTGTACTTTCAAGAAGCAGTTCCACTTCCGTGCCCTGTTTACCGCGTATTTTGGCAACAACATCCTCCAGCTGCATACCGTCAACATTCGTACCGTCAACGGCAAGAATTTTATCTCCGGCTTTTATTCCGGCTTCATCGCCCGGTGTTCCTTTCATAGGCGCAACTACAACAAAATCATCGTCCTTTTTGCCAAGAACCACACCAATACCGCCAAAAACACCGTCCGTCAAATCAGTAATTTCGCTGAAGCTTTTTTTGTCAAGGTAAGCAGAATACGGGTCGCCCAAAGCCTTAACCATGCCGGAAGTAGCACCGTCAAACAGCTTTTCGCTGTCAACCGGCTCCACATAGTTATCACGCACGGTAACAAGTGTTTTTAAAAATACCATGCCTCCGGCAGAACTGCCGGCCGCTTTCTGCACCAAGGCCATGATAACGGCCAAGGTAATTACTGCTGTACAGGCACATGCCAGCAGCAAAGTTAAAAAGTTAAACCTTTTTTTCAGCATTTATGCCCCTCCAATTGCATCCCATTACGGCAGATAGTTCATCGGGTCGGTAAGTTCACCGTTCAGGCGTGCTTCAAAATGGCAGTGCGGGCCGGTAGACCAGCCGGTGCTGCCTGCAAGCGCTATCGTCTGGCCTTGCTGAACATACTGGCCTTCAGATACCCACAGCTCACTGTTATGCCCATACAAACTTACAAGCCCGCCGCCATGGTCAATCATTACGCAGTAGCCATAACCGCCCAGCCAGCCGGAATATACAACCGTGCCGCTGTCTGCCGCGGCAATAGGCGTACCGGTGTCACAGGCAATATCATAACCGGAATGGTAACGGGTAGTACCGAAAATAGGATGTGTACGCCAGCCATAGTAGGAAGTAATTTCACCCTGCACCGGCCAGATAAATTTGCCCGTGCCTCCGCCGCCCGGCATACCGCCCGCATTTTGCAGGCTGCGCAGCATGCTGGCAATGTTTTCGCTGATAGCGGCAAGGCGGTCGTACTCGCCTTCAACCTGGCTGCGTTCTTCTTCGGCAGCATATAAAAGCTGCGCTCTTTCTTCACGCCGTGCTTCTGCTTCCTGGCGTTTTACTTCAAGCTCTGCCCTTAAAGCATCAAGCTCCTTGGTCTGGGCATCAAGTTCTTCCTGCCGCTTTTCAATTTCAGCCATTGATTTGTTAATGGCATCAAGCATTGCAATATCGCGACTGATTATTTTTTGCAGCAGGAACATACGGGACGAAAAATCGGAAAAATCTTTCGCACCCAAAAGTACGTCCAGATAGTTAATCTGTCCGTTGATATAAATATCGCGCAGGCGCTTTTTAAAAATGTTCATCCTGCGTTCAAGGTTGGCTTTTTCTTCTGCCAGTTTAGCCTGATTATCGGCAATGGCAGCGTCAAGTTCCGCCTGGCGGGCATTAATTTCGTCAAGGCGTATCTGCAGCTGGCGCAGTTCACTTACTACTTCTTCCATACGGCTGCTGGCCGC
>UMBB01032624.1_pt1 | contig 16839 bp, 15 predicted proteins | sample 1963851 | NCBI WGS metagenome assembly UMBB01 (sample SAMEA4835930, study PRJEB28245) | human gut metagenome | biome: gut microbiome; material: fecal sample | place: Denmark | collected 2008
ACGAAGTAGAGCATGGCTCCGTAGAAATGAACTGTCAAATAACGGGTTAGCCACTTCGCCCACGCTCCTTCCCACTTGGGCAGCAACGAAAATGCCCATTGTATTGGACCGAATATAGTGAGCATTCCGAGCAATATCTGCTGACAGTATATCGTCGCCCACCAACCGATGCGGAACACGATCAGGGCTATCAGCATCACTATCTTGTCGATGCCCACCACGGCCCCTGCCGTCAGTGAGGTGAACCACAGTTTGCTGGCATCCTTCTCCATGTTGGTCACTTCGTCCACGCCCGTCTGCTCCATCGTCGCCTCTATCAGGTTGGGGTCTGATGTGCCCTTATGCGCCACGTCTGCCTGTGCCTGGAGGTCAGTGTACATCGAGTCCCTGACATATACCAACTGCTGCACCTCCTCAAACTTGTCGGAAATTTGGGTCGCCTCTGCCTCATAGAGGTCGTGGGTGTAACTGCCGATGCAATTGGGAATATAGGATAGAAAATCCAATACGCACCAGCTGCTGCCGCTGTTGGTCATGCCTGTGTCAGCAGGTGGGTACCACCAACAGAGGATGATGCTCACCACCAAGGGCTTGAACAGTTTCATCACGTCCAACGGTTCGTTCTTCACCATCATCTTGTAGGCCATGCTTGCCGCCACGATGATAGAGAACAGTGCCGCCAATGCCATACACATTTGGAGGATCCACCAGAACGGCCCTTGTGAGCCTGTGAAGGTGGCATCGGTCAGGAACTCGTTGGTCTGGAATATCACATCGTCAATCTCCTCTTCGAGGATGTTGATGCCGAAATCGCTGAGTATGTTGTCTGCCATCAGTGCCTGGTTCTATTGTTGATAATCTCTTTGATAAACTCTATGCCTTTCGGTGTCCATGACAGATAGAAGTGGTAGAAGCAGCGCATCCTGCCTGTGACATATACCGCAATGCCCTTGTCCTGAAGGTCTTCACGCAGTTTCCACATTCCATATTCCTTGGTGATGATGCCTTCCTCTTTGAGGGTCTTCACAATCTTGCCGTAGTAACTTCCGACATATTTGTGAAGCTTTGACATTGAAACTACCTCTAAATCAGATGGCATATAATGCTCATCAACGATGGGTGTCCTGCCGATAACGCTGATTCGCTTCGGCATCCTTGACATCTCCAACTGCCACTTGCCGTTTTTCCTCTTGGCGGCATAGAGACGTAACTGTATTTTTGATATTGATTCCATAGCTATTTCTTTATTTTATGTTCTTTCGATAACAGGAATGACTCCCACGCTCTTCAGTTTCTCATAGAGGAAGCGGCGACCTTTCTGTGTCCATTTGGTGTTCATGCGCACATCCTCCGTACCGTCCTTGTGTTTAATGAGGTAGGTCTCGCTGGTCACATAACCGCAGTCCTTGTAGTCGGCATACAGAATCCACTGCTTGCCACGCTGATACTGGATGTTCATCTCCTTCAGACGTCGGTTGAAGCGGATGGACGACTCGCCATAGTCCTGTGCTATCTGTGTGACCAGGACACTGCTCTTCGTGGCAAGGATGATGTCAAGGTAACTCACCTTGTCCTTCATCTCCGTCACCTCCTGTTGCAGGTCATCCACCTTGGATCCCAACTCAACGATGCGTGTCCTTTGGTGTTCACACTCCTGTTCGACAAGCAGACGCTTTTGTCGTTCTTCCTTCAGATTGACTGCTAACCGTATCAGGAAGTCTGGCTCTGCCAATGCCTTCTCGATGGTCTGCTGTGTCATATAGGCACCATGCTTGCGGATAGAGGGGAGCACCTCCGATGTCACCCACTTGCGGAAACGTTTGGCTTCGGGTTTGCGACTGTCAAGGATGACATCATACAGTCCGTCTTCATTGATAAAGTTTGTAACCTGTTCTCTTCCAAGACTATCCGAGATGGGGTACTTTGAAAGTACATCATCCGAAAGTCGTTGTACCAACTTGCTGGTTTTTAGTCCAAGAACTCTTGCCACATCAGCCAAACAGAACAAGGGTTGCTCTGGTGTTCCTGTGGTTCGGACTGCTCCAAATTCCTCGTTGTTGAAAATCTGAATATCGTTCATATCTCTATGCTGTTTTGTGATTATTTCTTCTCTTCCCTTATTTCTATCTGTTCACACTTTCTTCACCCTCACCGCTGTTGGCATCATCGCCGTCAGTGCCTGTCGAGCTCCTCACGCCCTTCATGTTTTCCTGCCAACGGCTCTTGGCATCGCTGATGATGCTGCCTTTATGTACTACACGGTCGTTGGTGGCTGCCAAGAGGGCGGTAGTCTGGCTTTGGGTGTTGAGCTGCACAAGGTATTTCAGTAGTGTCTCGTTCTGTGTCGTCAGGTCGGCATAGATGCTAAGATACTGCCGCTTTCTCTGTGCATTGGGCATATAGGCATCCTTGGTGGCTTTCACGGCACACTGGTACATATTGTACAGTTCCTCCCACCGACGCTTGTCGTTGATGGTGCCTCCTGTAGGGATGATATGGTCTATGTTCGCCTTCATCTTGTCCAACTGACCGTTGATCTTGCTGCTTTCGGCAAGCCAGGCGAGGTCTATCTGTCGGTCGGCTACGTTCAAGGCTTCCACCTCAGCACGCTTGGTGAGGGCAGAGTCTATCTTCTCCGCATCATCTACTTGGTTGTAGAGGTTGATGCCGGCAAGAGTGCGGAAACCTAACTTGTTCTTCTCTGCCGCTGTCTTCTTATAGTTGTTATGTAACAGCCAATAATAGAACTCAGGGGTGAGAGAACCGCCACCTGTCTCCATCACCGTTATCTGGTTCTGCTTGGAGGAGTCGTGGTTGTAGGTCACGCTCTGGGCTGTGGCTTTGATGGTGGTTGCTACCGCCATGATGAGTATCATTGTCTTCTTCATGTCCGTTCTTCTTTTGTTTACAATCCGTCAATAGTCAAGTTTTCCTGCCACTTTCCATCGGCTGAAGGCATCTTCCAGTATCTCTTCCTTCGTCCTCGTCCGATACACCTTCTCCTTCCAATAGCCCATGCGCAGCTGCACATACCGCCATGTCTGGAAGTAGGCTTGGTTCAGATGTTTTTCTATCAGGTCCAACGAATTGTTGATATTGTCCAACACCATCAGCAGGTCGGAAGTTGAACAGGCTGCCGCTCCTGTGGCATACAACACGAGGTCGTTGACGCTATGGTAGAGTTGGCTTCCTTCGTTGTATATGTTGTCGATGGCTTTCTTGTTGATGCTGATGAGCATCGTGTCAGCCAGTTCGATGTGTTTCCGCTTGATGACCTTATCATTGAAGTCCTCCAACAGGTTCTTGTAGTCACTGATGCGGTCGCTCACCGTCTGGTAGGTGCTCTTCACGTTCAGCACCGTGCGCAACGACTGGTACATCACATCGATGATGTCGAAGGCCCGGGTGTATTTGTCCAAATCCACATTCAGTTCCTTGTATTTGCCCACCTCTTCACTGCTGTATTCATGCAGCAGTTGATTGCTGTACTCCAAAGTGCTGCGTGCCAGCAAGAGGCTGCGCTGCTTCTTGTGGTCGTTGATGTATGCTTCCACCGATACCGCATCGAATCCCCATTGCGCCAAGGCTGTATTGGGGAAGAGGGTAATCAGCAGGAGAGCTATGATGATGGTATGTCTCATTCTCCGTTCCTCCCTCAGTTTTCGTTCTCGTTATCTTCACCATTCCCTCTGTTAGGGTCTGCATTCTCTCTCCATCGCTCGTAGCACTCTTCAATGAGTGTCCTTCTGCGACCTTGGTCTGCGTCGATTGAAGGAAGAATGTCCTTCAGCACGTCAATGATGCTGCGCTTGTAGTGCATCATTTTTTCTAATGATACCAAGTCGGCGTAAATCTTGGTGATACGGCTATCTACTTCACGGGCTATCTCCAGACGGTCGCTCGACCAGAGCAGGTGTATTACATCGTCATTGTCGGCGGTCTGGGTTGCCTCGCTCTTGGCATATTCTGTGGTGATGCTGCACGACGGGAACTCCTGGGCTATCTCCGAGATACGGCTGTTCACCTGCCTCGTCTTCTCCTCGTCAGAGGCATTCGGGTCAAGGGTCAGCACATCCACCACCTGTGTGTCGGTGTATTCCGAGGTCAGCTCCCACGATATTTGCAGTATCGCACGGTGTATCTTGATGCCAAGGAAGTACTTGGGCTTCCTTGCAATGGACAGTGTCGCCTTGAAGGTGATAATGCCGTTGATGTTGGGCATGGTGGCAGTTCGGACGTAGGTGTAGCCGTTCCACGAACCGGCACCTTGCCACGTGAGATTGTAGGCTGACTTCACATCCTGCATGATGGCAGGGATGCGGTAGTAGTCATCGGTGGAGGTGGCATTGTCGTTAGCCGCCTCGCTCTTGGCATTCTGTATGTCTGCCAACTGCTGCTGCCATGTCGCCAATTCCTTCTTCAGGTTGTCTATCTTCGTCTTGTTGACATTATGTTGCTGCCGCAAGGCAGGGGCTTCCTCCACAGAGGCATTGGCTATCTGCGTGAGCAGGTTCCTGTTCTCTGTCTCCAACTGGCTTATCTGCGCCTCCAACAGGGCTATCTTGCTATTCGCCTCACGTTCCTTCTCGTCCAGTTCCGATAGGTCGAGATTATTTTCTGATACGCTTGTCCTCATGGCGCATTCCTTGCTGTGGGCATTGAGCGAACCGCCGCACTCACGGCACTTGTACTGCGTGCTGCCCTGTCCGAGGGTGACACCGTCCGAACAGGTGACGCTGATGGTCACGCTCTCCACGCCCTTCAGTTTGGCGGCATCGGTGGCTTGATAGTAACGGCGTGCGTCACTGCCGATGTAATAGACATAGCCCTCCTCGTTGTCGTTATACTCCGAGAGACGTGCCTGCAACTGACGCTTGAAGGTATTCAAGTCCATGCTGTAGGAGTCGAAGACATCCTCATACACCTCTTCCACGTTGTTCCAGCTCTTGGTAACGTGTATCTCGTAGGCGTAGGCCTTCTTGGTCTGCTTGCCGCCACGGCTGATGATGTACGACGACATCCAATAGTTCATCGTATAGGTGAAGCCGTCGCTCTGGGCGTTGAGCTGCTGCACACGGCTGCGGCTCCATCCGGCATGGTTCTCCGAGTTGGCCAGTATCTGCTCTCGCTGCGTGCTGTTAGGGTAGAAGTTGGGGTCGGAGGTGTTGATACGATACCAATGGTCACCGTTCAGAATACTGTTGTCATCGGTCGGCGGATAGTAGTCACAGAGGCTTACGCTGCCTTGGTCTCGTCGGGCAATGTACCAACGCTGTGTATAGTAGTTGCCCTGCGTCTCGCTCAGATAGTCTGTCATCCACGAGGTGATGTTGTAGTTGGAGAGGTCGAAGAGGGCTGCCACGTTGTCCTCGCCACCCACCAGACTAAGGAGTGTGCTGCCGATGCCGTTCTCTGCCTGTTCATAGAGGTCATGGTAGTTGTCATAGATGTCGATGATTTTACTCACCTTGCCATTGAAAAGGTCGTTGAAGGCACTCTGCTGCAAGAGTGCGCCTGATGCCCCGTTGATACCTGCCGTCGCCAACGATGCTCCCATATTGTAAAGCGTCTCGATGTCGGCGGTGAGGTTCTCCACGGTGAAGTTGCCGGGCACACTGGCGATGTCATCCAACAGCTGCTGCCAATCTACATTGCCTATCTCCGAGAGTTTGAGGATGGCGGCTATCTCTTGGTTGATTTCCAAGAACTGAATGTCGGCAAAGGTCAAGCTACTGTTGGTCACGACACTCTCAAACTGCATACACAGCGACTTTGTGTCGGCGCATATCTTCATCAGGTAACTGCCCCAGTAGAGGGCGGTCTGCGGACTTTTCAGCATCATTCCTGCCACCGTCCATATCTTGGGCATAATCTTGTTCGCCACCATATTGTGGATGCGGCGGTAATAGTAGTTCTCCGTGCTACTGCTCCAAATGCCGAGGTCGGTGAATGCCTTGCGCTCCAAGAACTTGGCAGCGAAGATGCCGGCAGTGGCAACCTCTGCGGCATTGTAGTGCTTCAAGATTTCGCCCACCTGCTCGTTATAATAGCTCTCTGCCATAGCTCCAGCACCGAATGCGGCAGCCATGGCGGCAACGATCTGCTTGTCGTAGTTCACGCTGTAATACTGCGCATGAACCCTTCCCACGACAAGTGTAAGACACATATATATTATAATAAGGTATAAACGTCTCATTGCTTCACTACTTTACGTTTTTACTACTTTCAGTTTCTACTATTCCACTACTTTACTACTTGTAGTATTTACTATTGGTAGTATTCACTACTAATCGTATTTACTACTAATCGTAAATACTACCCAGCCACCGTTCCCGAAAGTTTTGCTTTCGGGCATCTGGGCTTTACGTCTATTCCGGGATTTCCGTTTCCATCAATCAGCCCCCGTGCTCGCCGTGTCAGCGGCGAGTGGCTCCATCGTCCGTCAAATTGAGCACATGCCCCGCCTCATTGACCTTCTGCGCAAATGCCAACGACTTCCCGATGCCACTGGCATCCCAATCTCTGCAATACCGCTCGATAGCCTCCTGATGTCTGCACTTCAGTTCATGCTTATAGAGTTTCAATGCCTCCTTCTCAGCTCGCTCGGTGGTGTAGGTCATATAGCACTCGTGCGGCTCCTCCACACCATACACTCCGCTCGTCGATCCACGTCGGATAAACACCTCACGGAAGAAACTTCTTCCCTCCTTGTTATCCAAGCGGTTGACAGTGAATATCTTCTTGCAATCCACATCCGTCAATCCTAATATCGCCTTGATCTCGTCGAATCGCTCACGAAATTTGCTTTGGTCGAGCAGCATCACCACGTCGGAGTTGTTGATGATGGCTTCCTTCACGATGGGACTGCCGATGATGTCCTGTATCTCCTGTGTCACTACGCCCACGCTCGCCCAGAACTTTCGGGCTGTCTTGTATAGGTACTTGATGTACTCGGCCATCAGCGGCGAGGCGATGGCTTTCCATGCCTCCTCGATGACAAGGCACTTGCGGTTCTTCTTCAGGCGCATCTTCTGCAGGAACACGTCCATGATGATGAGCGTCACGATGGGGAAGAGCTGCTTGTTCTCCTTGATGGCATCCACCTCGAAGACGATGAAGGTCTCGTCGAACAAGGTGCTATCCACGTTCTCGTTGAGAATCTTGTCGTACTTGCCGCCACGGTAGAAGTTTTGGAGCATATAGGCGAAGTTGTCGCAGTCGATGGTGGTGATGTTGTTCTCGATGCAGATCTGGTCGAGACGCTCACAGGCGAACTCATAGAATGAGTCGAAGGAGAGGGTCTTCACGCTCAATGCCATGCGCCGTTCCTCCAGTCCCTTGATGAGTTTCTCCACCTTGTCGTGTATCTGCGTCAGCTCCGTGCCGCGCCGCTTCTCCATGGTGGAGAGGTTTTTTCTCAGTGTCTCCTTCTGTGAGGAAGGATAGGGCTGCACACCGTTGAAATAGAAATCGTAATACTCCGTCACCAACTGCTCCACGACACGGAACTCCAGTTCGGGTATCTGCGTCTCCGAGCCTTTCCATATCAGCAGTATCAGGTTCTTCAGGAAGTCTATCTTCTCAATGTTCAGCTCCCGCTTGCTGATGTTGAAGGGGTTCATGGTGATGGGCTTGTCCTCCGTATAGGCGATGTACTTGCCGCCCACATACTCGCAGAGTCCCTCATACGAGTTACCCGTATCGACCATGACGATGTCGGTGTTCTGCTCCCACAACTGACGCACCACGCTGTTCATGTGGAATTGATTTTCAATGACTTTTGTTGCTGAAAATCAACCATATAATAAAATAACGGTACAACTATCCGTAAAGGAAAAGAGGGAGTGAAAAAGTTGCTTTGAGGGAGTGAAAGGATTAGAAAAGGTGTGTGTGTTGAATGAAAGATTTAACTAAATCTTAACAGTTGATAAGCATTTTTAGTGTTTTGAAAAATAGCGAATTGGAAGGATAAAAGACACCAAATGCAACTCTTGAAATTGTTGATATATATCAAGAATACTATAATTCTACCCCAAAAGGCAACGTATCATTTTGATATATCGCTATAAAGTAGTACCTTTGCACAAAATAGTTATTTGCAATCATGTAAAAAGAAAGGTTATACACGAAATACAAATTATAGAGCGGGCTGGATTTATGCCAGATCCTTGTGTATAACTTATGTCATATCCCGTTTTGTTTTACATTTAATAATTGCAAATAATTATGAGCTTAATAGTTCAAGATTTATCGTATATACATCCAAATAAGGATTTCCTGTTTCAAAATATCACTTTCACCATACCGGCTGGAGAGAAATGCGCTATTGTCGGGAATAATGGTGTAGGAAAATCCACACTCCTGAGAATATTGGCAGGAAAAATCCCTCCTGCAACAGGAACCATCGTGTGTGATGACATCTTGTACATGATACCACAGCATTTCGGGCAATTCGATGGTATGAGTGTTGCGGAAGCATTAGGATTGGCAGATAAGTTAAGAGCTTTGTCAATCATATTGGACGGGCGTGGTACAGAGAAAGAATACGAACAGCTAAACGATGAATGGGACATTCCGGAAAGGTTGACGGAAGCTTTCGCCAAATGGCAAATCGGACATATCGCTCCAGATATGCTCATGGGCAACCTTAGCGGCGGCGAGAAAACAAGAGTCTTTCTTGCCGGACAGGATATTTTCAAACCCTCCATTGTCCTAATGGATGAACCGACCAACCACCTCGACACGACAGGCAGAGCTTTGGTGTATGAAGACATTGCCCATACAAACCGTACCACCGTCATTGTCAGCCATGACAGAACGTTATTAAACAGGCTTTCCGCAATTTATGAAATGTCTCCGACAGGGATGCAATTCTATCCCATGAATTATGATGCGTATCGGGAAACTGTTGATGCGGAAACTAAAGCTAAAGTGACACGGCTGGAAAATCAACAGAAGGAGCTAGCAAAAGCCGAGAAGTCTGCCCGTAAAACAATAGAACGGCAACAGAAACATGCTTCGAGAGGAGAAAAGCAGAATGCAAAGAAATGTGTCGCACGCATTTCCATGGGATTATTACGTAACAAATCGGAAGCAACAACATCGAGGCTGAATAAGGTGCAACAGGAAAAAATGGAGGCAATGAGACGAGATATACACGAAATACGTTCGTCCATCAATGAATATACAGAGATAAAAATCGACATGGGAAATTCTGCCTTGGCAGGCAAAAAGCTACTTGTGGAGGCAAAACATGTTACTTTCAAGTATGTTGGTCGGAATACTATGTGGAGGCAACATCCCTTGGATTTATCCATATTCAGCGGTGAACGCATACGGCTTCAGGGAGATAACGGATGTGGTAAAAGCACTTTGCTCAAACTTATAACAGGGGCATTGCAGCCTACAAGCGGTAAAATACTTCGTAAAGAAACGCTGAACATATTGTATCTTGACCAAGAATATTCGTGCCTTGACAATGAGTTGACTGTTTACGATCAGTTGGAGGCTTGTAACTCCAAGAGACCAGAGCACGAACTTAAGATGCTGTTGAACCGTTTTCTGTTTACACCTTCTACATGGGACAAGAAGTGTAGAAGTCTTAGTGGAGGAGAGAAAATGAAACTTGCCTTATGTCACCTGATTGTCTGCGAAGATGCGCCAGACATGATCATCGCTGACGAGCCGACTAATAATATCGACATAGCAAGTATGAATATACTGGCAGCGGTATTAAAAAACTACAAAGGAACATTGCTTGTAGTCAGTCATGATGAGCAATTCATCCATGATCTGGGTATAGAGCGGACAATAAAATTTTCTTAATATAGTTCGTCAAGGAATTGTTTTTTACTGCTATAAAACAGGGGGTTGGACGCTTGGAGAAACAATAGCGGTACAAAATGAAGGAAAATGAGCTTTGAAACGCTGATTTTTGCCTGTCAACGAGGGTTCTTTAATGTATTTGTATTACCTTTGTATTTGGATTGGGGCAACTCTTTCCACGACATTTTGAAATAATAAGAAGCGTTATGCTTATCTTGTAAGTGAAAACGTAGGAAATTTTCGACCGAGCAAGGATAGCATAGTGGTTCTCACGCATATAGCGTGGGCTGCTATTGTTACATCTGCTCAAATGGTTTCCTACGACCTTCACTTAAGACGTGGCATAGTTGGCTCACGCTTTCTTTAACTATAATTCCCCATTGAGCCGACAGGGTATGAATTTCTGAGGAGCTTTTGCCTAAGATGCAGAGCCCTCGAAATAAAAAAGTTGTGTTTGCGATGCAATGTTTTTGCATTTCCGGCATTTATTATGTAGAGAACAATTAAAACTTAAAAAGAATGAAGAATAAAAACTTTTTCAGAATGCTACTCATGGCATTCCTCGCTGTTGTAGGGTTGACTGCCTGTAGCGATGATGATGGGCCTAAAGATTCAGCCAAAGAAATCAGGATGCTGGTGTCGGCAGAAACAGGCGTGATGTACGCGTGGGGCGATGACATGAAGGAAAACCCCATAGAGTGCTTGCTCGTCAAGACGGAAGGTGATTCCGAAGAATGGCAAAACCTTGGATTTGAACAGATAAAAGGCTTTACCTATGAACGCGGACACGAATATTATCTCTCGGTAAAGCGCACAATCCTCGCCAATCCACCTGCGGATGCTTCCGACCGCACATATGAACTTATCCGTGTTCTTGAAGACAGGCTTGTAGTAGACCCAGAACTCCCAGTCGACAAGGAAATAACGACGGAAGCCGACATTGAATACTATGACTTGTGTCCTTTCGAAAAGTATGGCGTAGGTAGCGCTATTGTAGTTGATGATGAAGGTAAAATAGATAGTAAGCTTGAGTATGACAAAGTTTCGCCGTTACCCTCTTACGATAAGGCGCGTATATGGCTGGTGAATATTCTTGATCATAAAGACCCTAATTGGGTGAAATTCCATAGTGTGCCTTATCAGGCAACTTACTCGTATGTCCTCTCACCCTTTACCGACAAAATTCGTCTGGTGCGTAACGAGTCATCTGGCCCGATGTTCAAAAATGTCGTTCCTGAAGACGAGTTTACACGCATCCGCTCCATGAACTCCGGCGAGAAGGTCAGCTATGCGCTTATTCTTGCCAACATCCATAAAAAGGGACTTCAAAAGGTGGAATTTATCATAATAAAAAAATAATCCTTACATACTGACTCCACTTCGTCCTCTATCAATCTTCCAGTCATACCGACCTTCCGCGACATCGCCAACCTCGTTGAGTGTGTGGCGATGTTTTATTTCATCAAAGGGCTGTTGGTGTTCCGCATAATCACAGAGCCATGCGCCGACCGCTTTCTGCTGTTCGGTGGTTTCTCCATATTCTTGCATGACACTCTTGATGTCTGCGGCTTCGGACGGGGCAAAGATTGATTTGTGCTGCTCCGTACCGAAACGGATAATCGCATCGATGGCTCGCCTGAACACCTCGCTTGCCTTGTAAAGAATGTCCGCAATGATATTCAGAATATCCCGGCTCGCTTTCAGCGCACCCTGCAACATTCGGATGGTCCTGTCCTTCTCCGATATGGCTCGGTTCACCGCCATGTTGATGCGGTGCTGCTCCCCGGTCTTCTGTTCCTGAAGCTGCCGGACAGCCTTGTCCCTCTCCATGCCAAGCGAACGGTTCTGCACCAAAGCCCTGTCACGCTCGGCTTCCGCTTTCTGCTTCTCTTCGGTCAATGCCTTTGTCTTTTTCCCGACCTCCTTTTTGACAGCATCGGGAAAGGTCTTCCTGATACGCTCGTTCTCGGCTTTCAGTCTCTCGTTCTCCTGCTCGATGGCTGCGTACTTGCCCTTGCCGAAAAGGTTGGCGATGCCGGACTTTATGCTGTCCGTGTTCTCCCTGTCAACCTCTCTCGCACGTTCCTCCTTTTCGGCGATTTCGCTGTCAAGTTCCACGCTGCGCCGCCGCTTCTCCTCGTTCCCGATCTGGAGTTTTTCATGTTCGGATTTGGCATTGTCCGTTTCCCGGAGCGCGGCATCCCTGTCGGCTTCGGCTGCTTCCTTTTCCGCCTTTACCTGTTCGGCTTCCTGCTTCTGCTTGGCGATGATGAAGTCAGCGCGTTCAAGATGCTCCTTTCCCGTCTGCTCCTTTGAGCTGCCCCTTTCCATGTCAAGACACTCAGCCAAAAGCGTCTGCATATCGCTCATGGCTTTCTCGTCCAGCTTGCAGGATTTCCCGGTGTCGTGGTTCATCCAGTCCCATACTATATGTGCGTGAAGGTTGGGCTTCCATGTGGCGGTATCTCCGGGAGTGCCGTAATGCCCCTCGTCACGGTGGATGAAGATTTGCAAAGCTGTGATACCCCAACGCTCCTTACACACCTCACAGAAACGGCGCAACTGCTCCAGCGTGGTATCATCCTTGATTACCACGACACCCTCCTTGAGCGGAGTGCTGCCGCGCACGACGGTCACCTTCCCGGTCTTCTTGTTCACACGTTCCCGGTCTTTGGTCTGCATCGCCCGACCTGTCTTTTCCTTTACCATCGCGGCTATCTGATTGTAGCGTTCCGACAGCGATGTGCCGCCGAAATCAGGTGCTACCCATGCCTCGTTTGCCGCCATGAGGTCGGTGCGGACATAGAACTTTTCCTTGCCGATATGTGCGAGGTATTCCGCTGTCCGCCTGTTGTGCGTCTCGCTGCTTCCGATGTTGCAGGGCTTGATGTTGATTGATGTCTTCTGTGCCATAGGCATGATGATGTTTACAGATTTACAATAGGGAAAGGGTCATTAGGGCGGAGCCTTAATCGGAGGGTGCAGGGAGAGGGTCACTTCCTGCTCGGGGTTCTCAGGGGGTCGAGACCACTGAGCGGAGTTTCCAAAGAGAGGGTCACTCTTTGGTCAGGGGTGTTGGGGGCTGACAGCCATCCGACCGGGTTCTTAGGGCAGAGCCATAAGTGGGACGGGGCAAAGCCCAGCCCCTCGGGAGAGCCCACAACTACGGAAGCGAAGCGTGTAGTTATAGTGGGCTATATCTGGACAAGTCCAGTCAGTCCCCCCCCCAACGACAACGGAGTACCGCTTGAAATTCCGCTTTCTGCGCCCGTCTTTCACTCGCACCTATGTCGGGATAGTCTCGCCGTCATTCGTGCCGTCCTGCGCCTTTTTTGTGGCTTTCCGTGGAAATGTTGTCAAACGGTCTGTTCCCATAGTCTATGATATGGGGATTGTCCGTTTCATCCTCGGTAAAAAAGTCAGGAGGTGGCAGGTCGGGAGTATCAGATGAACAGAGGGAAGAAGAAAGAGAGAATGTATCGCACTTTGTGCTGTCCGTTTCCTGTTCTTGCCGTTGGGCATTGCATTGCCCACCAAAAGAAAAAGATGTGTCGGTGGCAGGTGTCCGTATATCACCAGTCTGTCCTTTGGCGGTAGCCGAAGGTCTGACATAATGGGGATTGGTTAAAAGAACGCCATTGACATACCAGCCTGTGAGGAAATGCAAGGTATGAACGGAAGTTCGGTTGTTGGTCTTGGTGGTCAGCATACCGAGCCTGTTAAAACTGTCTATGAGTTTGCCGATGGTCTTGCGGTTACAGTCCAAGTATTCGGCTAACTCCACATCGGAGGTTGCGACCTGTCCCACCTCCAAAGCAATCTCTATTCCTTTGATTTTATAAACGGTCTTTGTCCGCACGGCTTCGGACATCAGCCTGTACAGACACTTGTATCGGTTCACGGATGATTTGCCTTCCAAAAGAAAAATCCATTGTTCGGAAGACAGGATTGTGCAATAATGTATGTTCTGTTTCTTGGTGTCCATAATCTATGATATGATGGTGTTACAATGGTCTGCTATCTGCCCATGCCGTATCTCTTTTCGGGCATATAATACTCCCTATCCTCTGCTATGTGGTTCAGTACGTCCTGCAGACGATCGAGCTGGTCATGGTCAAGCAAACGGATAGCGTTGATGGTTATTTTCTGTGACGCTATCTTGCGGTGGGCGATGTCGGTTTCGTTCAATGCACCGCCTTTGTCCGCATGGACAGAACGGAGGTAATCATTGACCGCTTCCGCCTGTTCCTTGCTGGGATATGGTGCTGCCCATCTGTCTTGGATATAATCAACCATTTTACTGACCGCCTGTACCAGTTTGGGGTCTTGATTTGTGATGGTGACTATTAAAGTGTCCTTGTTCATATTGCCTCCTGCATTTAATTGTTCGTTTCAGTTTTCAGAGAACTCGGCTTGCGCTTCTTGCCACTCCGCAAGGATTCAAGCCGTTTGTTGAAATCTTCCTCGCAACCCGTTCCCGATGTTCCGCCCTGTTCAATCCAATGGATGATTTCATCTTCAAAGAAATAGAGCTTGTTCCCTTGTTTATGGTATGGTATGCGCTTCTCGGAAGTCATTGTATAAATGGTGGATGCGGATTTGTTAAGCAATACAGCCACCTCGTCCAATGTCAGTAACTTGTGCTTTCTGCTCTGTGGATTGTCATTCTTGCCCAATGCTTCCTCCACTTTGCTTGTAAGCTGCCCGACACGTTCAATCAAAAGAGATACCGCCTGCGGTAACTGTTCAAATGTGATGTTGTCCATATATCAATGTTTTGTGTTACTATTTGAGTGTTATCTGTTCGGAAGCCTTGCGCTTCAAGTCGTTCACCACATCGGCATAGACCTGTGTCGTTCCGACATTGCTGTGCGTAAGCATCTTTGATATGGTGTACAAGTCGGTGCCGGCAGCCAGTTGCAAGGTAGCATAGGTGTGTCGGAACCCGTGAAAAGTAATGTGTTTCGTAATCCCTGCCGACTTAATCCAATCTTTGAGATATAAAGGGAGAATGGTTTGTGTCAGTCCCTTGAACACTTGTCCCTCTGTGCGTTCACCACACAAGGCAAGGGCTTCTTCAGACAATGGCAGCACGGCTTCCGTCCTCGTTTTCTTGGTCACGATGTGCATGCACCAGCCACCATCAGCACCCTTGATGATGTTCTCCCACTGCAAACGGATGATGTCACTTATACGCAATCCTGTAAGGCAGGAAAAGAGAGCAGCCGACCTTATAACTGGTTTCTCACAAGGAGTGTTCGCAAGCATTTTCACTTCGTCAAGTGTCAGGAACTCACGCTTTGTATTGGCTTCTTTGGCGTGTTTCAGCCGTGGGGCGATATTTTCCTTGATACGTCTTTCCTCGTATGCCTGGCGCAACACGCATTTCAACTTGTTCAGATTGTTGTTGGCGGTGGAAGCCATCATCTTGCTCTTGTTCTGTGTGGTGAGTGAGAGCATATAAGTGAGGTAGCCTTGACAGAAGTCCACTGATAGGTCATTGAACGTGCAACTGCCACCGCAATACTTCTCAAAGTGCTTGTAGGCGGTATTCCAATTTCTGAAATTATCATTGTCCGCCATCTTTGAGCGGAAGTATTCCAAGAAACTTTCCTTGCCCCTGTTGTGGTCAAGAAAGCCAAACTCCTCATTGATGATGGCTTCGGTTCTCTTGCACTTGATAAGTTCCGCATTGCGGAGCATAGTCTTGTTGAACTCCACCTCAAATTTCTCTGACGGGTTGGCATAGATGTAGATGCCGAGATATTCACGTCTTGTCGGTTTGCCTGTCTTAGGGTGTCTGATAGGTGGGTAGAAATCCAAATAAAGCGACACCTGCCCATTCTTGATAGGTCGTTTTCTGACCGTTACCTTTGTACAAATGTTTGTCATATCTTTGATGTTTTGATTATTGCTCTTGTTAAGGGGATGCTATACTTCACGTTTGGCTTTCGTGCTTGCGCTTTTCCGCTCTGATACCTTTCGGGCGGCATCCCAATCCGCTTTGAGATAGTACAGGCGGTTGCCGTGTATGCGCTTGGTTCTGACCCCATGAGTGAGGGCGAACCTGCGGACTTGGGTCTTTCCCAAACCGAACAGACGCATAATGTCGAAACAGGAATACCAATGCTCGGTCAGATTAGTGCCCAGCCGTTCACTTTCTTCTGCCATAGCCTTGTCCACTTCCGCTTTGGGGAAGCACTTGGTTGAATTGGCTTTGACACAAGGGATAGAGTAACGCATACGGAGGTTGTAAAACCGCCCATAGGTATAATTGAACTTTTGGCAAATCTCAGCCATTGTATAAAGGTCTCCACCGACATTTTTATCTTCCGTGAATGTGTCACGCACGGATTGTTTGTAGTTACTCGATGGTATGAGCTGCCGTTTTGTTGGGGTGCTCTTTGTTTTCTTCTTTCCCTCTTGTTGAAAAGAAGAAACCTTGTCTGTATTCTGTATGTCTGCTTTCATCTTCTCTTTATTCTTTTTTATCTGCTTGGCGAATATCGAAGTATTGCGCTTGCAGTAGGTTGTTTCCTTAATCATCAAGAAGAAATCCTCTTTGGTGATTAGCGTAATGTGATACGTTATCTTGCAAGCTCTGAGTGTACCCTTGTATATCAAGTTGTACACAGTTCTGTTGCTCACTTGCAGAAGGTTTGCCACCTCTCCAATGGTGAGGAACGGCTTGCTTGGTATATCCCATTCTAAATGGGACTGACCTGTTAAATTCTGTTTAATATGACGGTCCATAATCGAAGAAATTTATTTGCACACTGTTGAACATTGTTGCACGCTGTTGAAAGGATGTCGTGCCGTGCGACCCCTCTCACGTGGTACAATGGCGGTACAAAATTACTCCAAAAAGGACGATTCGCCAATAGCCAAAATTTCGGTTTGTTAAAAATTATATCCTGTAAATCAGTATTTTATAACGCTAACTTTTGCTTCCGTTTGCCGTCGTTTTGACCTCCGAATCTTCATGTGGAACGACTTGCCGCTGCCCGAAGGACC
>UMBB01029783.1_pt1 | contig 15914 bp, 10 predicted proteins | sample 1963851 | NCBI WGS metagenome assembly UMBB01 (sample SAMEA4835930, study PRJEB28245) | human gut metagenome | biome: gut microbiome; material: fecal sample | place: Denmark | collected 2008
ATTATTGCCGACCACGGTAATGCCGACCATGCACTGAATGAAGATGGTACACCTAATACGGCTCACTCTTTGAACCCTGTTCCATTTGTATATGTAACAGAGAACAAGAATGCTAAAGTGGAAAATGGTGTATTGGCAGATGTTGCTCCTTCTATCTTGCACATTTTGGGCATGCCCCAGCCTGCCGACATGACCGGACGGGATTTGATAAAATAATGTAGAAAGTATATTTATTTGTCATTCTGAACAAGGTGAGGAATCTGTAATGAAGCATGGATTCGTCACTTTGTCCGGAATGACATTTTAATTTAATAAGAGATGATACAGATAAATGATGTTGTAATCTCCCTTGATGTGTTTCGTGAGAAATTTCTTTGTAATCTCGATGCCTGCAAAGGTGAGTGCTGCATAGAGGGAGATGCCGGTGCACCGGTGGAATTGGATGAAGTGGAAAAACTGGAAGAGGTGCTTCCTGTTATTTGGGACGAGCTTTCACCCGAGGCACGGGCGGTGATTGATAAGCAGGGAGTGGTTTATACAGATGAAGAAGGCGATTTGGTAACTTCCATCGTCAATCATAAAGACTGTGTATTTACCTGTTATGATGAGAAGGGGTACTGTTATTGTGCCATTGAGAAAGCTTTCCGGGCAGGTAAGACCGATTTCTATAAACCAATCTCCTGTCATCTTTATCCCATCCGTATAGGTGATTATGGTCCTTACAAAGCGGTGAATTATCATCGTTGGAACGTATGTAAAGCCGCAGTGTTGCTGGGACAAAAAGAGAATCTGCCTGTTTATAAGTTCTTAAAAGAACCGTTGGTACGGAAATTTGGCGAGGAATGGTATAAGGAGCTGGAGATTGCGGCAGAGGAATTGCAGAGAAGAGGAATGATGTAAATCTTGTCCGGTTTGATCATTCCCGATTTATTATATTAACCAAAATTTAATACTACGAAAAGCCCCCATGAAAAGATTACTCTTGTCATGCTGTATCCTGTTATGCGTCGTTTCGGCTATGCAGGCTCAAGAACAGCCCTTAATCAGTCCGGATGATTCTATCCGCAGTTTGGTGGGACGTCTGTTCCCGAACAGCAATCCGGATATCTCAGCGCACATGAATCTGCAATTCTCTACTTCGGGAGTTGCCAACTTTGTTGAAGGCGATTTGGAAGACGCCTCTTTCAAACTGAATCGTGTGAAGCTGGAAATATTAGGTTCTTTCAGCAAGCAATTTTCTTATCATTTCCGTCAGTCGTTTAATAAATACAGTAATCCGCACTCGCTGGATAATTTATCCTCTTCTATTGAGTATGCTCTGGTAAATTGGAAGATGTCCGATAAGTTCACTTTGAATGTCGGAAAACAAGATATCGCCTTGGGAGGATATGAATATTATGTCAATGCCATCAAGGTACGCGAGTATAGTGAGTTTAATGATAATATCAGTTGCTATCAGGCGGGGGTAGCCGGAAGATTCAATTTGTCGCCTGCCAATGAGTTGGTGCTTCAGGTAGTAAACAACCGTAGCGGAGAGAATGATGAGACTTATCTTTACGGTTTGCCGCAAGGGGTGGAAAAGGCCAAAGTCCCTGTTCTGTCAACCGTGAACTGGAACGGGCTCTTCTTTGATAATGCGGTGCAATTGCGTTATGCGGCGTCATACGGACAGCTGGCGGAAGGTAAAAACCTTTATTGTTTTACGGCGGGTAATATATATGAGAAAGGTCCTGTTATCGCTTATGTTGATTTGATGTATTCTCGTGAAGGATTGGATAGCAAAGGAATTATCAGTGACTTGCAAGGCCCTGTTCTGTCGGCTCCGTCTACAGCGCAGCATGCGGAATACTTTACTACCGTGGTGAACTTTGACTATCGTATCCATCCTAATTGGAATCTTTACCTGAAAGGCGCTTATGAGAGGGCTGGTATTTATAAGACAAACGGGCATTTTGAGAAAGGGCTTTATCGTACGACATGGAATGCGCAGGCTTGTGTGGAGTATTTCCCGATGCGCAATAGCGAACTGCTTCTCTTTGCCCATTTTTTATATAAAGGACATCATTTGGCCCGGCGTGCGCAGGCCTTGGGAGGCATGAGTCCGGATACCCAACGCGTCTCCATCGGGTTGGTTTACTCTATTCCGGTGTTCTGATACACACAACTGTCCTCATGCTGCACGCTAAAGCGTTTTTGCTGTATGGTCAAGACCTTTTATACAGAAAGCTACTGCATCCTTCCATAGCAAGATGTACGTCTCACAGTGGAAGAACGTAGTAATTGATAGGAGGAAAAGTCTTAAGGATGAGGTTTCCTCTTTTTTATTGTAAGATCGGGAAAATACGCTATATTTGTGAAATAATTAAATACTTCAATTAACAACACAAGATAGTATAATGAAAAAGATCGTCTTTTTTTTCCTGATGACTATATTGATAGCCTCATGCCATCAAGAAGAACTTTCTTCTGTTCCAGATGAACCGGAAGGGAAACAGCCTGTTTTTGATTTATCGGAAGAAGAGGTGCTTCAGGGTTGCATTTATGTGAAATTGAAAGAAGAACCAGCCGGAGAGGTGCGGGTAAGGAGCATAGGCAACACGGTAACGACAGGAGTCAAGGTATTGGATCGGGCTGCTTCTTCTTTGAAAATCGAGAGAATGGAACGTACTTTCCCTTATGCTGGCAAGTTTGAAGAACGTACCCGTAAAGAGGGGCTTCATTTATGGTATAATGTCTGGTTTTCTAAAGAGACATCGGCCACCCGTGCTGCTACCGAAGTGGCTTTTCTGGATGGTATTGAAACGGCTGTACCTGTTCCTAAGATTGTATCCAGGGCAACGCCGGAAACAGCGTGGAGCCTGTATGGCGTCCGGACGGGAGAGTGGTTGTTCAATGATCCGGATCTGTCCAGACAATGGTATCTGGATAATCCCGGTACGGAGTCTTGGCAGAAGAAGGGTGCGGATATCCGTTTGTTTGATGTGTGGAAACAATATAATGGGAATCCGGCTGTCATTGTAGCGGTTGTAGATGGAGGCATTAATCAGGAACATCCTGATTTGCAGGATAATCTATGGACGAATCCGGATGAGATACCAGGTAATGGTATGGACGATGATGGCAATGGATATGTGGATGACATACATGGTTATAATTTTGTGGATGATAATGCGACTTTGGTTCCTCACCGCCATGGGACTCATGTGGCGGGCACTATCGGTGCGACAAATAATAATGGAACAGGTATCAGCAGCATTGCAGGGGGGGACGGAACTTCCGGCAGTGGGGTGAGACTCATGAGTTGTCAGATTTTGAAAAGCCTTATCTCTATCGGAGGAGAAGTAGCTTCTGATCCGTTTATTGCCGCCGCGATTAAGTATGGCGCTGATAATGGAGCTGTCATCAGCCAGAACAGCTGGGGATACGCTGCCACTAGGGCGGGAAGGAATGCTTCTTCGTATATTAATCCTGTACATAAGGAAGCTATTGATTACTTTATAAAATATGCCGGATGTGATAACAAAGGAGAGCAACTTGACGGAAGTCCCATGAAGGGAGGTATTGTATTGTTTGCATCAGGTAATGCGAATACGTCCGATCCCAGGATAGCGGCACCGGCTGATTATGAAAAGGTTGTTGCGGTTGCAGCCATTGAGGCCGATTATAGGAAAGCTTCTTATTCCAATTATGGCACTTATACGGATATTTCTGCTCCCGGCGGATCGTTGGATGGAGACGGACGGATTTGGAGCACGACTACGGAACGATCCAATAATTATGAATACTTGGCTGGTACATCGATGGCGTGCCCGCTGGTCAGTGGTGTAGCGGCCTTGGTGATAGAGAAGTATGGGGTAGGCAAGAAAGGGTTTACACCGGAGGCTTTGAAGGAGATTCTCTATCAGAGTGCATACGACTTGGATGAATATAATCCGCGATATGCCGGTCAGTTAGGACACGGATGTGTGGATGCCGCCGCCGCTTTAGAGATCGATGTCTCCAATCTTCATCCTTTTATCTTAAAATCCAATCAAATAACTGATAATATGCTGATATTCAGTGTGAGCAGTAGTATGTCCGGAAATGGGAAATTGATTTTGTATAATGGCATCGGCAGCAAGGTGTTGGATCTTCATCTGAAACTTGAAGCCGCATCCCTGCATGCTGTGGACATAACCAAACTCTCTGCCGGATATTATACCTTAGTCTATCAGGCTAAAGGGATGGAAATCAGAGAGAAATTTATCAAGTACTAATCCCAAAAAATAAAGAATATGAGACGAATAGGATTAGGTCTGTTTATAATAGGCATAACTTTTGCCAAGGCTTATGGTCAGGAGGATTACGGACCTGTCAATACCGGAGCGGCAAACTATCTGACTATATCAGCCGATGCGCGCAGCGCGGCCATGGGGGGAGTCGGTGTGGCGGCTCCGGGAGGAGATCATGCCGTTTTTCATAATGGTGCGGCAGCTTTATCGGATGTGACGCGCAGAGGTGGGGTTGCTTATACTTATTCTCCATGGATGCGTGACTATGAGTCCGGATACTCTCTTCATAGCCTGGGTAGTTTTTACAAAATCAATCAGCGTAATGCCATTCTGTTAGGTCTCCGTTATTTCGGCTATCCGGAGATGGATGGAACAGGGGAGGGTGCTTCGGGCATACATCCCAAAGAAATAGCCGTGGAGGCTGGTTATGCATACGAGGTTATAAAGAATTTTTCTGTTTCCGCTACTTTCAAATACTTGTTTTCGGATATGGGCAGGATAGGCAATAGCCGTGGCGCAAGTTCTGTGGCGTTTGATTTAGGAGTATTGTATAAGTGCGAGATAAATGATTGGGAGGGTGCCGGCTGGTCGGTCGGGCTTCATGTGAGTAATCTTGGACCGAAAATAAACTATCTGACTTCTAAAGATGCTCTTCCTGCAACGGTTAAAGTGGGAGGTGCTGCTGACCTGCCTTTTTTACAAATGCATAAATTGACTTTGACTGCCGATTTGGGTTACAGACTTTCACCTGCCGACGTACAGGCGTTAAGTGTAAGTGCCGGCGCGGAATATGCATGGAGGGAACTGGTGATGTTGCGTGGTGGTTATCATTGCGGTGATAAGAAGAAAGGAGATGCCAGTTATGCTACTGCTGGAGCGGGAGTGGAATATGCCGGTGTGCGTCTGGATTTTGCATGGCTGTTTGCAGGGCATGAATACCTTGCCCGAAATACGTTCTGGGTGTCTTTAGGATACTCTTTTTAGACAGAACGTAAGAGCAGTGCTTGCAGTAACCGTCGGATCGTTGGCTGTAGGGGCGGGTTGAATTTGCCCGGATACACCTTCTTTGTGGTATCAGACAGAAGCATTCCGCCCCTACAGGGAACACGATGGTAGTGAAAAAACTTATCAGACAGCCTCGCCAAGATCAACAATTAGTTGAGGCATGGGAAAGTTGTCAGAATACGGTAACTGTGTGCCGGAATTTCCATTTTCTGAGTTGCATCTTTCACTTCAACCTCATCACCGGTGAGATAATCATACCATTTGCCTGTAACGGGGAAAGTAACGGTATATGCTCCATCGGTCTTGCTGAAGTTTCCGGCAACTAACATGTGCTTGGTTGTGGAAGATAAAGTGATGAATCTTCCTTGTCCCCAGTTGCTTGTACCGACTTCCCATGAGAATTGGCTGGTGCTGGTAAATAATTCGGGATTATCATTGCGTAATTTTATCAGCCGTGAATAACTATCGTGTAAAGCCTTGCGGTCTTTGTTCTCCAGATATTCCCAGTGTAGCGGTTTCTTTCCTGTCCGGCCGTTCTCTTCGATGGAAACATCGTATCCCATCTCTCCGAACTGCCAGATCATTTTAGGGCCGGGTACAGTGAAGAAGAAGGATGCGTTCACTTCAAGTTGCCGCATACGGGTGGTTAAGTCTGTTTTCAATGCTTCATCTCCCCATTGGGTTTGCTTGTAGGCGGCTCGTTCTTCGTCATGGCTTTCCATAAATCCTATCCATGCGGGGATACTTTCGTACAGTCCGTCAAATGCGCTGTCATCGTTCCAACCCATGGCGGTCTGGCAATAGGCGTTATTCATGTTCCGCCATAAGTGCATACCGTCTTCGGCCAGTTCTTTTTCTTCTTTGCTATCACAGAAATGTTCCAGGATAACGTATGCCTCGGGTTTCACTTCTTTGATGGCTGCGTGGTAATCTTTCAGAATCTCGATGCGGCTCTTGTCGTAATTGGAAGCGCTACTTTCGGTTGATGCGGCTTGTGTAAAACCTTTAGTCAGGTCGAAACGGAATCCGTCTATATGGTATTCATTCAATAAGAATTGCAGATTGCGTTTCACGAATTTACGTACCAAAGGACTTTCATGATTGAAGTCGTGGAATACGCTGTAAGGGTGAGGTGCGTCTACGTTAAAGTAGGGATTGTTTGGGGCTGTCTTATTGTTTGCGCTGTTCCAGTACAATTTGGCAAACGGCATACTTCCGGTTGCATGATTGTAAACTACATCAAAAATAACTGCCATTCCTGCCTTGTGGCACGCATCAATGAAGTCTTTGTACATTTTCTTTGTTCCATACGCTTTGTCCAGAGCAAAGAAGAAGCATGGATTATATCCCCAGCTATCGTTGCCGTCAAATTCCTGGACAGGCATTAATTCAATGGCATTAACACCCAGTGATTTCAAATAATCCAGTTTTTGCATGGCTCCATTGAGGTCATTACTTGCCGTGAAATCACGGAGAAGCATCTCATAAATGACTAGTTGTTCCGGATTGGGTACCTTGAAGTCAGATACTGACCAGCGGTAGTTATCCTGCTGTATCTTGAAAACGGATACGATTCCTTTTCCTCCTTCGGGATAACTTTTGTTATCCGGATAAGTGGAAGAGGATATATAGGAGTCATTATCAGGATCGAGTATCTTTTCGCAATAGGCGTCTCCCAGACGGATGGTTTCACCATTTCTGGTACCTACATAATATTGGAAGGCATATTCTTTGTTTACATCCAGATTTCTGAGAGTGATCCACCAGCAACCGCTGGCATCATCGCGATACATCTGGCAATTGTCTTCGTTGCTAAGTTGCCAATGATTGAAATCACCTACCACATGGGCGAAATCTTTATGGTTCCCGTCCGTGTCTTTATCGTAAAGGACGAGGGTGACTGTAGAGTTGTCTATAATGTTGATGCCTTCTGCTACATTTTCAGGCAACGTTCCTTTCTTGATAGAGGCCGGAACAAATTCTTGGTAAGTATTGTCTGTGACAGGTATAAAGAGGTCTTCGGTTTGCAGACTTCCATCTTCGTTGCGGAGTACGAATCCTAATTTTTTGACTGGGGTCTTTTCTGAACTGTACCATTGGCGGATGGACGGAGATAAGGTAAGCGTCCATACATTATTATCCAGTTTGGACATTTTACACTTGTCCGTGTTTTCATTCCATTCACTTTGTACGTATGACCAAGAGCCTTCACAGATAATGCCTGTATGTGCATATACTGTTCCCTGATAGTTATATAGGAGAGAAGAGCTGGCGGCTCTGTAGTAGATGGTCAGCGGTCGGTCGGCATCAGGCTCTTCCAAAGAATAGCTGAGTCCTTCGGGTATGACAATGGGTTTGGGGGTTTGGGAGATGGTGAACGATTTTTGTGCGCTTCCCGCTATCAGGTTCAGATGGACATTCCGGGTGTCATCGCTTTCGTTTTCATTGACGGTGATGCTGACAGTAACAGTTCCGGCTTCTCCCCGGGTCGGAGTTACGATGCACCAGTTGTTTGCTCCAGGTTCATCCAGTGCAGCCTGCCAGGCTCTGCCGGCTGTAAAAGTGATGCTTCTTACTCCGGGTTGTGAGGCGAATGTCATTCCATTGGCAAAGAAGTTCTCACTTTCAGGAGCCGGAGTGATGGAATCGGTCAAGTTATCGTCATCGGAACAGGCAGTGAATAAACTCGCAACGAGTCCTAGGAAAAAAAGAAAAGTATATTTTTTCATAATCTTGTTATTTAAGGGGTAAAATGAAAAAAGACATCAGGCACCATCGGATAAACGGTAGGTGCTTGATGTCTTTTCGGATCAATTATTTAGCGTTTGACTACAGTGGCATGATAGTTGCTTGCGTCTCCTAATTTTAGAGTAATGACATAAGTACCAGCTTCGGTAGTGATATTGTCTCCTCCATAAGTCAGATGGTTCAAGTCTCCACCCAGATTAATATCCCATTTGTTATTGGCGCGGAATTTATAGTTTCCGGCTGCCAGTTCGGTTGTTATACTCCATTCACCGGTTTCCGCATTCAGTGTCATGGGGGTTGAATTGTCCCATCCTCCTTGGGTCGCGTCGCCTATTATTCCCCATTCGGTTTTACTGAATTTATAAGTCAAGGTGGACAGGTTGGCTTCTATACGATAAAATCCGGTTTCTGTGACACTCAGGTTTCCGGCTCCTCCATCGGTGCTCAGTTCGGTATCACTGGCATAGCCATAGTTTGTACCGTCCCAGTCTTTCTGTGAGGTAAGTTTAAATGTGTTATCCGCATCCATATAGATATAGCCGTCATAATGAGTCATATCCGTAGAATAAAGATAAGGCGCCGTCTCTGGTTTCCATCCTTGGTGTCCGCCCGGAACGTAAAGGAACGGGCTGATATTTCCCAATGCTTCTATCTTATAGGTATATTCCAGCATGTTCAAGGTGATTTTCACCCATCCTTTGGCAGGGGTTTTTCCGGCTTGCGGGTTTTCTGTCACTAACAGGCCGCTCTCAGAGTCGTCACCGTTTGTGGCTACGCCCAGTGCCCCCGGTGCCCAAATATCTCCGCCATCTACATTGCTTTGTGGAATAATCTTCCAGTAACATTCATCCTTGGGCATTTCCACAATCATGCTGAAAACCGGATCTTCATATACATCTTTTCCGCTATGACCGAATTTTATCAATGCTTCGGAATTCCATTTATTTACATCCCCTATCAAGTAATAGGCGGTGTCGATGAACAAAGCTTCGGGAGTCGCTTCAATTTTTCCCAGTGTTATTTTTTCCGGAAGGGCTATTGCTGAGGTGTGGCTTACGATATAGATTGTCGCGCGTGCATAGATTGTCCGTGCATAGATTGTCCGTGCATAGGGAGCTTTGCCATAGATCTCTTTTACAACCTCTTCCAGCTCTCCTGCAGTGACGGAGGCTGTTCCGTTTTTAACGCTACAGGGCAAGGGGACTGCTTGGGTAAAGGTTTCATCTTTCGAAACTTCCACTTCCAGATTGATGGTGTCTCCTTCTGTCAGTTCCGGATGGTCGGTCAGTTTGGCAACTTCCAGCAGGGTTGCATCATCCAAGTCCTTGAAAAGGATCGGGGCTGTGCATGAACTTCCTAAAGACAGGGTGAACCCTTCTACGTTTTGTACAGGTTCTTGCGGGTTGGTCTGTGGCAATGCGAAATGATCGTTGACGTTGTCATCGCAGCCCGTCAGGGCTGCAATGAATATCAATAACATATATAAATTAATTTTTTTCATAATCTTGTAATTTAAGGGATGATTTACTTGATGGCGCCTTTATTGTCAATAAAGTTCAGATAGGCTTTTTGACCTGCATTTCCCATGGCGCGTTCCTGGTCTTCACCGGTACCGCGATATTCTATCTTACCTCCCAGAATAATAAATTCGCTTTTCCACCAGTCAATGTCTGCTAACTTGATACACATGCGTACTTCGCCGGATGCAACGAAGGCGGGGGATACGAATTCTCCTTTGCCCTCGGGAACGGTAAACATATTGGCCTCTGTGAATGAGTCCCAGCCACCGGAAGTATCACCGGTCAGATACACTTCGGGCTTGTAGAAATCGACTGCGTATTTATAATTCCGTCCTTCGAGAGTGACTTTCACGACTACTATATACCATCCCGGATTACCAATCTCAATGTTATCTTCGCCTCCTGCATCCACCAGTTTTTTAGATGCTTCACTGATGGTCACTCCCTGGATTCCTACTTGATTGTTGTCCCACGATGTAGCTGTATTCAGTTTGAATGCGGCTTTATTCCCGTCTGCATCGGCTCCCAGATATTGCATGGACCAGAACATACCTTCGTTGGAATGAACCGGAATCATGGAATAACATTTGCTCCAATCCCAGTCGCACACACTGCCGATGAGATATAGATTGGTGGGCAGAGTCACTGCGGGCAAAGCATAATAGGGGAGAACTTGTGGCAATTCTATGATGTTCGAGGTGATGGTGCTGCCTGCTATCTCGGATTTGTTGTCGGTCAGGGCGGAAGCCGTCAGACGAACATACAAAGGTATGGGGGCTTTGGGAAACTCGTCTTCATTTACTCCTAATAAATTGGAAATAGCGACAGCAACTTCTTGTGCGTCCACTTCCATTTTGGCTGTTGAATACTTGGTGTCCAGAGTCGCATTCTTTTCAAAAGCCTGGTCCAGAGCGATTTCTACAGTATAGCGCGTGGCAGCTGTGAAACCATAATCGGGCTGTGAACAGGTCAGTTGTATGGTGGCTGTGTTCTTTAAATCATAGATGCCCGATGCGTATTTAGGAACATTAAGCACAAACTCGGTCGGCTCTGTGAAGACAGGAGTGCCCTCATCGTCCGAGCACGCTACAAGTGTGCTCAAACTGAATACGAGGATGAATAAGTATATCATCTTTTTCATTGTTTCTCAAATTTATAAGGTTAAACTGTTATTTTAGTGTGGCATAGCCCGGATTCTGAACCAAGTTCGGATTGGCTGTCAAGTCTTTATCGCTGATGGGATAGATATTGAACTTGCTGTCAATATTGGCTATACCTTCTTGAGGGCCGCCTTTGTAGTCCCAGGCATATTCTTTAGTGAATTTGCCGAAGCGTATCAGATCCGAGCGGCGCTGACCTTCCCAATATAGTTCACGGGAGCGTTCCGCTAAAATGAAATCCAGAGTCAGATCGGAACCGGAGATATTGCCCGATTTGTCACCGTTGGCTCTTTCGCGCAATAAGTTGATATAACCTACAGCGGTAGAGACATCGGCTCCGGTTGCTTGTCGTGCGGCACATTCCGCATAAATTAAATAGATGTCAGCCAGTCGGAACAGAGGGAAGTCTGTGTCGGGCCATGCGGAAGGGGTGACTTCATTCTGATCCCAGCCCAGATTGGTGAATTTATGGCAGAGATAGCCGCTGTTCCAATCGGTCAGTACAGGAACTACATCTCTACGGGTTTTCACTCCTTGCTCTGTGCAGTTGTCTCCGTTTTCACCATCCACATATTCCTTTACATCAAAGAATATAAAACGACTGTCCTTCTTTAAGGTGCTTCCGTGGTGGTCGTATCCTGCCACCGGTGAATAATCGAATTGTTTGACTAGTTGTGAACAGGGCTTTAAACAAGTCCATGAGGCGTCCATACCCAACCATTTGGGATTAAGCAAACCACCGTAGGCTGCCGCTGTGACCATAATGCTGTTTCCATAGCTTTTGGCATTTTCACCATCGCAAGGAATGGCGAAAATAATCTCATTGCCATGCAACGGGGAAAGATGATTCTCGCCGCAGAACAGATTCCTGTAATTCTTTTCCAATCCGAAACCCCCTTCATGAATGACTTTATTGGCATAAGAGACTGCCTGGTCGTACATGGGTGTACCTGTATATACTTCGGCATTGAGGTACATCTTGGCCAAAAGGGTATTGACTACAGGTTTGGTCATACGCCCGTAAGTGCCCATCGTACCTTTCTCCGGCAGAGAACTGTTTTCTGAAAGATCTTTCAATTCGGTTACCACTTTGTCGAATATTTCTTTAGCTCCCAATTGGGATGGTTTCCAGGACTTGTCATTAGTGGGGCTGTCATCCCATACCCATCCCGGGTTTCTATATACATCAATCAGATAGTAATAGTTCATGGCTCGCAGGGCACGGACTTCATCTCTGAATTGTTTGATATTAGGTATTCCGCAGTCTTCCGGATAATTGTCTAGAAATTCTTTGCAATACCGGATGTTCAGCATGGCTCTTTGATAAAATGTATAAGCGTAGAACAGGGTATAGTCCCAATTATTGGTACAGAGTTCCACTATACCTTCGTCTTTCCAGTTCCAAAGGGCTTCATCGGTAGGGTATAGCTCAAGGGACAGCAGTCCGCGCAGGAAACATAAAGAACCCTGATCCGGACCCTGAAGGTCTTGAACACCTCCCGAAGGTCCTACATTGCCGGACAAGCCGAAACCGCTATAAATTTTGGCGAGGAAAGACTGGCAGTCTGACTCATTGATAATTTCGGACTGGCCTTTGTCTATGATTGGATTTTGATCCAGATCATTTATGCAGGAGGATGTGGACAGGCAGAGAATGGCTGCTCCTACGAAAACGTATTTTTTTATGTTAAGATTGAATTTCATACTGTTTCTTTATTAAAAGTTGATATTAACACCGAACAATACACTGATAGGACGAGGATATACCTGGCGGTCCATACCTCCGTCTACTTCAGGATCGAGGCCGTCATACGGAGTGATGGTAATGGGATTTTGTACAGTGGCATACAGACGTCCCGACAAACCGTGGTATTTAGCTCCTTGGAGGAAATTCTCAAAGGAATATCCCAATGTGATATTATCTATCTTCAAAAAAGAAGCGTTTTGGATGTAATAATCCGACTGGCGCTGTCTTTCTTGGAAATTGGTATTGAATGCGGCTTTCGGTTGATTGGACAAAGCGCTGTTGCTGAAAATGGCGCTGGTGCCGATAGCGGCATTGGCTGCTATACCGTTGTAGTTATAGTTCCCTATGCTGGCGCGTCCGTTAAAACCGAAGTCCCAGTTCTTATATGATACTTTGGAGTTGAATCCCATAATCACGTCAGCGGTGGGCTTATGATACTGGTATAAGTCCTTTTCAGTCACTTCACCATCACCGTTACGGTCAACATAGACTCCTTCCATCGGGTTACCATTCTTGTCATATACTTGTTCAAATACATAATAAGTTCCGGGAGCATAGCCTACGCTGTGTATTTTAATGGTCTTGCCACCATCACCTCCGGTCGATTCAAAGCGTTTGCCCGGTGAGTCGCTGTTGTCATTGTAGTCCAGTTTGGTAATTTCAGTTTTGTTCCAAGCGACATTGAAGCCTAAATCCCAGTTCCATGTAGAACTAACGATGGGTTTTGCATTGATGGCAAATTCAAAACCGGTATTTTTCAATGAACCGATATTGGCCACCACATATTCGGCAAAGTCGGTACCTGCAGGAACATTCACTTCGGCATTGATCAGGTCTTTTGTATCGCGGATGTAAAAATCGGCCGAACCGTTGATACGGTTGTTAAAGAACCCATAGTCTATACCTACATTATAAGTAGTGGTCTGCTCCCATTTCAAATCGGGGCTGGAAGCTGAAGGTGATACTACATTCACCCATTTTACATTTCCTGACTCATCATAGATGGGATACATGGCACCACCTTGACCGTATCTCCAGAAAGACATATAAGGATAATCACCTTGCTGGATATCTTGCTGGCCGGTGATACCCCATCCCAAACGAAGTTTCAATTCACTTAAATCCTTGAACTTTTTCAAGAAAGCTTCTTCGTTCATTTTCCATCCTAGGGCTACGGAAGGGAATAATCCCCAACGGTTGTTCTTGGCAAAACGTGAAGAGGCGTCATCGCGTAAAGTGAAAGTCAACAGGTACTTGTCCCATGCCGTATAGTTCAAACGTCCGTAAAATGATAATAGGACATATTGGGATTCAGCCGGTTGCTGGTCTCCGTTCATGCTTGTTCTTTCACCGAAGTTCTCTTCGTTTCTTGAAAGATACCATGTCTCTTTGTTGCTTTCATAATGATATTTCTGATAGGAATAACCTGCCATGACATCAAAGTGCTGCTTGGCGAAATCCTTGCTGTATTGTGCATAGAAATCAAGTAAGGTATTTCTTCTTTCGTAAAAGTAAAGGTAGTTGCTGCCCGATTTCAGAGGGTCTTCACCATACGAACCGGGGGCGCTGGGATCAACATATTTGTCACCGTCACTCTTGGTATAGTCCATGCCCACATTCAGGTTCAGACGCAGGTCGGGCAGAAAATGGACTTTATAGTCAAATTGGGCATTCCCGATGAAGGATTTGACTTTTGACTGGTCGTCTGTCATCTCAAGTAGGGATACAGGGTTGACACCGGCAGAGGATGCCTTTGTACCGTTGGGGTCATTATCCGTAGTCCAGGTGAAGTATCCGCCGAATTTATTGTTGTCATTCTTAACGGGCTTGGTGGGGTCGAAAGACACTGCACCCACAACGGCACCGGTGTCAGCGAACTGATTTTTGATGTAAATGCCTTTGGCGTTCAGGTTCATGTTCAAATGATCGTCAAAGAATTTGGGAGTCAAAGAAACGCTTCCGGTGTAACGTTCAAAGTTCGAGGTCTTCAGGATACCGTTTTGATTGGTATAACCAAAAGAAACACGGTAGGGAAGATAGTCTTTGACAGAACCGTAGGCACTGATATTGTGTTCTGTGGAAACAGCGGTTCTCATCACTTCGTCCTGCCAGTCGGTGTTTACTCCTGGATAAAGGTTGACGGCTGTAATCATGGCTTCCGTTGCGTTGGGGTTGTTGATGATGAAATCGCGGTATTCGTCTCCTGTCATGACATCTATTTTATTTTTCCGGGTGCTGACAGAGACATTGCCCGAATAGTTTATCTTCACAGAACCTGTCTTGCCTTTCTTGGTAGTAATGATGATTACACCATTAGAGGCACGGGAACCGTAGATGGCGGTTGCCGACGCATCTTTTAATACCGTGAAACTTTCTATGTCGGTGGGGTTGACCGAACTCAGGGGATTCGAGAGGCCTTCTACGGAACCTGAACTCATGACTACTCCGTCAATTACAATTAACGGATCGTTGCTGGCGGTCAGAGAGGAACCTCCACGGATGCGGATGGCTGAACCTCCACCCGGCTGTCCTGTCGATGTGGCTACATTGACACCTGCCACTTTACCGGCAATCATGTCTTGAGGGCTGACTGTAAGACCTTTGTTCTTTTCTTCCGCTTTGATGGCAGTCACTGATCCGGTGGCATCGTTCTTTTTTACCGTACCATAACCGATAACCACAACGTCTTGCAACATTTGCGAATCATCTTTCAAAAGAATGTTTAGAGATGGGGCGGCGGGAACCTCCTGTGACTGATATCCGATAAATGAAATAACGATTATATCACCTTTATTGGCATTTAACTGGAAGTTGCCGTCAAAATCTGTGATAGTACCATTGGTTGTTCCTTTCACCACAACATTGGCTCCAATAATTGGTTCGCCTGTTGTGTCCTTTACAAGTCCTTTAACAGTCATTTGCTGGGCAAATGCGTCTATGGACAAGAAGCATCCTACCATTAACATTAGTAGGACCTTGAACATCAAGTTTCTTTTCATGTCTTTAAATTTAAAGTTAAATAATTATTTCAAGTTTATATTCTCAGTTAAAAAATACCTATTGAAAACTGTTTTCCCAAACAACCTGATTTTCTAATCAATCTCTGTTATAATGTATGTTTTTACCTTTTAGAATGATTGGCGGCTGCTTTAGCTAACCATCATCCTCACTTACTTTTTGTTTTGTTTGTTACAAATGTAGCGGTCTTATAAAGCGATTTTTGAGATAAGAATAAAAATATAAATGATTTAGTGCTAGTGCAAATCATATATAATTGATTCATAGTATAATATACTGATTGGCTTATCTTAAAAATATAACTATATGTGAACTGTTCAAGGCTCATTCGGCTACATTTTATGAGGATTAATGTTAACTGTTTGTCAAAAGATCACTTTCTATAACCTCTTGATGCCTTTTAATTCTGCTTTATCTTTTACCTCTTTAATGCTGATTGCATAAC
>UMBB01006334.1_pt1 | contig 12753 bp, 7 predicted proteins | sample 1963851 | NCBI WGS metagenome assembly UMBB01 (sample SAMEA4835930, study PRJEB28245) | human gut metagenome | biome: gut microbiome; material: fecal sample | place: Denmark | collected 2008
ACCACTTCCACTACAGAAAAAGTGACTGAGCCTGTGACAGAGCCTGAGATACAGCAGGATATACCCCAGGAAAACACAGAAGATACTCAGCAGGACGAGCCTGTCGAGCCTGAATATTACTCCCCTGATGGTGCAAGTCAGATGACCCTTGACCTGCTCGATTATGTAAATCCTCTCCGTGAGAAATATGGTCTGAAACCGCTCCGTGCAAGCGGACAGCTTGATGAATGTCTGCAAAAGAGCCTGTATCAAATGGATGACTACTGCCAAGGCATTGGCAACGTATACGAACATCTCTCTGAGGTCGGTCTGCCTAACAACAGCAAAATACGACAATTCACAGCAAACAACAGCTGTGTTTCAGACTATGACGAGGCATACACAGAGCTTTTTACTTGGTTAAAAAATAATGCAAGCTTCGGTCTCTCTTACGGTGACAATCTGATCAACGGCTTGGAAGATTACACATATCTTGGTGTTTGCTTTTTCCATGATGATATAGTTCAGGAAAGAAAAGACCATATGTGGAATGACCCAGATAATGATGAATACGAATCTATGCCGCTATATCAATGCTATGTTTATGTTATGAAATAAGCCGACAATATCCGACTTGAATATTTTATGTGTCTGTGATATAATAAAGGCAGCACAAAGCGTAAAAAATAAATTACAAAAAAGAGGATATTTATGAATAATCAGACTAATAACGAGAATTTATCTCAAAGCACTAATAGCCAGCCTGACGAATACAGCGCTTATCGTGACGAAGAATACGAAAGAATGCGCATTGAAATGGAAAAGCGCCGTGCCGAAAGGCGTGCAAGAGAACACAGGCGTGTTATGAAAAACCGTATCATTGCCATAGCAATTCTTTTGGTGATAATTTTTGTGATAGTGAAAGCCTGTGGCGGAAAGTCAGACAACAAGCCTGCGGCTGATTCATCATCACAGACCGAAAGCACAAAGCAGGCTGAGGCTAAGACCACCACCAAAAAGAAAACCTCCGACAACAGCAAAGCAGAAGAAACAAAGCATAAGATAGAGCAATCAAACGGCATGACCTTTGTTGACGGCATTCTTATAGTGAACAAGACCTACTCCCTGCCATCAGATTATGCACCGGGCGTAAGCACAATTGCACAGAACGCCTTTGACGAAATGGCAGCGGCGGCGGCTCAGGACGGCATAACACTCTTTGTAAATTCAAGCTATCGTTCATATCAGGATCAGGAGTATCTTTACAACTCCTATGCCGCAGAGCGTGGCACAGAAGCCGCAGACGAGGTATCTTCCCGTCCGGGACATTCGGAACATCAGACAGGTCTGACCTTTGATGTGAACACCACCGAGAACAGCTTTGCAGGTACTCCCGAAGCCAACTGGCTGGCTGAACACTGTGCAGAGTACGGCTTCATTATCCGCTACCCTGACGGCAAGGAGGATAAAACAGGCTATGTGTATGAGCCGTGGCATATCCGCTATCTCGGCAAGGAAAAAGCCGAAGCTGTCACAAAGAGCGGTCTTTGCCTTGAAGAATATCTTGGTGTCACCTCTGATTACAAATATGCCGAAGATCAGAACTGTTCAAGCCTGAACGCTTCCGACACACAGTCAAGTCAGTCTGACGGCTATACAGACGGCTATTATCAGGACAACACTTATTACGATTATCAATACTAATTACAAAGCGGACAGCCACAGGAAAGTGGTTGTCCGCTGTTCTTTACTTTGTCATACGGGACGTCGAGAACGCCGTCCACTACAGCCAAATATCTGTTACTTATTTTCTGAGCTTTCTGTGCTATCGGAGCTTTCCAAACTGCTGTCATCATAGTGGACAGGCTCAGTTGTAAGGCCCTTATCTCCTGCCTCTACGGCTTTCTCAGTCATATCGTCAACTATGCGTTTGAAAACTTTGAACGCCTTATCATAATTCTCCTGCATAGTTTCCTTGGAGTCGCCCAAAGTCTTAACTGGCGTTCTCATTGAAAGGTGGATATCATTCGGCATATTCTCGAAGTTAAGCTCCTTTGCCATGACCTCCATGTTCCAGCTCATGCCCATATCATCAACATACTTGTTGTTCGGAAATTCCTTTGGCAACTCAGGAGTCATTATTGACTTGAACTCCTCGTCAGTGTTTGAGTCTGTTATAACAAGTATAGACTCGCCCCCCTGAAGCTGTGCCAAGAACTTAGTGCTGTTCACGTTCTGCTGCTGATAATCGTCGCTGTGAGAATTTAGCGGAATCATAATGACCTCAACATGGACATAACCATTGCCGTCAAGATCGTCCGTGTATTTTTCAAAGAACTCCTCCAGTTCCTCCTGACGTGTTTCCAAGCCGTTGTTTGCGATCATAAGCACTGTCAGGTCAGCCTTTTCACGCCTTGCAGCGTCAATAAAAATAAATGCCGCCACCGCTATGATAAATATTGTAAAGATTATCCACACCTTGTTGTGATAAAAGAAATTCTGCACCTTTTCAAAGCCATGAAGCTCTCTTATCTGGTCATGCTCTTCCTTTATGGAAGACTCGCTTTCATCGATAACTCCGCTTTTGAGCTTCATAAGCTCGATACGCTCCTGAGCAAGCCTGCGTTCACGTTCCTTTTCTTCCTGACGTTCACGCTCACGTCTTTCAGCTTCCGCCTGCTCTAAAACCTGCCTTTCACGCTCCTCAGCCTCACGCCTTTGCTGAGCCAGCGTGCGCTCATACTCTGCGTCATCAGCGTCCTCCAACAGACCCTGACCCTCCAGACTTTTGTCGAGCTTTGATATATTAATGTCCTTTTCGTCTTTTTTTGACATATCACTGCCATCCTTTGCGAGATATTTTATATCATATTAGTATAAACCAATAATATTAACTCCGTATTAACAAAAAAGAGATAGCATTTTCATGAAAAATGTCTATATACAATTAAAGATAAAATGTGTATAATATACATAAATCAAATAAATTAAGTTGTGATAATAACAATTTAGTGGAAAGAGGAGAGATAGCAATGCTTGAAAAGATCATACAGAAAAACACAGAAAAATCAGAGATATCCGAACAGCTAAAAGGGCTGAGAGAACAGCTCACCCTGCTTGAAAACAAAATAAAGACCGCAGGAGTGCCTGTTATAATCACATTTGACGGCTGGTCTGCCGCAGGAAAAGGCTCAATGATAGCAAAGCTCATACGCTCTCTTGACCCACGTTTTTACAAGGTGGTGTCATTTCGTGCACCGAATGAGCAGGAAAAACGTATGCCATGGCTGTGGCGTTACTGGCAGACGCTGCCGAAAAAAGGTGAGTTTCTTATCCTTGACCGAAGCTGGTATCGTGACACTGTGAACGCCTTTATGTATGGTGAGATAGACAAGGAAACAAGGGACACACGTCTTGAAGATATCTGCACCTTTGAAAGGCAGCTTACAGATGACGGATATGTTATCGTGAAAATTTTCCTGCACATTACCGAAGACGAGCAGAAAAAGCGTATCGAAAAGCTGGAGAACTCCTCTGTTACAAGCTGGCGTGTGGAAAGCCACGATATAAAGAACATGGAAAAATACGATAAGTTTTTCCGCAGATATGACAAAATGCTTGAAAGCACAAACACGGCATTTGCTCCGTGGACTTGCGTTGGGGCAAATGAACGTGCCTCTGCTGAGCTTGAAGTGCTGACAGCGGTCACAAAGGCAGTAAGCACTGCAGTTTCCGCCAAGGAGAAGGGCGAGCATTATATTCCCGAACCACAGTTCGACACCTGCGGATACAATTATCCTGAATATAAAACTATTGAAATGCCTGCTCTTGCAGAAGTGGATATGAACAAGTCCCTTGACGAAGCGGAATATGAGAAAAAGCTGAAAAAATATCAGGACAAGCTTTTCAAGCTGCAAAATCTCTGCTATCAGAAGAAGATACCTGTTATAATATGCTATGAAGGCTGGGATGCAGCAGGAAAAGGCGGAAATATCAAGCGCATTGCGGCTGCCCTTGATCCAAGGGGCTATGAAGTTCACCCTATCGCTGCACCCGAACCGTCAGAGCTTGCAAGGCACTATCTATGGCGTTTCTGGACACGTCTTGAAAAGAATGGTCACTTTACTATCTTTGACCGCACATGGTATGGCAGAGTAATGGTAGAGCCTATAGAAAAGCTCACCCCCGAAGAACGTGTGAACATGGCTTATCGTGAGATAAACGAGTTTGAAAGCCAGCTTCATGATTGGGGCGCAGAGATAATAAAATTCTGGGTGAATGTTGATAAAGACGAACAGCTCCGCCGTTTTAACGAGCGTGAGAACACGCCTGAAAAGCGTTGGAAGATAACCGATGAGGATTGGCGCAACCGTGAAAAGTGGGACACCTATGAGAAATATGTTGACCGCATGATAACACTTACCTCCACAGATATAGCACCATGGACGATACTTGAGGGCAACGATAAAAAATACGCCCGCATAAAAGCACTGAAAACTATTGTGAAACGCCTTGAAAAGCGTTTGGAAAAAGAAGATAAATAAAAAAAGCGGCGAAGCGTAATGCTCCGCCGTCTTTTATTTGCCGTCAGATCAGCATCCGCAGCCGCCGCAACCATTGTCGCAGCCACAACCACCGCAGCCGTTTCCGCAACCGCCACAGCCATTTCCGCAACCGCCGCAGCCACAGCAGAATATGAGAATAAGGATAATGATCCACCAACAACCGCCAAATCCACAACCGTTCATAAATGAAATCTCCTTTTTTATTAAGATTTATAAAGCTGAAGCTTTGCTCCGTTGCTTTATATTACAGTTTATGACGCAGAGAAAAATGTGTTACAAAAAAATCTGCAAGGAGAATTTGTCCTGTGCATAAGAATATAAAAGCGATAAAAATGCGAGAATAACAAGACGCAAAACTGTCAAGAATGTAGCTAAGACAAAGCTTTGTCTTAAACATTTTAAGGGGTGAATTTTATGAACGAACAGTTTTTTGATAGCGACAGCTTTACACCAAGGGCAAGAGAGCTTGTGAAAAATGCCGTCACTCTGGCAGGAAGCTGGGGGCATACTTATATCGGCACTGAGCATATCCTGCTCTCTGCCGCCTATGAAGAGGACTCCACAGCCTGTGCAGTGCTTCTGCGCCACGAGGTCACGGCTCAAAGGATAGAGGAGCAGATAGAATACATCATAGGCAGAGGCACGCCATGCCGTCTTACGAAAAATGACATCACTCCTAACGCTGCCGCTGTTTTAAAAGGCGCAAAAAGGCTGTGCGAGAGCATGGGTGGCGGTATCGCAGGAACGGAATACATTCTTGCTATGATACTCCGCCGCAGTGATTGCTGTGCCTTTGAGATATTGCAGCAGTTAGGGGTGAACTGCAACAAGATGTACAACGATTGCTCATTGTCAGGCAACGAGCCTAATATTTTTTCAGACAGGAATTATCCAAAGCTAAAGACCCTTGAACACTACGGCAGAGAGCTTACACGCAAAAGCGAGTGTGAAAAATTCGACCCCTGCATAGGCAGAGAAGCTGAAACAGAACGTATAATGGAGATACTCTGCCGCCGCACAAAGAACAATCCCTGCCTTGTAGGTGAGGCAGGTGTGGGAAAGACCGCTGTTGTGGAGGGGCTTGCGAGAAAGATCATGCTTGGAGAAGTGCCGTCTGCGTTGTCCTCAAAGCGGATCTTCTCCCTTGATATAACTGCCCTACTTGCAGGAGCAAAATATCGTGGGGACTTTGAGGAGCGATTGAAAAGCTGTATGGACGAAGCCGCAAAGGCTGGAAATGTGATACTTTTCATTGATGAGCTTCACAACATAATGGGTGCAGGAGCGGCAGAGGGTGCAATAGACGCTGCAAATATCCTGAAACCACAGCTTGCAAGGGGCGGTCTACAGCTCATAGGCGCAACGACTTTTGAGGAATACCGCAAAAATATTGAAAAAGACTCAGCTATGGAGCGACGCTTTCAGAAAGGGAAGATAGATGAGCCTGATCAAAGCCAGACCTGCCGTATCCTCAGCGGTCTTATAGACAAATATGAACAGCACCACAGCGTTGACATCTCCCCTGACCTTATACCATATGCAGTTAAGCTTGCCGCAAGATATGTCACCGACAGATTTTTTCCTGACAAAGCAATTGATATCCTAGACGAAGCCTGTGCCTGTGCGGTCATAGAGCAAAGCGAAAACAATTCTGGTGAGAAAATATCAGACGCTTTCAACGATTATGTGAAAGGCAAGCTCACCCGTGACGAATATCTCACCGCCATAACAGAGTGCCGCCCAAAGCGCATACCACTTGAAAAAAGGCACATTGACAGCGTTATTTCATCGCTCACAGGCATAAACTGCGCCGATATCGGACAGGACGAAGCCACAAGGCTCACAGGGCTTGAAGATAAGCTAAGCGAAAGCATTGTGGGACAGCAGACGGCTATAAAGTCACTCTGCTCTGCCGTCCGCCGCTGTCGTGCAGGACTAAAGGGCAGCGACCGACCCATGGGAAGCTTTATTTTCTTAGGGTCAACAGGAGTGGGCAAGAGCCAGCTTGCAAAAGATCTTGCCAAAACGCTTTTTGGCAGAGATAATGCCATTGTAAAGCTTGATATGTCAGAATACATGGAACGCCACAGCGTTTCAAAGCTCATAGGCTCGCCCCCTGGATATGTAGGCTTTGACGAAGGTGGCAGGCTTACCGAACAAATTCGCCGCAAGCCCTACTGTGTGCTTCTTCTTGACGAAATAGAAAAGGCTCACCCTGACATCTACAATCTGCTTTTGCAGATACTAGAGGACGGCTGTCTTACCGACTCCGCTGGCAGGACAGTTTCTTTCTCCAATGTCCTTATAATAATGACCTCGAATATCGGCGTGAAAAAACTTGCCGAAACCAAGACCGTGGGCTTTTCAAACAGCAAGTCAAATGGCGAAGCAAAGAAAAAAGCCATGCTCTCAGAGCTTAAAAGCTTTATGTCTCCCGAGCTTTTAGGCAGGATAGACGAGGTGATAGTTTTCAACGACCTTACCCTTTCCGATATGGAAAACATTACACGCCTTGAAATATCCGCTCTTGAAAAAAGGCTCTCCGAACTTGGCTGTACACTCGCCTGTCAGCCAGAGGTCTACCCTTTTATCGCAAAGCAGGCACTTTCAAAAAGCGGCTCTGCACGAGAGATACGCCACATAATTACCGCCCTCATAGAAAATCGCATAAGCGATATGCTTATCTCCTCCGCCTGCCGTGACTTTTCTGTTTGCGTATCTGAGAACACCTTAACTGTCGCACAGCACCGCAGACAACTGTGTTCATAGAAATTTTACAAAGTATAGTTGAGGGATATTTTACAAAAGCCCGCCCATATGTTATAATATTTTTATATTGTTGCCCAAGCGGCAAAAGGAGGATAAAAATGTCTGACAGAAAATACAAGCTATATTCCGACTCCACCTGCGATCTGTCGGAGGATATATTAAAAAATATGGACGTGACGCTTCTGGACTTATCTTTTGAAGTAAACGGTGTTGTAAAGAGCAAGAATGACATGACGTTGCCTGAATTTTATTCCCAAATGCGAAACGGAGCAGTAACGAAAACATCGCAAATAGGTATCTCCGACTATGAACAGGCTTTTGAAAAGGAACTTGCCGCAGGCTATGACGTGCTTTATCTTGGATTTTCGTCAGGTCTTAGCGGAAGCTTCAACACTTCCTGCATTGCAAGAGATAGCGTAATGGAAAAATACCCAGAAGGCAAGATAATCTGCATAGACTCCCTCTGTGCTTCAACAGGCGAAGGTCTTTTGCTCATAAAGGCTGACGAAAAGAAAAAGCAGGGTCTTTCCATTGACGAACTTGCCCAGTGGATCACTGACAACAGGCTTCACCTATGCCATGTTTTCACAGTTGATGACCTGAAATATCTCCACCGAGGTGGCAGAGTATCAAAGACCGCCGCCATAGCAGGCTCTATTCTTGGCATTAAACCGCTTCTCCACGTTGACAACGAGGGACATCTTATCCCAGTTGGAAAGATACGAGGCAGAAAGCAATCCATTGAAAAGCTTGTGGATATAATGTGCGAACGCATGGGAAATTGGGATAATTCCACAGTAGCCGTCTGCCATGGCGACTGCCTTTCAGACGCAGAATATGCAGCCGACCTTATGCGAAAAAAGCTTGGCAAGAAAACCACTGTGCATATCTGCTACACAGGTGCTGTTATAGGCTCACACTCAGGACCTGGAACTCTCGCTCTGTTCTTTATGGGCGACCAGCGATAAAAAATACAATACAAAAGCGGACGAAGCCCGAAAACTTCGTCCGCTATTTTTATATGTGAGATCAAAGACCCTTTGCCTTTTTCAAAGTTATACCATTATCTCCAAGCGGGATAGCGTGGTCAAGTCCAACAAACTTGCCTCTCTCCTGCCAAAGAACTTCCTTGACAAAATCATACTTTTCCTCGTCCCATGTAACAAAATCGTCCTTTACAAGTCCGCCCGTGTCACCTGAGTTTGCATTGAAGCACCAGAAAGTGTGATTTACATGATTGTCCTTTATGAGCTTTCTCATGTAGGTCATCCAAGTTAGGTTAGGCTCTGTCATAAAGCCGCCCCACTCGCCTATAAGAAGCGGTGCGATATCCTGCTCCTGAATGTAGAACCAGTTGTCTTTCCAGCAATCTTTCATAAGGCTCTTGTATGTGTAGTCCCCCTCGAACCAAGGCTGCTGATAAACTGTCGGACCATAGTCGTGCGGCGAGTAAACAAGCTTATCCTGATATTTGCCAAGGTCGATAGGATAGTCCTTTACGCCCCTGAGATTTCCGCCCCACCAGTTGAAATAGTAATCATCACTGTTGGTGGAGGAATAATCCCCGTTTTTCTTGATGTTCTTAGGGTATATTTCGATACCCTCGACCATTATAAGCACATTAGGATTTTTCGCAAGCACCTTGCTCGCTGCCGTTTCAGCCACATACTTCCAGTTGTTTGCGTCCTTTGAATCATTCCATATCGCCGCAGCGTCACCCTCGTTAGGCTTGCCGTGAGGCTCGTTTTTCAGGTCAAATGCAACGATTGTGTCATTGTCCTTATATCTGTCGGCAAGCCACTCCAAAGCATGGTAATAGTCCTTTACAGTGACCTTGTCAGTATACCACAGATTTACAGTATGACCGCTGGCATTGGTTTCCGCTGAATGGATATCAGGCATTACTTTAAGACCGTTTTCCTCTGCAAGCTTGAGAAAATAATCAAATATCTCAAGGCTGTTCATCGAGTTCAGCTCTTCATTGTATGCGTTATTGTAGTTCGCCTTTGGATATTCGCCCTCCGACCACTGGTTGATAAGCTCCGCTGAAATAGGCACTCTTATAAGATTGAAACCGTGGTCTGCAATAGCCTCCACCGATGACACAAGCTCGCTGTTCCAAAGTCCGTCAAAGGTGTTAGTGCCTGTGTTGTAGCCAAACCAGTTCACGCCCGTGAGCCAAACCTCTTTGCCGTCCTTATCAAGTATCTTGCTTCCGTCTGTGTGAAGCCAATCATCACCCTGTTTAGCCTTTGAGGTACGCTTTAGAAGCTTTTTAACGTCCTTTTCCGTGACCTTTTTGTCGCCGTTGTTCTGATTATTATTGTTATTGTTATTATTCTGTGATACCTTGCCCTTTTTAACAGTACACTCCACACCGTTTAGCTTTGCAGACTTAACATTGAGCTTTGTTCCAGTTCCGATATTACAGCCGATAGAGGTCGAACCGCCCTTTGCGATCTCGCCATTGTAATCAACATTCGTGACCGTGAGTTTGTTGCCCTTGACCTTAAAGTTGCCGTTCCAGCCGTCACAGCTTTTGAGCTGGTCTATTTCAAGCTCCAGCGTCCACTCCTTGAGGGCTTCATCGGAGTTGTTCTCAATGCCTATCTCCATGCCCGTCATGACCTTGTCGCCGTCCTGCCAACTGTTGTCCCCTGAATAGGAGATGATAAAGCCCTTTTCCTTTTTATCGTCCTTGCTTTCCTGAGAGCTTTCCTCCTCATCATCAGACTCGTCCTCGCTTCCATCAGCCACAGAGTCCTCCTCACTGGTGTCATCGGTTTCTGAAGCCACCGCAGAACTGCTCTCCGCCTTTGAAGCCGAGCTGTCTACGTCTTTTTTGCCTGATGTTGCCACCAGTATCAGTGCAATAACAAGCCCCACTATAACAGCGCCCATGCCTGCAAAAGCGATGATAAGCTTTTTGTTTATGCCCTTTTTGCCCACATTCTCCTGCAGGCTGTTTACGTCTTTTTTCTCATCACTCATAAGCTTTCCCCTTTATTTTTGATTTTTACATATTTATAAGACCGCCGAGTATTACGCCCGACGGTCGAACTTTCTTTTTTTGGCGACTTATTTTACTGACTGGAGTTTCTCGCTAAGGAACTTCTCCTCAAACTTGTCTGACGGCATAGGTCTGCCGAAATAATAGCCTTGTATAACGTCAGTTTCCAGATCTCTCAGGATATCGAACTGCACCTGTTCCTCAACGCCCTCTGCGCAAACTGCTATATGCAGGTCGTGAGAAAGATTAACTATCATTTTAACAAACACCGCAGTGTCAGGATTTTTTGCAATATCATCAATAAACGACTTGTCTATTTTAATGGTATTCAGCGGCATTTCCTTTATGCAGTTAAGCGAAGAATATCCCGTTCCGAAATCGTCCAGTGCTATCTTCACGCCCTTGTCTGTTATATGCTTCAAAAGCTCCTTCATCTTTTCCATATCATGGATAGCAAGACTTTCTGTGACCTCAAAACATATCTTATCAGGGGGTGCGCCTGTTTCGTCAAAAAGTGTGTCTATCTTGTCAAGGAAATCAGGCTCAATTATCTGACCTACAGACAGATTGATGTTCATTCTCAAATCAAGCCCTGCGTCAGCCCACTTTTTGCACTGTCTGCCTGCGATCCTTATTATGTTCTCGCCCAAGAAATTGATATAGCCAAGTCTTTCCGCCATAGGGATAAATTCGGCAGGGGAAACCTGACCGAACTCAGGTGGATTCCACCTCATAAGCGCTTCACAGCCCACAAGCTTCTTTTCAGAGCTGCTGAATATAGGCTGATAATACGCCGTGAAATGTGCAAAGCCATTTGTGATATCCTTGTGCATGAGCCTTTCAAGTTCGATCTGCCTTGAAAGTATCCTGCCGATAGTTTCGTTATAATTTATAGTGCAATTCTTGCCCTGCTTTTTCGCATATGAAATGGCAAGGTCGATCCTTTTAAGAACTGTGTTTACAGTATCGTCAAGCTTTGGGAACTTCGCAACGCCCATTGAACAAGTGCAATAGCAAGTGCTGTTAGCTATCTGCCACTCTGTGTTGAACTTATCATGTATGATCTTGCATATCTCGTCGATCTCGGTCTGATCCTGATCTCTCAGAAGCACAACGAACTCATCGCTGCCAAATCTAAAAACGCTCAGCTTTTTATTCTTCTGGGCAAAATCCTCAAAGAATTTACCTATCTCTTTAAGAAGTCGGTCACCATTATTGTGACCATAGCTGTCATTTATGTTTTTGAAATTATCAAGGTCAATGAGCATAACAGTGCTGTTCTCATCGCTTTCAATAATGCCCTGTATACTCTTATCAAGACTTAATCTGTTAGGAATACCTGTGAGATTATCGTAAAAGACCTGCTTTTCGATGACCCTCTCATAATTTATCTTTTCTGAGATATCATTAAGTGTACAAAGTCTGATAGTTCTGCCGTCATGCCATTTTATGAGTTTTTCCGACACATTGAACCATTTGTTCATGATCTCGGAATAATAATCTCCTCCAAAAAGCAGTCCTTCTTTATGAGCAGGAAGCTCACACCAAGTCTTGCTGAAAACGTCACTTTCCTTTTTGCCGACCAGTTTCCCCAAATACTGTTCAAAGCTCTTGCTGGCAAAAACTATCTCACCACTGTCCTGTGCCACTGCAAGCACATAGGAATTCATATTATCCATAACATCAGTAAGCGTGCGAGTAGTGCTTTCAGCATGTTCAGCCGCTCTCCTAGTATGGAGCATGCCAGAAAGTATGTATGTCAGACGTGAGGCTAGCTGTATCTCCTCAGGGGACCATACTCTCTCAGGATCAGAGGACAAAAGATTGAAATATGCAACATACTTATTGGTGTCCTTGACAGCACAAGTGAGTGAACAAGGATACACCACACCACGCAGGGATATTTCCTCCACATCGCCATTCGGATGAGCCTTATCCGCAACGTGGATACCAGTTTGCATAAGTGCTTTTTTCATTGCATTGTATCTATTTCTATTAAATTCTTTATCAAAAGCAAATACAGTATATTTATGTGTATCAGCGATCAATTCATAACTCAAAGGTTCTGAGTTTTCATAGCCTGAAACTGTTACCGTAGCCGCATTGACATAAAGTGCAGAGCAAATACTTTCGAGAAAATTCTTGCACACATTATCAAATCTGTCATCGCTTTCAAGTATTTTCAAAAAGCTCTCGAACTTTTCGTTATAGGTCTTAGCCGGTATTTCCATACAAACAGCCCTCCTCTGCTTATATAAATACGTCTAGCATCATTATAACATATTTTCCGTAAAATCACAAGGGGAATTATAGAAATTTATTTATAATGCACAAAACAAATAACCAAATTTATATATTATTAAAAAACAAGCCCCGTAGTTAAGCTTAAAAAAAGTTTAACTGACGGAGCAAATGTGACCGAACCGATAA
>UMBB01028185.1_pt1 | contig 12181 bp, 10 predicted proteins | sample 1963851 | NCBI WGS metagenome assembly UMBB01 (sample SAMEA4835930, study PRJEB28245) | human gut metagenome | biome: gut microbiome; material: fecal sample | place: Denmark | collected 2008
GCGCCCATACCGGCGTGGCTTGTTGCGGCTATCGGCTTTGTTGGCGGCGCTGGCTTTTTGTGCCTGGCAGACCACGTTATGCCGCATGCACACTTCTTTGCCAAAGAAGGGCAGACGGAAGGCATACCGACGCATTTAAAACGCAGTATTCTTTTGGTATTCAGCATAACGCTGCATAATATACCGGAAGGGCTGGCAGTTGGCGTGGCCTTTGGCGCAGCGGCGGCAAGCGGCGACCATACATCCTTGCTTGCGGCTATGGCAGTGGCGCTTGGCATAGGCCTGCAAAACTTTCCGGAAGGCGCGGCGGTATCCATTCCGCTGAGGCGTGAAGGCATGAGCCGCTTTAAAAGCTTTATGTACGGGCAGGCAAGCGGCGTGGTAGAACCCATGGCAGGCGTGCTTGGCGCGTGGGCCGTTGCCGGAATGACGCCCGTTTTGCCGTATGCACTGGCATTTGCGGCCGGGGCCATGCTTTATGTGGTGGTAGAGGAACTGATACCCGAAGCACAGAGCGGCGGCGAGCATGAAAGCGCAGATTTATCTACCATTGGCTTTATTGTGGGTTTTACAATAATGATGATAATGGATGTGGCACTTGGTTAATCAAAGCAGGGGCTTTGTAATAAACACAAAAGTTATTTAAGGAGATGAACAGAATGGAAAAAAGATTTTATGTTTGCAAACATTGCGGCAACATGGTTGGCATGATTAAAAATGCAGGCGTACCTATTATTTGCTGCGGTGAACCGATGGCAGAACTTACCGCCAACACTGTAGAAGCATCGCAGGAAAAACACCTGCCGGTTTACACTATGGAAGGCGGCGTACTGAAAGTACAGGTTGGCAGCGCTGAACACCCGATGCTTGCAGAACACTACATTGAATGGATTTACGTAGAAACGGAACAGGGCGGACAGCGCAAAGCACTGAAACCGGGCGACAAACCGGCAGCAGAATTTGCTTTTGCAGGCGGCGATAAACCCGTTGCCGTTTACGCATACTGCAACCTGCACGGCTTGTGGAAAACCGAAGTAAAATAATATAACAGCGTAAAATAAAACCCGGAGCTTGCCAAACGCAGGCTCCGGGTTTTAACTTATAAAGTAAAAATATCTTTACAGGATTATATTTATCTGTTAAACTATCTAAGCAAATGTGCTGCATAACGGTAGGCGGTTAGCCCTCTCCGGAGGGACTGTGACCCTCCGTTGACATAGAAATCCGTAAAACGGAAATACTATGCAGGAGGGGATAACGTGGATATATTATCGTTATTAGCCGTAATCGGCTATACGGTAACAGTCTTTTCTATCGGTTATACCCTTGGGAAAGATATTGCGCGTAAACAGAAATAAACCGCCATAAGCCTTGCGAAAACTTAGCGGTTTATTTCTATAAATCCTAATTTATTTTGCGGCTGACCGTCTATCAGCAGCCATTTGTTTTTCTATAATTATTATAGCAAATTAAAAGATAAAGTCAAATACAGCAGTTAAAAACATCAATGGTACAAAGTGTGCTGTTGGTGTTTTTTTGTTGAGCGCTGCATATAATTAATAGCCGGTTTTGCAAAAAGTTTACCTTGTCAGTTTTTTATTGGCGGAGCGGCGGGTGACTCGCAAATTTTAATTTGCGGCGTTGTTAACAAAAAGTAACAGAAAGCGCATGCAAGGCGGAACATGCCCCGGGCAGCGGTCGGGGCAGTTACGCCGCCGTGGGCATTGCCCACCCAAAAGTAAAGTTCGCTATGCGAACTTTTGCTTGCGGGGGGGGAGATGGTTTGGTATAATATTACTGCATATAATATCAAAGTAATATTTGGGTTACGGAATAATAAAGAAAAGGTTATATGCAATAATAAAAATGCGGAAGGGGTAATGCAAATGAAATGTAAAAGAAATTTGGAAAGAGCAATCGTGCTGGGGTTGATTTTAAGCACCGGCGTTTGCGGCAGTGCGTGGGCAATATATACACCGATTGATGATAGTGGCGAATGGATAGGAAAAATGGATGATAATGGTCAAGGTGCTTCTATAAGTTCGAGCGGAGAATTTAGTTCTATTAACGTATATACCAATGGTGTTGTAGAAGGATATGATAACTCTAGTCATATGGATTTAGGTGATACTACAACTGCTTTGCTTATTGGCAAGGATGGCATAGTTGATGTTACCGTAAATGGTCCTGTAAGTATAATAAATGAAGCAGTAAACGAAGAAAATAAAAATCAACAGACTATTGATAATAACAATGCATTGTATGTGAAGAGCCGTTCTATTTTTACAATAAATGGTAGTGACAATCAAGTATATATTAAAGCTATTGATGGAGCAGAAGAACGTTCTTCTGCTATATCTGTAAGAGAAAATTCAATAGTAAATATATCAGGCAATAACGTGCAAATAGTTGGAAATATTGATTTTATTAGTCAGGGTGGACATAAGAATAATGCTGCTAATTTAACTTTAAAGACCAGTAATTCTTTTTGGTATGGTAATGAGGGGCAGGCAGCTAAGAAAGAACAATTGAATAGCTTGATAGATGAAGTGGCACGAGTAGCATCCGATGCAGCTCTTGGATATATTTCAGTAGATGAATGTAAAATTTTGATAGATAGCGAAGTAGATAATATACTTAATAGTTTTGGTGGAGGAAAATTAACTTTAGCGTTAAATAATGGTGCGGAATGGGTATATGATAGTAATGGAAAGACAGAAGTAGCATTTACAGATAAACAATTAGTTAATTATTTATCTGATGAAAAAATACAGGAGTTACTTGATAAACATCCTTTTGGAGGATTCTTAACACCTGCTGAAGTGAAAAATAAGGTAAAAGATAAATTAAGAGACATTATTGACGTTACTATCCAATCCGAAGTGTCAAGAATTAGCGCGATAACCTTAAATGGCGGCGTTGTTAATTTACAGGATGATGACATTAAAGCAAAATATGCTGATTATATAGGCGATTTATCTGAATATAAAGAACACCATAAAGTAACTATTGGTGAACTTAAAGGTAGCGGTGGTATTTTTAAATTAGACCTTGATTGGGATACTAATAAAGATCAATATGGTTTAGGTCAAAAAAATGAAACAGAAAACAGCGATTATATTTATATTGAAAAAGTTGATAATAAAACAAAGACTAATCCTGTTCAAATAGTTGATTTTGACGCATCCAAAGCGCATTTGGAAAATATGGAAATCAATAAAGATAAATTATATTTTGCAAATGTCGCAGACGGCAATACTTCCTTTACCACTGCGAGCAGTGTTTACAGCAATGCCGGCAACGTATTTGATTATACTTACGGCACCGGGAGTGATAACGGCAAGGACTGGTATATTGCCGTCAGCGGTAAATCTGCTGAAAGCAACCCCAACTTTAGTGCTGCTAAGGGTGCAATGTATGCAGGTTATGCGCTGGGCACCGAGCTTGATACTTTAAACAAACGCATGGGCGAAGCACGTTACCTTGAAGAAAATGACGGCGTTTGGGTTCGTTACCGCCACAGCAAAACAGGCTGGGATGATACCTACGAAACCAACGGTGATATGTTCCAGCTTGGCTTTGATAACGAAGTAACAGAAAAAGACGGCAAACATTACCGCGGCGTTGCTATTGATTACACTGATGCTGATACTAATATTATGGGTATCAGCGGCGAAGGAGAACACGAGCGTTACGCCGTAAGCCTGTACGATACATGGCTGGGCGAAAAAGGACATTACCGTGATTTGGTGCTGCGCGGTGGCCGCATTAACAGCGATTATGATGTAAGCGGCGCTTTCAGCAACGGTTACGAAGACATTGGCGGCGATTACCACCAGTGGTTCGGCAGCATCAGTGCCGAATGGGGACGCAAAAACGATATGGGCACCGGCTGGTATTTTGAGCCGCAGGTTCAGGCTCAGCTGGCACGTGTCGGCGGTGCAAGCTATGTATCCGACAGCGGGGTTGACGTTGACCAGGACGGCGCAACAAGCTTAATCGGCCGTGCGGGCTTCCGCATTGGGCGCGAATATGTAAAAGACAACGGCAAGCACGATAACTTTTACATTAAGGCCGACCTGCTGCACGAATTTGCGGGCGACAAGAGCTTTAGCCTGACAGGCAATGACGGACGTTACGACAAAGAATATGACGGGCAGGAAACATGGTGCGATGTTGGTATCGGTGCGGATATTAGCTTGGGCAAAAACAGTTACTTCTGGGCTGATGTAGAACGTACCTTCGGTGCTGATTTTGATAACACTTGGCAAATTAACGGTGGCTTCCGCTGGGAGTTTTAAATTTAAAAATATAAAATAAAAACAGTTATTTTTTATTTATGGGTGATGTGAAAGAAAGAACGAGGTAAACATGAATAAGGAAAATACAGGGCTTGATAAAACAGTGTTGGAAAAATTTGCGGCTGGTGGTACGGTAGAGTTTGAAAATTATCTGCCGCGCTGCAGAAGCGGCATGCGCACGTGGGAATTAAAAATAAGGGATGCAGACGGCAGCCGCAGAATTGTGGTAATCCGCGACAGCGGTTTAAACATTACCGGCACGGAAGTGGCGGTGCAGCCTTTTACAAACCGTGCTGAGCGTAACGAAGAAATTTGCAGGCTTTATAATGAATGTCACTTGTCGCAGGTGTTTTTGGCTAATTTGTTTAATATCAGCCAGCCTGCTGTTTCGGTAATTATTAAAGGATGCATGCAAACCAATTAAAAACTTACAATTAAAGGGTTTTGCCTGCCGTTTAGAGAATTATACCTTAATTAAACTTTCCGCACAGGAGGGATTGGTTATGAGTGAATTAAGTGAAAGAATCGGCACGGCGGCAGGCAATGCTTTTAAAAGCGGGTTTAACTGCGGTGAGGCAATTTTGCAGGCGTTCCGCACTGAAGGCGGCTTAAAAATTGACGACAACACCATGCGCATGGTTACGGCGTTTGGCGGCGGCATGGGGCACGCGCGAGCTGTTTGCGGTGCGCTGGTTGGCTCGGTAATGGTCATCAGTTATTTTGTTGGGCGCACCAGCCCGCAGGAAAAGCCTTTGCCGGAAGTTTACCCTTACAGTAAGGAATATCATGATTTGTTTGTAAAAGAATTTGGTTCTTCCGAATGTAAAGATTTGATGCCGTATGAGTTTAACACGCGTGAGCATTTAATTAACTGCTTAAAGCTTGTTAACCGTATGGGCAAATTTTTGGCAGAGTATTTGGAGAGCAAGGGCTTTTTAAAATAGCATAAAAGTTTTTTGGCACCGCTGGCGGATGATACCGGCGGTGCTTTTTTACATATTTTTTACTTACGCTGCATTAAATTTTTAAATAATTTGCTTATAATAAAGCCAACCTAAAATAACAATATACTAAACTGCCATTTTAAAGGAGGACTAAAGTTTTATGAAATTATCCAGCAAAAAAAGAAAAACCGCTGCTGCCGTTTGTGCATTTTTAAGCATTTTTGGCTGTGCTGCAGCAGCAAATGTATATCTTCCTGCCCACGTTGAAGCTGCGGGCTATACCGTTCAGGAAAAGAACCCTGTAAGCGTAATGCCTATTAACCGGGCCAAATTTTTAAAAGGCCAGCGCTTTGATTTGCAGGTAGAAGTTAAAGGGCTTGCTGATGATTTTAAAGTAACTGTTGACGGCGTTGACGCCGAAAAATATTTTGGCAAAAAAGGCGAAGTTAAAACTGCTGACGGCGTAACCGTTTACTGCATTCCTGATGTTGCCTTTACCAAAGCAGGCGCTGTTAAAGTAGAAGCTGTAAGCGGCGGCAACAAAAATGTTGTAAACTACACTGTTACCGATGCCAAAGCCAAGAAAAAAGCCAAAAACGTAATTCTGTTTGTAGGCGATGGCATGAGTTTGCAGGCACGCGAAATGGCCCGTATTCTTTCCAAAGGCCTGAGCGACGGCAAATACAACGACCTTTTGAACATGGAAAAAATGCCGCACATGGCTGTTATTACAACTTCCGGCTATGATTCTTTGGTAACGGACTCCGCCAACAGCGCATCTGCTTATGCAACCGGCCATAAATCCGTTAACAACGCTATGGGCGTATATGCCAACAGCACCAAAGACCCGTTTGACGACCCGAAAGTAGAAAACATTATCGAGCTTGTTAAACGTACTAAAGGCATGGCAACCGGCATTGTTTCCACCTCAAACATTACCGACGCTACTCCGGCAGCTATGCTGAGCCATACCCGCCGCCGTGCTGAACAGAACTTTATTGCCGAAACCATGACCGAAGATTATCACCGTCCGGACGTTATCATGGGCGGTGGTTCCCGCCACTTCATTCCGATGAATGTGCCCGGTTCCAAACGCAAAGATAATGTTAACGTTGTAGAACAGTTTAAAGATTTGGGCTATACTTTCTCCGGCAACAGAACCGAGCTTTTGAATACTCCGGCAGACGAAGATAAAATTCTTGGCCTGTACCAGCTGGATAACATGAATGTATATATCGACCGCGCCATGCTGAAAAACCCGAAAGTTCTGGGCGGCTTTAATGACCAGCCGGGCCTTGTGGAAATGACTCAGCGCGCTATTGATACTTTAAGCAAAAATGAAAACGGCTTCTTCCTGATGGTTGAAGGCGCCTGCGTTGATAAACAGCTGCACGTTATGGACTGGCAGCGTGCCGCTTACGACAACATTGAACTTGACCAGGCTGTTGGCGTAGCCAAGAAATTTGCTGCCGAAAACGGCAATGACACTCTGATTATTGTAGTTGCCGACCATGCACACGGCGCAAGCATTACCGGCACTTACCATGAACTGGACGGCAAAACCGGCCGCGAAGCAGTACGTACTTATGCAGCAGCAGGCTGGCCGACTTTTGAAGACCGCGACGGCGACGGCTACCCCGACAACCCGAACCCGGACGTAACCCTTGCAGTTCAGTTTGCTAACCATCCGGATACCAACATCAACTATAAATTTAAAGAAGTTCCGACTTCCCCGGCTATTATGGCAGGCGACAAAGCCATTGCCAACCCGAAACTGGAAGGCGAATTCTACAAAGGCAACATTCCTTACAAGGAATCCCAGGAAGTTCACTCCGCTGACGATATCCTGCTGAATGCCATGGGCCCCGGCAGCGAATATTTCAACGGCGTAATGGACAACACCGAGGTATTCTTCGGTATGGTTAGAGCCCTTGGCCTTGACGGAACCAAAAACTACAAAAAATAATTAAATTACGGAGGCAGGAAGATGCTCAGAAACTTTTTGAAAAGTTTTCTGCTTTCGCTCCTGCTGCTGGCAGGCGGTGCCTTTACCGCCGCAGACTTGCCGTTAAAGGCGGTTCACTTTGAACCGCCTTTTTTGTGCAGCAGGGCAGAAGCAGCAATAAGCATGACTTTTGATGAAATGTATGCCGGTGTTTCTTCGCTTGGCATTACGTTTTCCGATAAACTGAAAAACAGCGAAGGGCAGACGGTGCAGATGACAGGCTTTATGGCGCCGCCCTTAACGCCTACCATTAACTTTTTTGTGCTGACGCGCGAGCCGATGAGCATTTGCCCGTTTTGCAGCACGGATGCTGACTGGCCTGCGGATATTGTTGTTGTGCAGCTCAGCAAGCCTGTTGTGGCGTTGCCGTTTGACCGCCCGATTAGCGTTACCGGCACACTTGAATTAGGCACGGAAGTTGACGCGGAAACGGGCTTTGTAAGCCTTGTGCGCATACAGGCGCAGTCACTGGAGGCTTTATAATGCTTTTGGAGATTAAAAACGTATTTAAACAGGTTACGGAACCTTCGGGTGAAATTATTACCGTCAGCCACGCAGAGCATTTAATGCTTGATAAAGGCGGGCAAATGCTTTTAACCGGCCCGTCCGGCAGCGGCAAAACAACCCTTCTGCATATGATTGCAGGGCTTCTTTCGCCAAGCGGCGGCGAAATTTATTTTAACGGCGCACGTATTGACAATATGCCGGAAAAAGAGCGTGATTTGTGGCGTGCGCGTAATATCGGCTATGTGTTCCAAAAGCTGAACCTTATAGAAGCGTTGACGGCGGAAGAAAACATTTTGCTGGCCGGTTATTTTGCAGGCGGAAATATGGCAGAACTAAAAAAACGTACAGCCATGCTTTTGGAGCGCGTGGGGCTGGCAAATAAAAAAGACACATTGCCCGGGAAATTAAGCATCGGCGAACAGCAGCGCATAGCCGTTGTTCGCGCCGTTATCAACAAGCCGGTGTTGCTTTTGGCAGATGAACCCACGGCAAGCCTTGATGCGGAAAACAGCCGCATTGTGCTGGGGCTTTTGCGTGGTTTATGCAGCGAAAACGGCACGGCGCTTATCCTCTCCACGCATGACGAAAGCGTTAAAGAACAGTTTGACGAATGGTTTGACATTAAAGGCGGGAGGTTCATAACTCATGAGCATCATTAAAATAGTACGCCGCAATATTATGTTTAAACCTTTGCAAAGCCTTGTTGCCTGCTGCGTTGTTATGGCAAGCATTGCCATGGCGGTACTGGTGCTGCTTTTGGCAGACGGCGTGCATAGCGGGCTTACGGCGGCAGCAGAACCTTTCCCGATAGTTGCGGGCAGCAAGGGCAGCCCTAATCAGCTGGTGCTGAATACGGTGTTTTTAAAAGACACACTCATGAGCAACATCAGTTATACCGAAGTGGAAAAGCTGCGTGCCAATAAAAATGTGGCAATGGCAGTGCCTTTCGGTTACGGCGATAATTACCGCGGCTTCCGCATGGCGGGAACGGAAAAGGAAATTTTTAATTATGTAATTAACCCGCAGCGCGGCAAGTGGCTGCAAATAAACGAAGGGCGTGCGTTTGAAGCGCCTTTTGAAGCTGTGCTTGGTGCAAGAATGGCCGCCATGACGGGCTTAAAAGTTGGCGATACTTTTAAAACTTCGCATGGCATGGTAGAAATTCCGGGCAGCAAAGGGCACGCGCAGGAATATAAAGTAGTTGGCATTTTAAAACCGGTTAACGGGCCGTATGACCAAAGTATTTTAACCGATATTAAAAGCATTTGGGCTGCCCACGCAGGGCACGGCGCAGCGGTGCAGGGCGTAACCGGGGTGCTGATTAAGCCTGCCGGTTATGCGCAGGCACTGGCAGTGCTTTCACAATACCGCAATAATAAGGAAATGCAGGTGGTATTTCCTTCGCAGACAATAATAGAACTGTTTTCGGTAATGGGCGATGCGGAAAAAGTACTGCAAATTATAAGCTATGCCGTAATTTTGCTGTCGCTGATTATTATTGCTTTTACAACGTACTGGGCAGCAGCCATGCGCAGGCACGACAACGCTGTTATGCGTGCCATTGGCGCAGGGCAGAAGGCAATTATTAAAATTAACTTTTTGCAGGGCATGCTGCTTTCCTGCATAGGCACGGCGGCAGGAGCGGCGCTTGGGCACGGTGCTTTTGCGGCGCTGGCATATCTGCTTCGCGAAAAAACTGCCGTTAACCTTACCGCAGGCTTTACTTTGCAAGAAGGCATAATGATTGCCGTTGTAGTGGCAGCAGCGGCGATGTTCAGCTTTATTCCGGCAGCGGCGGCATGCCGCAGACAGGCCGCGGACGATTTGTGAAATTTTTGGGCCCTGCTTTTGTTGAAAGGTATTTATGCTATAATTAACCTAACAACAAACCAAAAGGAGGGTTTTTATGAAAATCGCAAAAACTCTGGCAGCAGCGGCATTGTGCCTGTCGGTATGCTCGGCGGCATTTGCGGCACCGGCTGTAAAAACATTTGACGTACACGAAGGCAGCGTAAAGATTGATGTTCCGCAAATTAAAGGCGCGGCAGGCGGCAAATTTGCCGATAATAAAATTAACAATACTTTAAATTTTTATGTTTTAAAGCAGCTGTATACAGCCCTGCCTTTAAGCATGAGAAACGATGACGTTATGCGCACCGCTTATGATAAAACCTTTAAAGCCAAAGATGGCAGTGAGGAGGCGCGTGAATTTGTTGAAGACGTGGCCGGTTTTGTTAATTTTAAACTGCGCTGCGACCTTGAAGATGTAAAACAGTACGGCGGCACCAGCGTGCCCAGCTACGACTTGCAGGGGCAGTATACCGTGCATTTTAAAGGCGATAATTATTTAAGCGTTGAACAGCGCGGTTATATTTACACCGGCGGCGCCCATGGTATGACGCTTTTTAATGCGGCAACGTTTGATTTAAACACCGGCAGGGAGCTTGAACTGGCCGATTTATTTAAAAACGGCAGCAACTATCTGGAACGCATCAATAAAGTTGTTGCAGCCAAAGTAGCCGAAGACTCCAGAATGTTCTTCGGGCCGGTAGAAGTAAAAGACGGCGACCGTTTTTATATTCAGGACGGCAAAAATCTTGTAATTGCCTACCCGCCTTATGAAGTTGCTCCTTATGCAGCTGGCGTTGTAACTTTTGCCATTCCGCTGGACGGCTTGAGCGATATTTTGGCAGTTGATATAAAATAATACCTCCGAACCTTAAAAATAAAATTAAAATCTATTTATTTTAGCAGGCTGAAATGTTATAATAAATTTAGTCAACGGGGACTTCACAAATTGGTGGAGTCCCTTCTTTTTTAATATTTTGAAAGGTGAGGAAGTGATTTTATGGCAAAAGCAGAAGTAAAACAAAAAGGTTTCTTCGATAAAGCGATGGACTTTATTGAAAAAATCGGCAATGCCATGCCGGACCCTGTCAGCCTGTTCATTATTCTGGCTGTTGTGGTTGTAATTCTTTCTGCTGTTTTGGGAAGCATTGGTTATGGAGCTGTGCATCCCGGTACCGGCAAAACCATTCAGGTAGTAAATCTTTTAACTAAAGATGGCTTCCGTGATATGTACAGCAAAGCCGTTGCCAACTATTCAAACTTTGCGCCGCTGGGCATGGTAATGGTATGTATTATCGGCGCAGCTGTTGCAGAAAAGAGCGGGTTCCTTGTAACTATGATGAAACAGGTTATGGGCGACGCCAAATCGTGGATGGTAACCTTTGCCATTCTTTTTGTTGCAATTAACGCTAACCTTGCGGGCGACGCCGGCTATATTGTTATGCCGCCGCTGGCAGCAGTTATTTATATGGGCATGGGGCGCAGCCCTGTTTTGGGCATGATTGTTGCCTACGCCGGCTGTGCAGGCGGTTTTAGTGCCAATATTATGCTTGGCATGACGGACGCTCTGGCTTACGGCTTTACCGAAAGCGCAGCACGCATGATTGACCCTAACTATCAGGCAACTATGGCCATTAACTGGTATTTTTTAATTGTATCCTGTATTTTGCTTGCTGTTTTTGGTACGCTGCTGACGGAAAAATTCCTGGTAAAACGTTTCCCGACAACCAAAGAAGATTTATTAAAATATAATTTTGACGAATCGGAAGGGCAGATTACCGAGGCACAGAAGCGCGGCTTAAAATGGGCTGTTATCGGACTTGTAATTTTTGTAATTGCGCTTGTTGCCGCCTGCATAGGTGATGACCCGCTTCTGGCAGACCCCAAAACACATTCTGTTATGACTAACGGTTCTCCGTTTATGAACGGCATTATTTTAACGGTTACCGTTGCGCTGTTTGTTGTTGGTGCCTGCTATGGCTTTGGCTGCGGCAAATACAAAAATGACCGCGATTTGTTTGCCGATATAACTCTTGGCTTTAAAGATATGGCCGGTTACATTTTTATGTGCTTTTTTATTGCTCAGTTTACCAGCTATTTTGCATGGAGCAACCTGGGCATTGTAATGGCAATTAAAGGCGCAGAAGCTTTAAAAGCAATGGAATTTACCGGTGCGCCGCTTTTGATTGGTCTTATTTTTGTATCGTGCCTTGTTAATATTCTTATCGGTTCTGCTTCCGCAAAATGGGCAATTCTGGCGCCGATTTTTGTGCCGATGCTGATGCTGATGGGCTTTGACCCTGCCGTTACGCAGGTTTCTTACCGCATAGGCGATTCCATTACCAACCCGCTGTCGCCGCTGTTCCCGTACTGCCCTGTTATTTTGGGCTTTGTACGCAGGTACGCGCCGGAGATGGGGCTTGGTTCCGTTATCGCCAACATGGTGCCGTTTTCCGTTACTTTTACGGTTATCTGGATTATCCAGCTTCTGGTATGGATTTTCCTCGATATTCCTCTTGGCCCGGGCGGCGGCATTTTCCTTAACTGATAATTTAAACGTAAATACAGCGGCTGCT
>UMBB01017783.1_pt1 | contig 11953 bp, 9 predicted proteins | sample 1963851 | NCBI WGS metagenome assembly UMBB01 (sample SAMEA4835930, study PRJEB28245) | human gut metagenome | biome: gut microbiome; material: fecal sample | place: Denmark | collected 2008
ACTGGCAAGTAGATATTTATGGTCTGGAGTGAATTCTATACAATGTAAATGTGGCTGTGTTTGTCTCTCTTTGTCAAGACTATTTCCTGTAAAGGAAATAAGGCGTGTTTCGGATTTTAATTTGCCGTCTTTATCTAGTGGGAAAACGGTAATACTACCTCCCATATAATTTGCTGTCAAGACAAATTTTTCCGACGGGCTGAGAGTTATATAACAAGGTGCACCGCCGTCAGTGGGTTGAGAATTAAGCAAAGTTAGTCTCTTTTGTTCTTTATCGAATTTGATGGCATTGGCGGTAGAACTTTTTCCGGAATCCTCCCCTACAGCATATATTCTTTCTCCATCAGCCGACGGGATGAGGAAAGATGGGTTGGATATTCCTTTTATTCCGCTGATATATTGTGAGTTGCCATTTTGTTCATCAAAGTTATAAACCTTGATACCTTCTTCCTCCGGAGTTGCATAACTGCCTACCAACATATACATCATATTCGGATTTTCTTCAACTGTAATTGCTTCCGTTTGTTTCTTGGGAGAGGGTATACAGCCTCCCAGTATCATACTGCTCATACACAATACCATTAATTTTTTGTTCATATTGTCTGATCTGTTAGGATTAGAAAAATTATTTTCAAAGATACATTGTTCTCATTAAAATGCGCTAAATAAATGAATAAATAATTGGATATTAACAGAAGTGTGTGTATATTTGTAATCTCTTTATGAGTTACCAGTACGGGGTTGACTGGATTTGACAGCGTGGCTAAGTGGTATGTAAGCATGCAGTGCGTGGTTGATTGGCACTATAATCCCAGTTTTCAAAATTTTATCTGGCAACGAAAATTATGCTCTTGCTGCTTAATCGAATCATAGTAGATTAGCTTTATTTCTGCCAAAGTGGTGGAAACGAGACATCACTCAAAAGCTCTTGTTCCGAAGCGTTTGATCAAGTGGTGCAGTAAAATCGGGAATAGTTAGAGATCCGCCTCGTGTCTCTTACGAAAATTTAGAGGATAAGGTATAAGTTGGTGGCTTCGGTCCTGCTTATACTCGAAAATTTAGGCGAAGATAAGCATGTAGAAAGCGTATGGCTTCCTCGTTTGGACGAGGGTTCGACTCCCTCCAGCTCCACGGTTGATATTGATAATCAAACTGTTATATAAATTACACCCAGTAATACACCCGTATTTAGGGAATGATAGTTTGATTATCATTATTTATATTAAAACACTCAGTTTCTCTTAAATAAATTAACCGTTGTGATAGCGTGTGATATTTTATTTAAATATTCATGGTTTTGTTTGTCCTCTCCAAAATGAATACTTATATTTGTCACATCATTAGGGCTTGACTGGAATTGACAGCGAGTTGGAATGGTATGTAAGCATGCAGTGGGTCGGTAATTTCCACTTAAATCTCAGTTATCAAAATTTTATCTGGCAACGAAAATTATGCTCTCGCTGCTTAATCGAAGTATAGTAGATTAACTTTATTTCTACCAAAGTGGTAGAAACGAGATGTCACTCAAAAGCTCTTGTTCCGAAGCGTTTGATAAAGTGGCACAGCAAAATCGGGAATAGTTTGAGTTTCTCCTCGTAGCTCTTACGAAATCTTAGAGGATAAGGTATAAGTTGGTGGCTTTGGTCTTGCTTATGCTCGAAAAACTTAGGCAAAGATAAGCATGTAGAAAGCGTATGGTTTCCTCGTTTGGACGGGAGTTCGATTCTCCCCAGGTCCACAAAAAGGGGCAAAGAGAAAAAAGAGTTGTATCAAACCTTGCGTGAGTAAGTTATAACTCCTTTTGTTTATCATTTAGAATGATGATATTCAATATTATTGATGTAGTGTAATTTTTGTTCGGTTTCAATAATTTATTCCCATATAATATTATCATTGAAAAAATTGCAAGTAGATTTTTCTAGTTTAATAATTGGATATTTGGTTATATCTTTTTTATCAAAACTTACTCTATATTCTGAAATACTTTCTAAACAAAAGCTCCCGTTTTGAAATAATATTGGAGAAAAAGCATAATTGAAGCCTTTGTATAAGTATTGTACACTGGGATAAATTATTCCTTTAATTTCTGTTTTTGTTAATATTTGGCTAGAATACCTTGCTGTAATATAGTAGTCCATATTATCATTTGCTTCCTTTGCAAATTGTTCTGATATAAATCTAGTTTTAAGAAACCATGTTCTATATTTTTTTGCAGGTAACATACTTTTCCTTTTTAATCGGCATTTATCATAAAAATAATATAAATCAGTACCCGCTTTTTGAGTTTGTGGGCAATTACATATAATTTGTACAGGAACTTTCTTCACGACTTTCCATTTAGATACAGTTAAAAGAAAAGAACGTTCATTAGACTGTCGCAATTTATCATGACAGGCTTCTATTAATGCAGTATCGTAAGCACAAGCATAATAAGCTATAGGTTGTTTTGATAAATTAGCTCTTGATATATAATTCGGGGATGGATTAAATGCTATTCTGCTAATGTTTGTAAAATGAATATTGGGCTGATTCATTACAGCTCTATATACATAATTATTGTTAGTAGGTTCTAAATCATAAATTTCGTAGGGAATTTGTTTAAGTACCGAAATATGTTTAAAGTAACCTTCTTTATGTTGACAAAAATTTAATCGGTTTAAATATTTAAATGTTCTAGCCAAAATTCTATTGCTCTTTCTCATTTATCTTTTATCTGTCTCTGATTATTGTTAATGTTGAATTATTATAATCTATTTCTATTTTTCCTAGTTTACTCAAAGCACTTTGTCCTAACAGCAAAGGGGCATTTTCATTATGAACAACAGAAGCTTCAACATTTTGAAGAATTAAACCTCCTATTTCAATTTTCTTTATAATTATTTTAGTTCCAACTTGTATATCACCGCTTGCTGTTTGAAATTGTTGATTACCAATAATATCGTTAACAGATAAGTAACCGTTTTTTAACATGAAAATAGCTTCACTTTTTGAAATTGATATTGCACTAGCTCCTGTATCAAAAATGAAATTTAAAGAAAGTCCATTAACCTTACATGGTATTGTATAAACATTACTTGCTTGGCGTTTTAATTTTATGACTTTTCGATTATATTTGTTTGCACTATTAACGGAAGAAGTGGAATTTATTGTACCTAAATTCCCCATAAATCCACTACTTGTCACTAAGTTTTGGAATTGACACAGTTCATTATATATCTTTTTTGAAAGGATACCATCTTTTGTTAGAATAGTCCATAAACCTTCTAAATTCTTTTGTCCACATTCCATTATTTCAATGCCATCTGAATGATTAAATATCTGTACTTGATTATAGTCTAAACGAAAAGTTGTACCTCTGATGGGTATTGTAATCGAATTCTTTCCTAACTTAGTTGATGGAAGGGCAGAATATCCAGGTGCTAAACGAGTATCATATGAAATTATCATATTAGGATGCTTATATGTCATTTTTACATTTTTGAATACAACTCTATAATCTGATAGCATAGAGGTTATTCGGTACTCTCTAAATAAAGAGTTTATCTTTTCAAAACTATTTTTTAGTTCTTGATTTTGTGCATTGATAGAAATAAAAAATAGATTGAATGCAAACAATAAAATTATGCGCCCTTTCTGTTGTATGTTCGATTTAAATTCATAAAGAGATTTCATATTTTTATTATATTATTAATGATTAAAATAAGAAGCGTGGAACTGTATTCCACATTTTGAATGAAGGTCCTGAGAAAACCTATAGATGTCAATGTAGTAATAGCAGCCCACGCTATAGCGTGAGAACCACTATGCTAATCCTTACATCTATTCGAAAATTTCTCAGGTTTTCATTCGTAAGATAAGCACAACGCTTCTTTTTTCCAATATGTCTTGGAGAGAACTATCGCTCAATCCGATGCAAAAATAGGAAAAATTGTCAAAAGCGCATAGGAAATATTACTATATATTTTCGAAATATGTTGTTTTATAGTTTCAGTCCCTTTTTTACTCCTTTTATCTCTTTGGGGGCACAACTTACCCCCAGTTTCTCTTTGAGTTCTTGGAGCTTCATCTTGAACCATTCCAGTATCGGCATACCGTCAATGCACAGTCTGAATTTCCCGGTCTGTTGCGGATTTTTCTCTATGGTTGCCGTTGAGCGTTCTGTCTTGAACTCCTTTCCATGCTCCTTTGAATAGAGCTTTCCCCTGAACCCTACAGGCTTGAAACATACGAGCTGCCTTGTCATTTCCTCCGTAAATCCCATTTCCCTGCATTGGTCGGCTATGGGTAGCAGTTCCTTGACGTGAGGGAAATAGGTGTCTATCCGTTTCAGCCTTTCATCATACTGTATGGTCTCTTGTTGGTGCGCCCTGTAAATCTTGTTAATCTCGCTACAATGGCGGTGTTCCATGTTTTTCTGTTCTGCCTGTTCAGCCTTTACCCGTTCCTGCAAATCGGCAATGTCCTGCTTCAACTGACCGTTTTCCGCTTCCAGCCTCTTGACCTTGCTGCCGCCCAGAAGAGAACTGACACCGTCCGCTATGGCTGTCGTGGCGTTCACTGCCGCACTCTTCATTTTCTGTGTGTTGATTTCCCCTTTCACCTGCTTCAACTTTTTCTGCGCTTCCTCTTCCAGTTGCAGCAGGTTGCCTATGTTCTCCTGCAGGCTGCCTTGCTGCTCTATCAATTCCTTGTAGTATTGCGCTGTTGAAATGTGCCTTGCCTCCGAACCGTCCACACCTCTTTTGAGCCCGTACTTGCCCATGGCTTCCGCATAGGTGTCTTGGAAATGCTTCAAGTTCTTTTGTGTCATCACGTCATCGGCACAGAGCCTTGCCGCCTGCGGGTTCTTCTTGCGGTATTTCTTTTTCCCGTCCTGCTGTTCCTGCTTGGCTTTCCTGCGTTCCCCCGTCACTATTGGTATGACGGTGGCGTGCAGGTGCGGTGTCTGCTCGTCCATGTGCAGGACTGCCGAAACCACATTGTCCTTTCCGAAAGTCTCACGCAGCCATTTCAGATTGTCGTCGCACCAGTTGCTGAGCGTCCCGTCCGCTTCCATCCGTTTCATATCCCCGTTGGTTCCGGTCAGCAATACACGGATAGCCCTTACCTGGTTGTCTGCTATTTTCCGTTTGATACCTGCGCTCCCTATCCGATGGGCTATCGCCTCGGTACGGTTTTTCACTCCTTCGGGGAACTGCACCAGTTCCCGGTTCAGATGCGTACGGGTTTCATCCGCATTTTTCGGATGGCTCGTGCGCTCTATGTGTGCCGACATCTTGCTGTCCGCACCCTTTGCCTTTTCCAAATGCAAAACTGCATATCCCATATCTCTGTTCTTTTTTTAGGTTGATAATTCCGCTCGCCCTGCTGTCATGCCGCATGGCTCACGGGGTTTCCAAAGGGGTGCAACCCCTATGGCTCATTAGGGCATTTTTAGCGATGCCTTGCATTGCGTGTAGAAAATGCCCTAATGAGCTATGGCTTTTTCAAAAAGCCGTTCGGACAACATGCGCCTACATTCTGGACCCCCTGCTTTTCTTCATGGTCGGCTCTTGCTCCTGCTGCCCGGATGGTCGGGCTTGCTTGCCCTGTTGCGGCAAATCCAAATCCTGCTCCTGTTTCTTTCCGCACAGGTAGTCGTTCAAGTCCGCATACCCCCGGTATTCATGTGAGAAGTCACGCACACGGCAGGAGTATTCCCTTTCGATTTCCCGTGTCGCTTTCCACCCGGCATGGTCGTTGTCAAGCAGGCAATGGATGCGCTCATACGGATATAGCACGTCAAGGGCTTTCGTCACATTGGCGGTGGAGTTGAGTATGAGATAATCCTGCCTGTCAAGGTTGGGCATGGTAGGGCAGTTCCTCATGCGCAGCGTGAGGAACGAAAGATAGTCCGTCATGCCCTCGAACACCAAACATTTCTCCCTCGGCTCTCCCTGCTGCCGTATGTGGGTGATGTCTTTCGGTGCGATGCAGCCTTTGAAAAAGGAGTTGCGCACCTCGTAGCCGCCAGCCACATTCGGGAAGCCGATGGCGAAGTAAGGTTTGCTGTTGTGCATGAAGTGGAGTTCCTTGCATTCTCTTTTTGCTAGTTCGATATTGATACCCCGCCCTTGCAGATAACGGAGCAATGCAGGATGGGCAAGGTCACGGACTTCCAACTGTTGGAAGCTCGGCTGTGAAGAAGACTGCTGCCCAAAAGAGAAAGACACGGGTCGCACATGGGGCGCTTGCTCCGCTATCTTTTCCAAAAGGCAACGCAAATCATCGGAAGCGTAAAGCTCCTGCGCCAGTGCGATGATATTGCCGCCCTTGCCTGCGCCAAAATCGTACCAGAGGTTCAGTTCCGTGTTCACTTTGAAAGATGGTTCGCTCTCCTGTCTGAAAGGCGACTTGTACCAAAGGTTACCGCCCTGTTGTTTTACGGGGTTGTACCCCAAACTGTGCAGATAGTCGGAAATGCGTATCTGCTTTACATCGGTTATTGTCATTCGTTTTTTGTTTTTGGATGAATATGTTTTTTTCTTTTCGCCCGTACATCTTTACAGAATACGGTCTATAACCGCTTTACTTTACTGCCGTATATATAGGGTACGGTAATAAAGTGAAGTGCTTTGTCGGTGTTCCGAACCGCTTCGCTTTATTCCCAATATATAGGCACCGGGAATAAAGTAAAGTGGTTTCGGTACGCGGCTAATAGTGGAAATCGGGCATGAACCTGTACTTCTTCCCGTTCTCCTGCACTATCATCCGCTTGTTTTTCAATGTGGTAATCAGACTGACCACCTTGTTGTCACTAAGCGGCACACCGACAGAGGCATAGGCACTTTTCAAGGCTTCCGCAAGTTCCTGATAGCCGTATTCGTCTTTCAGCGTGAAAGCCGCTTCCAAGGCAATGCGGTGCTGATGTTCGGTAATGTCCCGATAAGCATCGAACTTCTCTTTTTTCGGTCTGCCCGGCTCTTTCTTCTGAAACTTGTACCCGTCCAGCAGTTCGGGTAACGCCTCTTCGTTGATGCGGAAAGCGAACGCATCGAAGTCCATTGCCCGGATATGTGCCGCCCGTACCGTGCTTACATCCGTATCCTTTTCGTCCTTTTCCACGAGCAGCACGGTTTCCGCCTTGTTGTTCAATTCCGTACCGATATGCCCCCTTGCGTTTTCGTCCGCCTTGTTCTGATGCAGGATGGTATGGATATGTATCTGCCTTTCGTCCGTCCACTGCATCAGCTTTGAAATGATGCAGGTCGCTTCGCTCGGGCTGTTGATGTCATATACCATGTCCCTGATGCCGTCAATGATGACAAGCCCGATGTTGTCGGTACGGTAGATTGCCTGCTCCACAATGGCGATGCGCTCTTCGGGCGTGTGCTTGCGTAGCGCAAGGAACTCCAGATTCTCATTGTCCCTGTCGGTTGGAAGTCCTGCCATGCGAAGGATGCGCCTTGCCACTTTCAGACAATGGTAGGGGCTTTGTTCGGTGTCCACATAAAGTATTTTACGTTTGTCTTCGGGTAGTGCTGCGGCATACTGCAATACAATCCCGTTTGTCAGTGCCGCCGCCACGATAGCGGAGACATTGAACGTCTTCTTGCTCTTGGCTTTCCCGATTGACGCGCTGAAGTTGCCCAGCGTGCCGATAACCGAATTATGCACTTTGAGTATTTCGGGGGCTTTCTCGTAGGTCTTCGAAAGACTCAGCCGTGAGGCTTGCCAAAGTACCACCGCCTCTTCGGGCGTGATGGATTTTCTTTCTCTGTACTCCATAACGCCTCCTTTTATTTGCGTCCTCCGCTTTTGTGACCAGCCAGTTCAAGAGCTAGTTCTGCGTCAACAATGATTTTACGCCCTATCTGCGTGATAGCCTTGCTTATCTTTCCGCTTTTCTTGATGCGGTTGGCAGTGGGCATGCTGCATCCGAACAAACGGGCTATGCCGCTTATTCCGTACACATATTTCTTGTTCGTATCGGTCACGGGTTGCGGTGTCCTTGCCTCGCTGTCCGTAGATGCGTGGCGGTTCAAGAAGATAAATTCCTCGCCTGTCATTTGCCATACAGGTTTCGATAAAAGTTCTTTTAGTTCCATAGAATGAAATTAACGTTTGTACTGCAAGCCCTGCGCACAGGCTTTTTGTCTCGTTCGAACAGTGCAAAGTTAGCTTCGGGTATGGGTGGTAAGGATGTGGATAGCGTGAATTGAACATCACGCTATCTCACACTGTATCAGAAGATAAAGAAAAGTGGTGAATTAAATTTTGAGTGGTAAAAGTGGTTGTGTCGTGGAATATCGGAACGTATCATACGTTATCTGAACACGGTCTTCATTTTCTTGGCGAACTCCTGGTTCGTATCACTCGGAAAATCCGAAACGGGTTCTTTGTATTTGGATTTGTAGTAGCTTTCCTCTATTCCCAACAATTCCATGACAGCCACTTTCCAGCTTTTCCTGTCCTGTTTGGGTAATGTCTCACCCATAAGGAAAATGAGATAACAGACACGTGCCTTTTCCCTTGGTCTTATTTTCAGTTTGCTGCCGTTGGGTTGCAAATTCATGTTGGCGTAGAAGTCCGCTTCTGAAATATCCTCAAACTGCTCCCCGTTGCACATTTCATAAACGGCAGATACCAGCTTCATGGAAAAATATGCGGACTGGTTTTGGGGTGTGGTGTCGGGATTATGGGCTGTTGCAGAAACATCGGGAGCATCCGTTTCCTTTCTCTTTTGGTCGGTCATGTACTTTTCAAGTATAGCCAACAGGTTGCAGCCAAGTTCATACATATTCTTGAAACGGTTCTCTGAACATGACAGTGCTTCCTTTGTGGCTTGTTTCTTTTTGTCGTACAGTTCGTCCAGTTTCGCCTTTTCCTTTTCATATTCCCGTTTACACCGCTCGTATCTCCGGTTCAGCAGTTCTTCTTCCTGTCTGTCGTGCGCCCTGTATACCATTGCTTCCAGTGAGCCGTTTGCTTCCATCAGCTCTTTGTTGTACTCCCTTGTGGTTTTCATTTGGTTGTCGATGCTCCAGTCGAAGCGGTCTGCATGGTCACGGCTGATAAATCGGGTGTCGATATTGTCAAACCGGGGCTGGTTGGCGTTGTATATGGATATGTTGCTCTCCATTTCCCGTTTCAGGCTGTTCAGCAATAAGGAACGGTGTTCCGCATCCGTTTCAAACACTATGCTGATAAGGGACGTTTCAAACGCTTGTGTGTCCTCGTGCTGTCTGTAGAAGTCGGAAATGAACTTCTGCTTTTCAAAAGAGAAACCTTTGCCGGACAGTATATCGGTGTATATTCTGTTAAGTTCCCCATATTGGGGTATCATTGATGTAATTTTGTTCATGTTATAAGAGATTAAATTTGTTCATTGCATTAATTTTGATTTCATCCGCTACGTCAATATAGGGCTTCATGGCTTTATAATCGCTGTGTCCCGTCCATTTCATTACTACCTGTACAGGAATACCAAGAGCCAAGGCATTACAAATAAATGTCCGTCTGCCTGTATGGGTACATAACAGGGCATATTTGGGTGTTACTTCATCTATTCGCTCGTTTCCTTTATAATAGGTTTCTCGTACAGGTTCATCTATTTCTGCCAGTTCTCCTAATTCTTTCAAATATTCGTTCATCTTTTGATTGCTTACTACTGGCAGTGCCTTATCGTTTTTAAATGGAATATCTTTGTATTTTTCAAGTATAGCCTTACTGTGGTCGTTCAGCTCGATAATAAGGCTGTCTGCCGTTTTGATGGTAGTAATTTCTATGTGTTCATCTTTAACGTCACTACGTTTCAAATTATATACGTCTGAATGGCGTAAGCCAGTGAAGCAACAGAACAATAGTACGTCTCTGACCCTTTCAAGATACTGCTTGGTGGCAGGGATTTGGCAAGCTCTGATTTTATCCATTTCGCTTCGGGTAAGGAATATTACTTTTTTCGGGGCACTTTTCATCTTGGGCATGAATTTGTCATAAGCCATATTTTGATGATACCCTTTTCGGTTAGCCCAACGCAAAAACCATTTCAGAAACTTGATTTGCTTGGCTATGGAAGTGTTGCGCATATCCTTGTCGCTTCGCAAGTAATCAATATACTCATTGAAGTGCTTTTCCGTCCAGCTATCAAATGTCGTGTTTGGGTCAAAAGTGTCAATATGCTTTTTTACCGTAGCGAATTTTTTAAGAGTAGAGGACGACCAGTCATTTTGTTTGCTACATTCTGCTACAAACTCATCGAAAATTTTAATGAAGTCCAATTTTGCTTTTGGTTTTTCTTCATGATTTTCTTTTTCCCCTTTCATTTTTAGATTGAATACTTCCTTAATTTGTGCAGGAGTGGGTGTTACATCTTGTACCTCAAACTCTTTGAATACATTTTGTATTTCGGTGTATTGCCGCAATAATTCGGCATTGATTTCAGATGCACTTTGCTTTAGCTTATTAGTGCAACCGTTTCTAACTCGCTGCTTGTTCGTATCCCATTTTTCTATATCAATTCTATAGCCTGTTGTAAACTCTATGCGTTGGCTTGCATAAATGACACGCATGCGGATGGGGACATTTTGAGTAATGGGAACGCCATCTTTCTTACGGCTTTCCAATGCGAAAATGATGTTTCTCTTTATATTCATAAACTGGGTGTATTTGAAAAGTTGCACCCAAAAGTACACCCAAGAATTGATATGCGCAATGATATTAAGAGATATTTAGATTAAAGATAAAGAAATATAAGTATTTAATAATCTGATATTTGATAGAATTTGATATTTTATGAAAAGGTTCGAGGGACTCCCTCCAGCTCCACAAACTAAGAGTAATTCGTCCTTGGGTTTCCATAATCCAAGGACGAATTATTTTTTAGAAGAGTAATGTATGTAGCTTACTCATGTTTCTTTTCTGATTTGTGTAGAATACATTTTCTCTCTTTTTCTAAAGAAATTCTTGTTTTTCCATAAAAGACGCTTGTTTAAAGATGAATGCTATTTTATTGTTTAATGACTAATTCTATTACATAATCTATGTCATCAGGTACTTGAGGCAGTTTTATAAATATGCCGTCTTTCTCCTGTTTGAAAGAAAGTGGAGTTTTGGAAATGAACTGTATTGCTTTCTTTACTTTTGCCTTCAGAGGTATATAAAGTGCATCATCCTGCAAATCTAGTATATGGATGAATAAACGGTCACCTTTGCGAGTTGATACCCCCCATGTATGAGGAACTACATCACCACCACGGGTTCCATAAATCGTTTCTCCATATTGATTCATCCATTTACCCACCTGTTTTAGATGTTCTACAGCTGTAGCAGGTAATTCTCCGTTGGGTTGAGGTCCAATATTCATTAGCAAATTTGCATTTTTTCCAGCTGCCTTAACCAAATAGTGTATCAATTCTTTAGGGGATTTGTAATTTTGGTCTTCAATTCTGTAGCCCCACATTCCGTTCATTGTTTCACAAGTTTCTAAAGGGAGTTCACTTATTCCTTGTCCTGCTGAAAAACCGGCTTTGTTTTCACCGGGCAAATCACGTTCGAACATTTGGAAATCTTCTCCTGCATAAGGAGTTCGGTGATGATTGTTACCTATTAGACAGGATGGTTGCAGTTTATGAATTAATGCGTATTGTTCTTCCAGTTGCCAATTGAAGTTGGTAGGTTGATCCCAAATACCATCAAACCAAATGGCACCGACAGGACCATAGTTAGTCAAAAGTTCGGTCAGCTGTTTATTCATAAACTTGTAGTAACTTGCCCAGTTTCCATGTCCTTTGGGACGTCCTGTTCCATGTCCGGTGTTTCCTTCCGGATAGTCGTCACGAAACCAGTCCAAATGTGAATAATAAAAATGGAGTTTGATGCCCTGTTTTTGACATTCTTCTGCCAGTTCTTTTAGTATGTCTCGTTTGAAAGGAGTAGCGTCTACGATATTAAAATCGGATTCTTTTGTATCAAA
>UMBB01038363.1_pt1 | contig 11417 bp, 8 predicted proteins | sample 1963851 | NCBI WGS metagenome assembly UMBB01 (sample SAMEA4835930, study PRJEB28245) | human gut metagenome | biome: gut microbiome; material: fecal sample | place: Denmark | collected 2008
CGCTCGGCGTAAGCCCGGAACGCATCGGGCAAATTGCCGCCGTTAATTTAAACGGCATCTCGCCCTGGGCGGACAGAGAAACAACCTTTAAAAAGCTGCTGGCCTGCGGACAGAAAATGATGCGTGAAACGCACACCGAGGCCATTGTTTTAGGCTGCCTTTCCTTCTTAGGGCTGGCAGAGCCTTTAAGCCGCGTGCTTGGCATACCTGTTATCGACCCGGCCGTTGCCGCCGTAACAACCGCCGAAAGCATTGTACGCCAGCGCCTTTTTACCAGCAAAGTAAGCTACCCGCTGCTGTGCAGCAAAGCACGTGAAATTATAAGGGAAATTTAAAGTAAAAAAAGTCCGGCCTATACCGGACTTTTTTTATATTTTGCTTTTTTATTAAAACTGTTTATGATAAAATTTAGCTAAATTAATCAGGGCGGATATATTATGGAAAACTTAACCAATTACTATCTTTTGGCACGCCGGGCTATAAAAAACGAAGAATATACTGATGCAATCAGCTTTTATACAACAGTTCTTGCATATAACCCCAATGAGTGGGAAGCCAATTTTTATACCAACTATGCTAAAATTCAGCTCACTGATTTTAATGTCTTAGATGAAAAACTATGGGATTTCGGTGATGTACTTTATACAATCTTTTCAGTACTTGCCAAAACGCCTATGCCGGAAGAATGGAAAACTGACAATATTTTACAATGCTCACGGTATGTAAGCGTACTTCTGCCGGAAACAAAAGATAAATACATCGACGCACAGCAAGAAGCATTTTTGAATATGAATTATGCACAATCACAATATTGTACAAACCAGCATTGTTTTAATCTGCTTGCCTGTTACCGATTGTGCTACTGTTATTGTGATGCAATCGAATTTTATTTTACGGATAATCCAGTTATTTTAAAAGACATTCTGGAACTGCGCAAATTTTTATCAGACCAGCACCGTCAAGACCACAAAAGTTATTTTAAACCCAACAACACAGAATACAGTAAAGATTATTTAGATGAGAATATAAGCAAACTGCAAAAGTTAAGCCTTAAACTTAACGGATGATAAAAAATAAAGCGTACATGAACGTACGCTTTATTTTTTATGCAACCATTGCATTATTATTAATTGTTTCAATAACTTTTCTGATGCCAAACCATGTATTCATATCAGTAAATACATCAACAATACTTCCCTGGTCCGTAAACGGCGCTTCCTGAAGTACCGAAAAATCTTTCATCATACCGTTATGGACAATATACTCTACAATCTGATTTACAAAATAAATCTGTCTGCTGTCTAAATTAACATCATTAAGATAATCAGCAAATGCTTCTTTAGCAGCGTTCATATCAAGACCTACAAGCTTGCGGACAAATTCGCCTAATGGTTTTTGCCCATATTCGGCTTCATAATCTGCTTTTGTGCCCAGTTCGCTCCATAAAACTTTTTCAAGCGAAGCAATATCTGCTTTAGTAAGCGGCAAATTAGTACGCAATTTTTTTATGGCTATCTGATCCTGATTTTGACGCACATAATATTCAGCTTTCATTTTGTAATTTTTTAAATCATCATTTTCAATTTCTGCTGGTTTTATCTCCTTACCAATAATATCATCAATAAAATTTGTCGTATATTTCGGTCCACCTTTTGGAATATACTTAATCAATTCACGCAAATTTTTACGGATACATTCAAATTCATTAATGCCTGCGTTAGCAATATAGTCAGTATGAATAAGTTTATTCAAAAAATCTGTCTGCGCCATAATTTCCGGTATATTGGCAACACCGGCAACAGCATTTATTTTTTTAGTTAAATCGCTGCGCGCTTTACTATAAGGCTTTCCTGCCAAATAAGCCAGTTCAATACCATACATCAATGCGTCAAAACGTACTGCTTTTGGTTCATCCTTATCCGGAATAATAAGCGGCGCCAGTTCTTCACCCATCGTTAAAGTATTTTCATACGTAAGCGAAACATAATTATCCGGATTACTGTAAAGTTCAACATATTTTAAATGCTGACGCACAGCAAAATTATCTCTGTTTAATTCTCTTACCTTGCGTACCATATCTTCAACCAAGGTTTTTCTAAAAGCAATTAAATCTTTAGTCTGATAAGCTAAATCCTGCAATTTAAAAGCAATCTGTGCTTTTAATTTAAAAATTGCGCCCTGCAATGCCAGCATATTAGCAGTTGCTTTTCCTTTATTCATACGGAAAAATTCAAAATTTCCGCAAAAATCAAAAATATAAAATTTTTCTTTATCCTCACCATCAAGCAATCCCGGGCATAAACGTGTTCCACGTCCTATCATCTGCCAGAACTTTGCTTTACTCATTACTTTCTTAAAGAAAACCAGATTTAAAATTTCCGGAATGTCAATGCCAGTATCAAGCATATCTACCGAAATTGCAATCTGCGGGAATTTTTTAGGGTCCGAAAATTCATCAATAGCACTTTGTGCATATTTTATTTTGTTGTCAATAACTTTAGCATAATCCTTTAAATGGGGATACTCTTTATTAAAAATCTCTAAAATTTTTTCTGCATGGTCATGATTCTTAGCAAAAATAATAGTTTTACCAAGATTTTCGCCATAATCAATTTTCAATCCATCCTGCATTAAAATATTTAAAACTTTGCGGATAGTATCTTCGTTAAATACCCAGTTATTCAATGCCGATGGCGCAATTTTCTCTGGTATTTCGCCGGTTTCTGTTATAAAAGTTTTTTCGTATTCGTCCTTTTCTTCATCAGACAACTCATCGTAAGCAATGCCCTGTTCTATAAATTTAAGTTCAGTTTCAACACTTAAAAAATCAACTAAATACCCATCTTTTACTGCTTCTGCAAGCTCATAACCATAGGTAGGCACTCCACTTTCCAATCCAAAAACTTCATAAGTATTTTTATCAATATCATCTTTAGGCGTTGCTGTCAGCCCAACAAGCGGAGCATCAAAATAATTAAAAATATCACGATATTTATTGTAAATAGAACGGTGCGCTTCATCACAAATAAGCAAATCAAAATGGCCACAGGTAAACAGTTTTCCCTCGTCATCTTTGATATCATCAATACAGCCCATCATTGTCTGATATGTGGAAAAAACGCAGCGTGCATTGGCATTTTGCTTTCCATCGCACAAATTGGTTAAAGTTAAATCCGGCATTAAATTGGTAAAGCTGCGTTTTGCCTGCGTAACAAGGCTTGTACGGTCTGCTAAAAATAAAATATTTTTAACCCATCCATGTTTTAATAATACATCACACAAAGCCATAACAGTTCTCGTCTTACCGGAACCAGTTGCCATAACTAAAAGCGCTTTACGGCGGTTCTTTTCATCAAAGGACTGGCATACGGCTTTAACAGCAGCTTCCTGATACCAACGTCCGGCAATATTTTTATTAACCACAATGTTTTTCAAACTTGTACGCATAGTCTGCAAATTGAACAGTTTTTCTAAATCACGTTTAGAATAAATCGCTGCAACTTTGCGTTCAGGATACTGATTATCCTGTATTCTTGTTTCAAAACCATTCGTTAAAAATATTACCGGCCTGCGGTCATACTTTTCCTCAAGTAAGTCAGCATAAAGCTTTGCCTGCTGCCTGCCAACTGCTACATCAACACAAGTACGTTTTGCTTCAATAACTGCCAGTGCCTTACCATCATCGCCATAAAGTACATAATCAGCAAAACCAACATTGCTTTTATTCGGCATACCGGCAAGTTCAACTTCATTCAGCCAATTTTTGCCTTCCGTCCAGCCTGCATCTTCAAGCATAGCGTCAATATATAATTTGCGTGTCTGGTATTCTGTTATATCCAGCGGTTTAGGTACATAAGTCTGCTGTTGCTCTAAACGGCGGGCTGTAAGTTTTTCTTTTAATTTTTGGTTTTCAGCAATCAGTGCGTCTAAATTAACATCGGGAATGTGCACAACCGGTCCAGTTTTAACAGTCTGCTCCTGCAATAAAGTTTTATCAAAATGCCTTTCAGTATATTCCTTGCCATAACAATAAGCAATAAAATCTAAAAAGATAAATAAATTTTCAAGGCATAAAACAGCCTGTTCTTCTGTTATCTTTTTATTATTATGGGCAGCATTATTACCCATAATACGGATATAATCCATACGGCGGTAAATATCTGTGCCAACAATATCCCTAAAATCTTCATTAGACATCAGACTGACAAGCTTATCCTGCCATGGCCTAACAAGGCTGTCATCAACAGAATACATCCACTTAACCGCAAATTCCATAGCACGGCGGCAATTTAAAATACAAGCCGACGGGTCAATATGTAAAATACGTTCTGCGGCTATTGCTGCCGGTGCGAAAGCGGCAAATTGTGAATCTGTATTAAAGACATCAAAGTTAGTCATGGCGTTCACCCCTTAATCTACATCTTTTATGCTATTAAATCATTATCATCATGTTTTACATATTTGTCATTTTCTTCTAAAATTTTATAAACACTCACATTCACATTTTTTACTAAATTTTTCAATTGACGTGCGAATTGAATAAAAAATTCATTATCTTCTTTAGTCTCAAAAAGATCTATTATTTCTATGCCAACTTGAGTTAATGGGTATTGTTGGATAGAAATCATTGTACTTTCGGCATTATCTAAAGATGTTGTTATAATATAATCTTTATTTTTCATGAAAGCCGTTTTTTCTTTTGTTATCGTTATTTCCAATACTAACATTCCAGACGAATTAATAAGGCCAATTTCATTTAATTTTAAAATATCATCATATTTTATTTTTGATAATTTGAATAATAAATCATAATTTGGAAAAAACAAATTTTTTCCTCTTTTTATTATATATGGTGCTATTTTTTGAAATAATTTAGCTTCATCTATAGATATATTATGCAAAACTTCTAACGTTCTTAGCGAAAATGTCTTTGGACGTTTTATCTCCCCTGCAATAATTTTAGCCCATAATAATTGCATTTCTTCATTGCTAATATCTTCTATGTTATTAACAAATCTTAACATCCAATCTTTATCAATAGGTTCATTTATAACATTTTTCTCATTCTCAAGTTCATTATACGCCTTATCCAAAACTGCTTCTATATTTTGTTGCTTAACTAATTGCTGATATACAAAACGATTCTTCGTTCTTTGTATAAAATTATCTACATTTTCATTATTTACTAATATTTCACCATTTTTATAAAGCATTGGCATATCACAATTTTCCCTTATAGCTTGTCCTATTTTTTCAATTTCATATGCTTTAGCATCAGACATTCTACGCATATGCCTAGGTTCATATAACTTACCAATTGCTCCTTCTACAGATTCAATTAATTTCTCACAAGGTGACACTAACGCTTTAACTAATTCTACTCCTTTATCAAGCATAATAACTCCTCCTATCATTTTATGTTAATTTATCAGATAAATAATTAAACTTCTTTAGCGTATATGATAAAGAATGTTTTTTAAATTCCTTATCCAAAAAACCTATTAAAATTTTTTCATTACAAACAATTTCTTTAGATAATTTATTATACCCAAAAACATCTTCACTCATCATCCCATTATCAAGTATAAAAACATTATGTATATCGTTATTACTATTAGAAAATAACAACACATACTTGACATTATCTGATAAAACTTTACCATATGCTTTCTTGCTATAAACAGAAGCCCGTGAATATTTTGATAATTTCCAGTTATCAAAATATGATAAAAATTTGTTATTATCTTTATATTGAATAAATTGTTTTCCGCGTGATGTTTCTATTATTAACAATGCAGTACGCAAAAAATTTCCTCGTATCTTTATTTCCTCACCTGTTAAAGTTAAAATTTTAGTATACGAATCACTTTTAATTATTTCTGCTCTAAATTTGTCTATTATTTGATTTCCTCTAAAAAGCTTTATTATATTATGAGCTACTACTAAGTCAACAGAACGGACAACTATTGGACATAATGATCTATTTTCTAAAGTAATTTCAACTGAATTTCCATAAAAAGCACTAGAGTGATAACTATATCCAATAAATTTCAATTTTTTAGGATATATTGTTAATCTAAATGTATATATGGAAATAAAAAATAAACATGTATCACCAATCACAGAAATAACATCTTTTACGATTTCCCAATTAAAATTTATTATGCCGTTAAATAGAGATATAACATTGTTTAACATTTTAACTAAAATACTCCTGCATCAGCGATTTTTTTAAGATTTCTAATTTGTCAAGGCTTTTTTTAATTTCCAATTTTGATTTGTCGGTTTGTTTGACGAAGTCTGCAAATTTATCTTGCAATTCAATTGGAGGAATAGGTACACTCAATGAAAGAATATCTTTTATTGAAATGTTCGCTTGTCGAACACCCCTACTTATTCCTGTTAATTGATTTTTAATTTCATTAAACTTTAATATTTGAGAAAGATAATATTTATTTATAGTATTTTTTATGTCAAGTTTCGCATTTCGCTGATTTAAATAATATTCTTTGTACTCAGTACCCAAAATGCAAACATTACCATAATCATCTTTTCCTACAGTTCCTGTTAAGGAAATTACCAAATCACCAGGATAAATTTTGTAACGAAATAAAGTCGCATCATTTGGCCAAAATACCATATTTGTTGCTTTAAAAGTTCCTGAATTAATATTTCCAATTCTAAGTACCGGTATTCCAATATCAGTAAACCCTTCACTATTAAATGCAAAACCATTAACAACGTCAAGATGTTCGCCTAATTTTTCTTTAGACCAATTAAAAGTATTCTTATCTGGCTCTCCAAACATCTCGATAAATCGGGATTTGACGAGTTCATCAAGTTTTTTTAATTGCTGTTGTCGCTTATTAATAATTTCATTTATCATATCTAAAATAGCAACAATTTTATTTTGTTTTTCTATTAAAGGTAAACAAATTTGAATATTAGAAAATTGTGTTTTATTTAATATAGGCACAACAGGTGCGTTTGCAAGTTGTTGCAATTCATTTTTTTTAAATTGAATTGCATATGCTAAAAATTTATTATTACATTTTCTTGTATCTGGAATTATAGCATTAATTTGTTGATTAAATGCACATTCTATACTATTTATACCAACTTTACCAATAATTCCTATACACGTCACTAATATGCTACCAACCGGTAATATTCGTGCATCATTTTTCGCTAATTCTGAAATAAAATAATCTGATGTACTTATATTTGTTATTTTATCTTCATCGATATCACTAGGTTTAATAAAATTAATATCTTTTGAAATATAATTTTTTCCATCACTAGTTTTAGGTGTATTACCAGTTAAAATTGCCCCTATATCCCCTAATTTTACCTTCATCATATCACCCCATAAAAATAACAATCTTTAAATTGTTCCTTCAGTACATCTTTAAATACAAATAAAAAGCCTGTTTCTATCTTCATAACTCTACTTTGTGACCAATCACACTCATAATTATACCTCCATTTATTAAAAGCATCGGAAATATTATCCAAATATTCTATTCCAAAACAGTTTTTCAATTCTCCATATTTTTTTAAACACTCAAATTTAATCTTAATTTTTAAATTTTCCGGAAGTAATTCAAAAAGTCCTTTTAATTTATGATTTTTCTTGTATGAAGTATTATGAATATGCAACAACAATTTTAAAAATACTTCACAAGCAAATGCAGCATTAACAATAGCAGGAATTATAACTTTAGCATTATATTTCTGAACATTATCTAAATTTATACAAAAATCTGCACAATCTGAAAATTCACACCCTGTTCTGTACATCTCGAATTTATCTATTTTTCGTTGCATAACAATTTCTCCAATTCAGCTAACCCTGCCGTTATTTCCATTTCCAACTCATTTAATTCTGCTAAAATTTCACTTGTTGGCGGATATTCTACCGGTACATATTCAATCTTTTTGTATTTGTTGATAGATAAATCGTAATCGTTTTCTACAATTTCATCTTTAGACACTAAAAAGCTTTGTTCTGTACGTTCTCTGTTTTCTTCTGATGATAAATTGCGGAAACGGCTGATGATATCCGGTATATCGTTTTCTTCAATAGCAGCACGTTTATCATCAAGGCTAAAACCATCGGCTTTCATATCATAAAACCATACTTTATCCGTGCCACCGTGCCCTGTTTTAGTAAAAATTAAAATAGCGGTAGATACACCTGCATATGGTTTAAACACGCCGGAAGGCATGGAAATAACTGCTTCCAATCTGTTATTTTCAATAATTTCTTTACGGATTGATTTATGTGCATTACTTGCACCAAAAAGTACCCCGTCCGGTACTATGCAGGCACACCGCCCACCGATACGCAGCATACGCAAGAATAATGCCAAAAATAGCAATTCTGTTTTTTTAGTTTTGCATACTTTAAGTAAATCGCCGGATACTGTGTCCGCATCAAGGCTGCCCTTAAACGGTGGATTTGCCAATATAAGGCTGTATTTTTCTTTATCCGGATTCTGGTCAGAAAGGCTGTCGCGATATTCTATAAATGGGTTTTCTATACCGTGTGTCATCATGTTCATAGCACCTATGCGCAGCATGGTTCTGTCCATATCATAACCAAAAAACATATGGTTCATATAGTGGTCTTTTTTAGCACGGTCAAAAAATATTTCCTGTTTTTTCTTTTCTTTTAAATATGCCCCAGCAGTTACCAAAAAGCCAGAAGTTCCACAAGCAGGGTCACAAATAATATCATCTGCTTTTGGGTCCATCATTTCTACCATCATGCTGATAATATGCCTTGGCGTTCGGAACTGGCCGTTACGCCCGGACTGCGATATTTTGCTAAGCAGATATTCATACACGTCACCGCGAATATCCGTGCCTTTTATTTGTGCCATCTGGTCATAAATTTCATCAAGGCTTGCAACTATTTTAGAAAGAAGCTGCGGTGTTGGAATTTTAAAAATTGCGTCATTCATGTATTTAGAATAAGCGCTGTTTTTATCACCATGCAGATTTTTTATAAACGGAAATACCCATTCCTGAATTACTGCATACATTCTATCGGCAGGATAGTCTCTAAAAACAGACCATTTTAACTGATGTCCATCTACTTTTCTTTCGCCAATTTCTACTTCATCTGCAAAAATACTTTGATACGTTAAACCAAGCATGGCGCTTTCTTTGGCACGCAGGTTATCGCTTTCATCCAAATCATGAATAAACATAAAATATGTTACCTGTTCAATTACATCCAACGGATTAACTAAGCCGCCAGCTGCAAAAATATCCCAAAGTGCATCAATTTTATTTTTAATTTCACCTGTTACCATGTTAATCATTCTCCCTGTTCCAAGCATATTTGGTATAGCGGCCGCCGCCGATTTTTACTATTTTACCGGATTTTATTAGTTCTGCTAATGTTCTTTGTACTGTAATTTGTGATATATCCGGACATTTTTGCATAATTTCGGCTTTACTTATTTTGCCGAATGTTCTTTTAAGCAGTTCTTCTATCTTATCCGCTTTAGACAGATTTTTAGTTGTCAATATTTCTACACGGGAAGCAAAATCACGGTAAGCTGCAACTATAACACCCAGCATATAACGTACAAATGGCAGATAATCATTAGTTTCTTGATGCCAGTTTAGAGAACTTTCGTATAATGCTTCGTAATAAGTTTCTTTACTTTTTTCTATTAATTTTTCGATAGATATGTACTTGCCAACAATATAACCTGAACGGTATAACAACAAAAGTGTTAACAGTCTACTCATACGTCCGTTGCCATCGTTAAATGGATGAATACATAAAAAATCAAGAACAAACATTGGTATTAACAGTAAGCTGTCTAATTCATGGTTTTGTATTGCCTTATCGTATTCCTGGCATAAATTTTCTACCGATGGTGCTGTTTCCCAAGCTGCTACAGGCATAAAACGTGTTCTTTTGTTCCCACTGGCATCAATCTCAGCAATAATATTATCACTATTTTTATAATTGCCGCCAATATTGCCGCCGCTGTATTTATATAAGTCACGGTGTAATTGCAAAATGCTTGATGGACGAACCGGTATATAATCGTAATTTTCGTGAATAGTTACAAGCACATCGCGGTAACCGGCAATTTCCTGTTCACTGCGTGTTTTTGGCATTGTTTTATCCCGTACTATTTTTTTTAAGCGTTCATCCGATGTATAAATGCCTTCAATTTTATTAGAAGCTTCTGTACTTTGTATTTTGGCAATTTCTAAAAGTTCAGTTAAAGCATCGGCATTTGCTTCTATAAATAAATTCTGTTCACCTTTAAACTCGTGTATCTGTGCAAGTAAAGTTACTATATCTGGTTTTAATAAATTTACATATTTCTCATTATAACTAAAATTTCTCATTAATTACTCCAGTCTAATCTTAATTACATAATATTTTTTCTTTATGCTGTAATTGTAACAAATCAATTATATCAAGTCAATTTCAATTTAATCATTTATGCTCAAAATGATTAAATTGAATGCGTTGATGATTAAATTAAAACCTCATAAACAGCAAAAACCCCGCGGTAAAAACCACGGGGTTTTGTTGTAAGGGGAAGTTCTATGAAAAGTTTGAAAGGATGTATTTTAGCTGAAGTTCAGCCAAATGTCATTACATCATGCCGGGCATGCCGCCGCCCATAGGCATTGCCGGTGCTGCTGCTTCTTTGGCAGGTTTGTCGGCAACGATGGATTCGGTGGTAAGAATCATAGCGGCAATGCTTGCTGCATTTTGCAGTGCGCTTCTGGTAACTTTAGTCGGGTCAACGATACCGGCTTCAATCATGTCAACATATTCTTCGGTAAGAGCGTTGAAGCCAAAGCCCTTGCGGCTGCGTTTAATGGTATCTACAATAACTGCGCCTTCAAGGCCTGCGTTGTAAGCGATTTGGCGGACAGGTTCTTCGATAGCGCGTTTAACAATTTCCACGCCGGTTTTTTCGTCGCCGGTTGCTTTAATGCGGTTCAGTGCGGGCTGTACTTGCAGAAGTGCGGTGCCGCCGCCTGCAACAATACCTTCGGCAACTGCTGCGCGGGTTGCGTTAAGAGCGTCTTCAATGCGCAGTTTTTTATCTTTCAGTTCAACTTCGGTTGCAGCGCCAACTTTAATTACTGCTACGCCGCCTGCAAGTTTGGCAAGGCGTTCCTGAAGTTTTTCTCTGTCGAATTCGGAAGTGGTTTCCGGAATCTGGGCACGGATTTGTGCAACGCGTGCTGCGATTTCTTCTTTGCTGCCGCCGCCGTCAACAATGGTGGTGAGTTCTTTGGTTACGCGAACCTGGCCTGCGCTGCCGAGGTCTTCCAGGGTTGCGCTGTCGAGTTTGCGGCCAACTTCTTCACTGATAACGGTTGCGCCGGTGAGAATTGCGATATCCTGCAGCATAGCTTTGCGGCGG
>UMBB01005250.1_pt1 | contig 10966 bp, 7 predicted proteins | sample 1963851 | NCBI WGS metagenome assembly UMBB01 (sample SAMEA4835930, study PRJEB28245) | human gut metagenome | biome: gut microbiome; material: fecal sample | place: Denmark | collected 2008
GCGGCGAACCGGTACAGATTGTGCTGAATCCGTTGGGCGTACCTTCCCGTATGAACATCGGACAAATTCTGGAAAACCATCTGGGCTGGGCAGCACGTGCACTCGGCATGCAGATTGAAAACAATGCCGAAGGCCTTGTAGAACGCCTGACCGGTGTTGGCTATGACGTTGAAAAATACGGCATCCCCGAAACCGTTGAAATCGGCAAATTCGGTGATAAGAGCATTAAAGCCGTACAGATTTCCGTACCGGTATTTGACGGCGCTCATGAAAAAGACATTAATGATGCGCTTGACCTTGCAGGTATCGACCGCAGCGCCAAAACCACGCTGTATGACGGCCGTACCGGCGAACCGTTCGATAACAAAGTTACCGTCGGCTTAACTTACATGCTCAAACTGCATCACCTTGTTGATGATAAAATCCATGCCCGCAGCACCGGCCCGTACTCCCTTGTTACCCAGCAGCCTCTCGGCGGCAAGGCGCAGTTCGGCGGCCAGCGTTTCGGCGAAATGGAAGTTTGGGCGCTGGAAGCATACGGCGCAGCTTATACTTTGCAGGAAATTTTAACCGTAAAATCCGACGATGTTGTCGGCCGTGTTAAAACCTACGAAGCCATTGTTAAAGGCGAAAACGTTCCTGAACCTGGTGTTCCGGAATCCTTTAAGGTACTTATTAAAGAACTTCAGTCCATCGGCCTTGACATTAAAGTGCTCAACGAGGACGAAGAAGAAATTTCCCTGCGTGATACCGATGACGATATCAACGAAACAGCACGCAAGCTGGACCTTGACATCGACGGTGCCATCCCCGAAGCTCCTAACACGGAGATTGTACAGGATGACTACACCACCGACAGTGATGACAGCGCAGCGGAAGACCCCGATTTTGATTTGATTGCCGACATTGGCAACATGAATATGGAAGCAAAAGATGCGGATGACGCCGCCAGTGAAGATATGGAATAGAAGGGAGCGATCGGTTCTTGTTGGACGTAAATAATTTTGAATCTATGCGTATCGGTCTGGCTTCACCGGAGCAAATCAGGGCTTGGTCCTATGGCGAAGTAAAAAAACCGGAAACCATCAATTACAGAACTTTAAAACCGGAACGTGACGGTTTGTTCTGCGAAAGAATTTTCGGGCCTACCAAAGACTGGGAATGCCATTGCGGCAAATATAAAAGAATCCGCTATAAAGGCATTATCTGCGATAAGTGCGGCGTTGAAGTAACCCGTGCCAAAGTACGCCGTGAGCGTATGGGCCATATTGAACTGGCTGCACCTGTATCCCATATCTGGTATTTCAAAGGTATTCCGAGCCGCATGGGGTTAATTCTTGATATTTCCCCGCGTTCTCTGGAAAAAGTACTGTACTTTGCCAACTACATTGTATTAGACCCGGGCAGCACTCCGCTGACTAAAAAACAGCTGCTGACCGAAAGCGAATATATTGAAAACCGTGATAAATACGGCAGCGCATTTAAAGTAGGCATGGGCGCTCAGGCAATTAAAACCTTATTACAGGAAATTGACCTGCCCAAGCTTACCGCAGAACTGCGCGCAGAACTGAAAGAAGTAAGCGGCCAGCGCAAAATCCGCGCTGTACGCCGTTTGGAAGTTTGCGAAGCCTTCTTAAAATCCGGCAACCGCCCGGAATGGATGATTCTGGACGTTGTACCGGTTATTCCGCCTGAACTGCGCCCGATGGTTCAGCTGGACGGTGGACGCTTTGCAACGAGCGACCTTAACGATTTGTACCGCCGCGTTATTAACCGCAACAACCGCTTAAAACGCTTGCTTGAACTTAATGCGCCGGATATTATCGTCCGCAACGAAAAACGCATGCTGCAGGAAGCAGTTGACGCCCTTATCGACAACGGCCGCCGCGGCCGTCCGGTAACAGGCCCGGGCAATCGCCCGCTGAAATCCCTTTCCGATATGCTGAAGGGCAAACAGGGCCGTTTCCGTCAGAACCTTTTGGGTAAACGCGTTGACTACTCCGGCCGTTCCGTTATCGTTGTAGGCCCGGAACTTAAAATGCACCAGTGCGGCCTGCCGAAGGAAATGGCACTGGAGCTGTTTAAACCTTTTGTAATGAAACGCCTTGTTCAGAGCGGACAGGCTACCAATATCAAAAATGCAAAACGCATGGTAGAACGCGCCAACAATGTTGTTTGGGACGTTTTGGAAGAAGTAATTAAAGAACATCCTGTATTCCTTAACCGTGCACCGACGCTGCACAGACTCGGTATTCAGGCATTCGAGCCTATCCTTACCGAAGGCCGTGCAATCAAGCTGCATCCTTTGGTATGTACAGCATTCAACGCCGACTTCGACGGTGACCAAATGGCAGTGCATCTGCCGCTTTCCGCGGAAGCACAGGCAGAAGCAAGAATTCTGATGCTGTCCGTTAACAACATTCTGGCACCGAAAGACGGCAAACCTGTTGCCGTACCTACCCAGGATATGGTTCTGGGCTCCTACTACATCACCATGGTGAAAGAAGGAGCCAAAGGCGAAGGCATGCGTTTCAGCAGCATTAACGAAGCTATGCTGGCATACTTCCATAAGGTTGTTGATTTGCAGGCACGCATTCAGGTTTATGTACCTAACAAAGATATTTACGGCGAAGAAAAGAACGAAGGCGTAAGCCTTGTTACCACTACGCCGGGCAATATCATGTTTAACGAAGACCTGCCGAAAGAACTGCAGTACTTCCATCAGGAAACCGAAAAGAATGCTGCCGGCGAAGAAGTTAAGGTTTGGCATTTAAGCAAACTTATTAACAAAAAAGAACTGGGCAACCTTGTTGCCAAAGCACATAAGCTGTTTGGCAACCTGCGTACTGCCGAAATTCTTGATATCGTTAAAAAGAACGGTTATGACAACGCCTGCAAGGCAGGTATTTCCATTGCCGTATCCGATATTAAAATCCCGAAAGAAAAACAGCAGATTTTGGCTGACGCCGAAAAACAGATTGATAAAACCGAGCGTATGTTCCGCCGCGGCTTAATGAGCGAGGACGAACGCTACCGCAAGGTTATTGAAATCTGGAGCCAGGCAACGGATGACGTTACCGCAAAACTGATGAGTGCTACCATGGATAAGTTTAACTCCCTGAACATGATGGCTGACTCCGGTGCCCGCGGCAATACCCAGCAGATACGTCAGCTGGCAGGTATGCGCGGTCTTATGGCTGACCCGTCCGGACGTATTATCGACCGTCCTATCAAGGCAAACTTCCGCGAAGGCTTAACCGTATTGGAATACTTTATTTCCACTCACGGTGCCCGCAAAGGCCTGGCAGATACCGCACTGCGTACGGCAGACTCCGGTTACCTTACCCGCCGCCTTGTAGACGTTGCGCAGGATGTTATTGTACGCGAGGATGACTGCGACGTTGTAACCTTTAACCTTGTTAAAGAACGCAGCCGCCTGTGCAAACAAACCCTTGGCGCAAGCCAGAACAAACTGCGCGAAACAGTTATCGGTCGCAACCTTGCTTCCGGCGTTGAAAGCCCTGTAACCGGTGAACTGATTGCCGAAGCAGATACCGTTATTACGGAAGATATTTACAATAAACTTATTGCAGGCCACGTGCTTGAAGTTAACCTTTATGCAACCGATGATATGGACGGCGAAGCAACTGAAACCGTTCAGATTAACATCAGCAGCGAAGATGCCAACAAGGTAATGAAAGAACACCTGATGCATCACTTCAACGGCAAAGAAGTTGCCGAAGACGTTGTTAACGCAGAAGGTGAAGTGCTGGCACATGCAAAAGATACTTACACCGAAGCAATGATTGACGCAATTTTGGCAGACGGTACTGTCCGCGAAATGAAAGTGCGCAACAATGCTATCGAAGGTATCGAAATCGGCGCTATTACCGAAGGCAAGAACAAACAGACGGTTATCGAATCTCTGCGTGACCGTATTGTCGGCCGTAACCTTGCCGAAGATATTCTGGATGAAAACGGTGAAGTGCTCTATCATATCAACGATTATGTTACTGAAGATATGGCAGACAGAATTGCAACCCTGCGCGAAACCGTTAAAATCCGCAGCGTGCTTAACTGCAAATCTAAAGTTGGCGTTTGCCGCAAATGCTATGGCCGCAACCTTGCAACCGACAGAAATGTTGATGTCGGCGAAGCAGTTGGCACCATTGCAGCTCAGGCAATCGGCGAACCTGGTACCCAGCTTACCATGCGTACGTTCCATACCGGCGGCGTAGCAGGCGGCGATGATATTACCCAGGGCTTGCCGCGTGTTGAAGAATTGTTTGAAGCACGCAAACCGAAACACCCCGGTATTTTGGCAGAAACCACCGGCGTTGTGCATATTGCCGAAGAAGGCGGCCAGCGTAAAATTACCATTACCGATAAAGACGGCATGGAAGAAGTTTATGCTATTCCGTACGGCGCAAAACTTGCTGTTACCGAAGGGCAGGAAATCGAAAAAGGCGACCGTCTTACCGAAGGTTCCCTTAATCCGCATGATATTATCCGCATCAGCGGCGTGCGCGCAACCCAGCGCTATCTGGTACAGCAGGTACTCGGCGTTTACAAATCTCAGGGCGTAGAAATTAACGACAAACACATTGAAGTTATGGTACGCCAGATGATGCGTAAAGTACGTATCGACGAAGCAGGCGATACTACGATGCTGCCGGGCGAATATGTTGATATCGGTGAATTTGAAGAACAGAACAGCGAGATGCTTGACCGCGGCTTGCAGCCGGCAGAAGGCCACCCGATTCTTCTGGGTATTACCAAAGCATCTTTGGCAACCGATTCCTTCCTGTCTGCGGCTTCCTTCCAGGAAACTACCCGTGTACTTACGGACGCAGCTATTAAAGGCAAGGTTGACCCGCTGCTCGGTCTTAAAGAAAACGTTATTATCGGTAAACTCATCCCGGCAGGTACCGGCATGAGCAGATACCGCGACGTTAAAGTAAAATACAATAACGTGCCTACTAATAGCTGATTTTACTGCATAACAGCAGAAAAACTTAATAAGTTGTAATAGGTAAAGTAAACCACCCTGTTTATTCCGTTTGGAGTAAGCAGGGTGGTTTTGTTATATTAATTTTACCTACACCTTTGCTTGTGGTATAATATATTATTAGATTTATTGAACGAAAGGAACAAACATGGCAGATAAATTTTTAGTTATAGATGGCAGCAGCCTTATCCACCGGGCGTTTTTTGCCCTGCCGCCGCTGACGACGCAGAGCGGCGTGCATACAGGTGCTGTGTACGGCTTTTGCAATATGCTTTTGCGCCTGCTGGCGGACGTGCAGCCCAAGTGGCTGGCGGTAGCGTTTGACAAAAGCCGCAAAACCTTCCGCACGGAGATGTTTGCCGATTACAAAGGGCAGCGCAAACCGACGCCGAGTGAGCTTTCAGAGCAGTTTCCGCTGGCGCGCAAGGTGCTGGAGGCAATGAACATTGCCGTGCTGGAGCTGGATAATTACGAGGCGGACGATATTATCGGCACGTTTGCCGTACACGCGCCGCAGGAAGCGGACGTGATTATTGTAACTGGCGACCGCGACGAACTTCAGCTTTTAAGCAGCCGCACAAGCGTATATTTTACCAAACGCGGCATTTCGGACCTTAAAATTTACACGCCTGAAGTTTTTGCGGAGGAATATGAAGGGCTTGAACCGAAGCAGCTTATAGACCTGAAAGGGCTGATGGGCGATACTTCGGATAATATCCCCGGCATACCGGGCGTTGGCCCTAAAACGGCTCTCAAGCTGATTGGCGAGTACGGCAGTGTGGAGAATGTGCTGGCTAACGCAGATAAAATCAGCGGCAAAGCACTGCGCGAAAAAGTGCAGAACAACAAAGAATCGGCGCTGCTTTCCAAAAAACTGGCGACAATTTTTACGGATGTGCCGGTTGATGCAGATTTGGCAAATTATGAATTGAAAGCATTAAAGCCGGAAGTGCGCGAATTGCTTGCCGAGTTGGAATTCCGCAATATGTACGACCGTTTTAATGCCGTTATGGGTGCGCCGGAAGGCGATTTCAGCCTGTTTGGCGACTTTGTGGAAGATAAGCCTGCCGGGCTGCCGGAAGAAGTTGTAAAAAGTGCCGACGATGCGGAAGCGTTGTTTAAGTTTATCGCCGTAAGGCGCGAGGTTACGCCGCTTACTGTACAAATTGGTGGTACGCTGCCGGATTTATATTTTAAACGTGCGGAGCTTTTATGTGATGGGCGTGTTTATATTTTTGAAGGCGAGTGCCCCGGCTGGCAGCAGTTTTATGACTGGCTGGCAAATGAAAACTGCCAAAAAGCCTGCTGCGACAGCAAAGAGATTATTAAAACCGCTTTGTGCCTTGGCGTTGAAGCGCGCGGCATAACGGATGATATTGCCATTGCCGCATATCTTATTGACCCTGCGCGCAGCGAATACAGCATTAAAACCGTCGGCGGAGCGTACCTGACGCAGGAGTATGCGCAGGAATGCAAAACGGTTGCCGAACTTGTGCCTGTGCTGCGTGCCAAACTTGCAGAGCACGAACAGATAAAATTATATGAAGAAATGGAGCTGCCGCTGGCACGCACGCTTGCCAAAATGGAACTGGCAGGCATTAAGCCGGATGCAGCGCTTTTGGATAAATTAACCAAAGAAATGGCGGCGCAGATTGCAGCGCTTGAAATTTTGGCGGTAGAGCAGGCTGGAGAAAGCTTTAATTTAAAATCTACCAAGCAGCTTGGTGCTATTTTATTTGAAAAGCTGGGCCTGCCGGTAATTAAAAAAACTAAAACAGGTTATTCTACGGATGTATCCGTTCTGGAGCAGCTGCGCAACGAGCATCCGTTGGTGCGGACCATTTTGGAACACCGCAAGCTGACGAAGCTTCACAGCACTTACCTTGAAGGGCTGCGTCCGCTGATAAATACTGTTACAGGGCGTATACATACGCATTTTCAGCAGCTTGTTACCGTTACCGGGCGTTTGAGCAGCACCGACCCGAACTTGCAGAATATTCCTGCCCGCACGGAACTTGGCAAAAAAATACGCGAAATTTTTGTGCCGGGCGAAGGTTACGATTACCTGTTAAGCTGCGATTATTCGCAGGTGGAGCTGCGCGTGCTGGCGCATATTGCGCAGGATGAACTGCTTTTGGAAAGCTTCCTGCACGGGCAGGATGTACACGCACGCACGGCGGCGGAAGTGTTTGGCGTGCCGCTGGACGAAGTTACCGGCACCATGCGTACGCGCGCCAAAGCAGTAAACTTTGGCATTGTATACGGCATCAGCGATTTTGGGCTTGCCAAACAGCTTGATATCAATCGCGGCGAGGCGGGCAGATATATTGAAAATTATCTTGGACGCTACACCGGCGTTAAAAAATATATGGATGATATGGTGGCAAGCGCCAAAAAACAGGGATATGTGCAGACGCTGTTCGGGCGCAGGCGTTACCTGCCGGATATTAACAGCCGCAATTTTAACCTGCGCGGCTTTGCGGAGCGCACCGCCATCAACACGCCGATACAGGGCACGGCGGCGGACATTATAAAAATTGCCATGGTTAACGTGCAGAAAATGCTGGAACAGGGCGGTTATAAAAGCCGCATACTGCTTCAGGTGCACGACGAACTTTTGCTTGAGGTTACGGAGGCCGAACGCGAAGAAGTTGGCGCACTTGTAAAACAAACTATGGAAAGCGCCGTAAAACTCAGCGTACCGCTGATTGCCGACGTTAATTACGGCGTAAACTGGGCAGACGCCAAATAGGGAGGAATAATTATGGAGATAGTTGCTCTAATTTCTTGTACTAAGAAAAAACGTCAAGGGACATTTGAAGCAAAATATCTTTATGATGAAAGTCCTTTATTTAAGAAATCATATCAGTATGCAAAACAATATACAGATAAAATTTATATTTTGTCTGCAAAATATGGTTTGTTAAAAGATAGTGACATTGTTTCTACATACGATGAAACGTTAAATAAGAAAAATAAAAAAGAACGTGAAAAATGGGGAACTTTAGTAAAAAATCAATTATCTAATGAATTTGATTTAAAAAATACCAAATTTTTAATATTAGCCGGCAATAATTATTTACACCCTATTGAAGATATTTTTGAGTTAGAGCCAGATTTACCTTTGAAAAATTTAGGATTGGGGAAAAGATTAAAATGGTTAAATTCAAAAATAACGAAATGAATATTTCGTTTGAATTACATAAATTATTTAATAATCCTCAATTACCATTTTATGGATTTGAAGATTTATATAAGGTAAAATGTACAAATGGGATTTATATTTTTTTCGAAAAAGGCGAGATATATAAAAATTTAAAAAGAATTGTAAGAATTGGCACCAATAGAACTCAAGGACGTTTTTATAAGCGGTTAAAAGACCATTATGTAGCTAATAATAAAGATGGCAGTATTTTTAGAAAAAATATAGGGATAGCAATTTTAAATAAAAGAAATGACCCATATTTAAAAGTTTGGGATAAAGATACTTCTAATAAACAAAAGTTTAAAAAAGAAAATCCTACTCTTTTAAATGATGAATATCAAAAAGAAATTGAAGCAGAAGTATCAAATTATATTATCAATAATGTATTTTTTACATATTTGGAAGTAGAAAACAGGGAGATACGTTTATTATTAGAAAGAAAATTGATAGCATCAATTTGGAGAGATATTGATTTTAAGCCGTCTGATAATTGGTTAGGAATGTATAGCACAAAGAATTCTATAAGAGAATGTGGCTTGTGGTTAGTACAAGGTTTAAAAAGCGAACCGTTTACACAAGACGAATTTGAAAAATTCTATGAGTATGTTGCCAAACATTATAATTTAAAATAGGGAGGAATTACCATGCCGGAAATGCCGGAGGTGGAGCAGGTACGCAAAACCCTGCTGCCGCACATTAAGGGCAAAACCATTAAAAATATAGAAATTAACCTTGCAAGGCTGATAAAATACCCGGCGCCGGAAGAATTTATTGCCGGTTTAACAGGCAAAACCATTTTGGATGTAGGACGCCGCGGTAAATACCTGGTGCTGAAAACAGGAGAAAACCAGAAGCTGATTGTGCATTTGCGTATGACAGGCAGCCTGATTGCGCAGGAAGCGGAAAAACCTGCGCCGCCTTATGCCAAAATTAAGTTTGAACTGACGGACGGCGTAACCATGTGGTTCTGCGATATCCGCACCTTTGGCACGCTGTACCTTGTTACCAATAATGACGCGTATATTGAAGGCTACGAAACTTTAGGGCCCGAGCCTTTAAGCGAAGGCTTTACGGCGGATTATATGCGCCCGGTTATAGCCAAAAGCAGAAAGCCCATAAAAACTCTGATTTTAGAGCAGACTTTTATCGCAGGGCTGGGCAACATCTACGCCGACGAGTGCCTGGCGTTATCCGGCATTTTGCCGATGCGCACGGCCAACACGCTGACGGACGAAGAAATTGACCGCCTGCACGACGCCATAAACAAAGTTATTGCGCAGGGCATTGCCAACCGCGGCACAACCTTCCGCGATTACAAAGACGGCGAAGGCAACAAAGGCGATAACCAAAACCATTTGCTGGTATATGGGCGCAAAGGCTTGTGCTGCAAAATGTGCGGCGGCGAACTTTTGGGTACTAAAGTAGGTGGGAGAGGCACAACATACTGCCCGCACTGCCAAAAATAAAACGGTGAAAAAATGAAAGTAATAGGTTTAACAGGGGGCATAGCCTCCGGTAAAAGTACAATTGCAAATTTACTGCGCAGCCTTGGCGCGCCTGTGTTTGACGCCGACGCTGAAAGCCGCGCTCTGGTTGCCAAAGGGCGTGCGGCGCTTAACGAAATAGCCCTTACCTTTGGCATTGAATACCTTACGGATGGCGGCGAGCTTAACCGCCCCAAAATGGCGGAACTTGTTTTCCACGATAAAGAAGCGCTGAAAAAACTGGAAGCAATCATTCATAAAAACGTACTGGCGGCAGCGCAGAGCTTTCTGGCGGAATGCCGCAGTAAAAATCTGCCGGCGGCAGTGCTTGATGTACCGCTTTTAATTGAGTGCGGCTGGTACAAAGATGTGGATGCCGTGTGGCTTGTTGCCGTAGACAGCGAAACGCAGATAGAACGTGCCATGGCACGCAGCAACATGACGCGCGAAGAAGTTAAGGCACGCATTGCAGCGCAGATGACACTGGAAGAAAAAAAGGCTTATGCCAGCCTTGTAATTGACAACAGCGGCACCTTTGCCGAAACGGAAAAAGCTGTTGCCGCAGCATGGAAAAATTTTACGGCGGAGGCATAAGTTGGGCAGGCGGAAAAAGAAAAAATTTATCGACAGATGGTGGGTAAAATTCTTAATGGTTGCTGCCGCCGTTTTTCTTATCGGTGAAGCCGGTATGAAAATATGGAGCAGCGAAGCCGTGCAGACGCGCTTTGTTTATATGTGGCCCTACCAGAACGAAATTTTGGAGTACAGCTCCAAAAACAAAATTGACCCATTTTTGGTTGCGGCAGTTATAAAAAACGAAAGCGGGTTTGATACGGAAGCCGTATCGCACGCCGGTGCCGTGGGACTGATGCAGATTATGCCGGAAACCGGCGAATGGATTGCTGCGCAGATGGGGCTTGACCATTTTGACTTGGAAGCTTTGCGCAGGCCTGAATATAACGTGCGGCTTGGCTGCTGGTATCTGGGCGAGCTGGAGTATGAATTTCAGCGCAACTGGGTGCTGATGATGATTGCCTATAACGCCGGGCGAGGCAACACGCGCGCATGGATGCAGGAAAACGGCTGGAACTATGATTTTAACCGCATTGAAGACATACCTTACCCGGATACGCGCGAGTATGTAAAAAAGGTTTTGCGCGACCGCGACAAATATTATCTTTATTACAGAAATAAAATAAAAAACTATTGACAGATTGATTTTTGCGCGTTATAATAATCAATGTTGACGCGGTAGTGGCGGAACGGCAG
>UMBB01033486.1_pt1 | contig 10833 bp, 8 predicted proteins | sample 1963851 | NCBI WGS metagenome assembly UMBB01 (sample SAMEA4835930, study PRJEB28245) | human gut metagenome | biome: gut microbiome; material: fecal sample | place: Denmark | collected 2008
GGCTGAAAATGACTATTAAAGAGATTGCCGCAAGAACCGGCGTATCGGCAGACACATTAAGATATTACGAACGCATGGGCATTATACCCGCCGTACCGCGCACCAGCGGCGGCGTGCGCAATTATGACGAAAATTTTGTGGAATGGGTTGCTTTTATTCAGACTTTAAAAGGCGCGGGCATGTCGCTGGAGGCCATTGCCGATTATATAAACCTTGCCAAGCTGGGCGAACAGACCTGCCAGCAGCGCAAAAAAATACTGGCGCAGGCGCGTGATATGCTGCTGCAAAAAATTGAGGCTTTGCAGAATATGGCACGCCTGGCTGATTATCAGCTGATGAGCTATGACACGGTTTTGCGCCCGCGTACCGACAGCCTTGTAGGGGCTTTTACAAGCGCTTGAAATTTTGCTTGACATGGACTGAACTTAAAGTAGTAGGATATAACTGACAGCAAAATTATGGCTAAAGGAGCGAATGCAAAATGGAAAAAATGACAAGACGCGACTTTTTAAAAGCAGCCGGAACTGCCGCTGTCGGTGTTGCGGCGTATAATCTTGAGGGGGTAAGAAACGTGTTTGCAGCAGGCGAAGGAAGCGTAAAGGTTTCCGCAAACGGCGGCGCAGGCAGCCGTGCCAAAGTATATTTCAGCAAAAACATCAACGCTGATACTCTGATTAAACTTTATGATATGATTAACGAAGGTATTTACGGCAAGGTTGCAATTAAACTGCATACCGGCGAACCGCACGGCCCGAACATTCTGCCGCGCGAAATGGTAAAGGCTTTTCAGGCACATGTGCCCAACAGCAATATAGTTGAAACCAACGCCCTGTACGAAGGCGGGCGCGATACTACCGAAAAGCACCGCGCTACTATTGCCCTTAACGGCTGGGATTTCTGCCCGGTTGACATTATGGACGAAGAAGGCACCGTTATGCTGCCGGTACGCGGGGGCAAGCACTTTAAAGAAATTTCCATGGGCGGGCATATCGTTAATTACGATTCCATGATTGTATTAACCCATTTTAAAGGCCACGCCATGGGCGGCTACGGCGGCAGCATGAAGAACATTGCTATTGGCTGCGCCGACGGCAAAATAGGCAAAGCAATGGTACACGGAGTTTACGGCCAGCCGCTGCCGGAAGACTGGAACGCATGGCCTGCCAAAGAAATGCTGATGGAAAACATGGCTGAATCTGCCAAGGCAACCATTGATTATTTCGGTAAGCACATTGTGTTTATTAACGTAATGCGCCGCATGTCCGTAGACTGCGACTGCGCGGGCGTTGCAGCAGCAGAGCCGACCATTCCTGATATCGGCATTCTGGCATCTACCGACCTTCTGGCGATTGACCAGGCCAGCATTGACCTTGTTTACGCCCAGCCGGAAAAAGACCGCCACGATTTGGTGGAACGCATTGAAAGCCGCCACGGGTTGCATCAGCTTACCGCTATGCGCGAACTGAAAATGGGCAACCCGCAGTATGAACTTATCAGCATCGACTGATTGAACAGCGGTTTATAACATCATAGTTTAAAGATAAAAATACCCCAAAGGCATAATGCTTTTGGGGTATTAATGTTTAAGACGCTTTATTAATATGGTTTTTTGTATAAAGAAGCAGTAATTGTAAAATAGCTGAAATAAAATGGTCAGTAATTTTGCAGTATACATATTTTCCTGATTTTCTCGTAGTTAAAATATGTACTTCTTTCAGCAAGCGTACCTGATGTGAAACTAGTGATTGAGAAGATTGCAGTTTTACGGTAATTTCACTTATAGTACGTTCCTGTGCGTCCGATAACAGCAAAAGCAGGCGCATACGGTTATAGTCACCAAGTATTTTGCAAAGTTCGGAAGCATTTAAAACAGCAAAATCTTCTTGTAAAATCGGTTCATACATAATTGTGCGTCATAAATATTAAGCTGCTTCTGCCGCAGGGGTGATGCTGCTTTTTACAGCTGCTGCACATGCCTGTTCTTTTTTGTATTTATTTACGTTAAGCGCGCGCACGGCGTTTAAAATAGCGATGACGGATACGCCGACATCGGCGAAAACCGCTGCCCACATGGAAGCATAACCCAGCGCGCCCAGTGCCAGCACGGCAATTTTAATGCCAATGGCAAAGATGATGTTTTGGCGCACAATGCCCAGAGTTTTGCGGGCAATTTTAATGGCGGCGGCAATTTTGGATGGTTCGTCCGTCATCAGTACGATGTCCGCCGCTTCAATGGCGGCGTCGCTGCCCAGCGCGCCCATGGCGATGCCTACATCGGCGCGTGCCAGTACCGGCGCGTCATTAATGCCGTCGCCCACAAATGCAAGCTTGCCGCGGTTTGTGCGTTTGTGCAGGCCTTCCAGCAGACGTTCTACATGTTCAACCTTGTCTGCCGGCAAAAGCTGTGTAAAGGCGCGGTCAAGGCCGAGCCGTTTGGCAATTTTCTGCCCTACTGCGTCGCTGTCGCCGGTAAGCATTACTGTTTCGCGCACACCGCAGGTTTTAAGCATTTTAATGGCAGCGGCGGCATCGGCTTTTACTTCGTCCTCAATTAAAATATAACCGGCAAATTTACCGTCAACAGCAGCGTAAATCACGGTCCCTGCTTCGGTACAGGGAGTATAGTTAATTTTTTCGCGCTGCATAAGTTTACCGTTGCCGCACAGTACGGTTTGCCCGCCTATAACGGCGCGCACGCCGTGGCCTGCAATTTCTTCTATATTTTTAACCATGCCGTGCTTAATATCCTTGCCGTAAGCGCGCTTAATGGAAAGAGAAATTGGATGATTGGAATAATCTTCCGCATAGGCGGCGAGCTCTAAAAGTTCAGTGCTGCTCATGCCAACGGGGTTAATGGAGGTAACGGCAAAGGAGCCTTTGGTTAAGGTGCCGGTTTTATCAAAAACAATGGTTTCGGTATCGGCAAGCGCCTCTAAATAATTGCTGCCCTTAACCAGCACGCCGCATTTGGAAGCGCCGCCAATGCCGCCGAAGAAGCTGAGCGGAATGGATATAACCAGCGCGCACGGGCAGCTGATAACAAGAAAGGTCAGCGCGCGGTAAATCCAGCCGGAGAACGGCTCGTTTAAAACATAGGGCGGAATGGTAGCCAGCAGCAGCGCCGCAAAAACAACAATTGGGGTGTAGAATTTGGCAAAACGGGTGATGAAGTTTTCGCTGCGGGCTTTTTTCTCGCTACTGTTTTCCACCAAATCCAAAATTTTGGCAACGGTCGATTCACCGAACTCTTTGGTGGTTTTAATTTTTAAAATGCCGGTTTGGTTAATGCAGCCGCTGATAACTTCCATGCCTTCCTCAACCTCGCGCGGCAGCGATTCGCCTGTAAGGGCTGAGGTATCGAGCGCGCTGCGCCCGCTGATGATTTTGCCGTCGATAGGCACGCGTTCGCCCGGTTTAACGGTAATAATTTCCCCTACAGCAACTTCGTCGGGGTCAACCTGCACCAGTTTGCCGTCGCGTTCTACATTGGCGTAGTCCGGGCGGATATCCATCAGCGCAGTGATGGACTGGCGTGAGCGCGAAACGGCGTAGCTCTGGAACCATTCGCCAATTTGGTAAAACAGCATAACGGCAACGCCTTCGGAATATTCGCCAAGCGCGAAAGCACCGGCAGTGGCAACGGTCATTAAAAAGTTCTCGTCAAACGCTTCGCCCTGGCGGATATTGCAAAAGGCTTTCCAGATAATATCCCAGCCGATAATAATGTAGCTTATGCCGAACAAAGCGAATATAATATAGGCAGGAATTTCTGCAAACAGCGGCAGCAGCATACCGGCGGCAAACAAAACAGCGGCGGCGGTAATGCGCTGCAAAAGCTTTTTCTGTTTCTTGGTCATATTAAAATCTCCTTACAAAAAGGCTGCAATAAAATGCACTTTTGTTTTATTGCAGCCTGACTAATGTATTTAAATAAATGTTATAACTCCAGCGTTTCACCGTCTGCCGGAATATAAAAATCTTTGTTAAGTTTATTGGCGGTGATAAATGAGCGCAGGCCGTCACGGCTTAAGGTTGCGTGCCCAACGGCATCCATATGGGTGGCAATTACTGCGGCATTGGGGGCATAGCCGCGCAGTGCGGCAATATCTTCCGTACCCATAATAATCGGGCCGCTGTGTATAAGCTGCGCCGCCGCGGCGTTGACGATAATAATTTCCGGGGCAAATTTATCAACGGCATTTTTTACAAAATCACACCAAATGGTATCGCCTGCAAGATAAACGGTTTTTTCACCGGTGGCTTTAAATACAACGCCCATAGCGTCGGGACGGAAACCGAATTTTTTATAATAAGGCATTGTTGTATCCGGTTTGCCGTGGATACATCCGGTTTTATAAAGTGTTATGCCGTTAAAAACAGTGCCTGTTTCTTTTAAAATTTCCACATCCGTAAAGCCAAATTTACGCATAAAGTTTTCGTCATATTCGTCCTGAACAAAAATTTTTATGGCTTTTGGCAGGGCTTTGGCTGCAAATTCATCTATGTGGTCGATATGCGAATGTGTTACAATAACAGCATTAAGGTTTCTGGTTATTTCATCTTCAGGCATTGGCAGCTCAACAAGCGGCCAGCGTTTATCGGGTGTAAAGCATTCGGGGATGGGGTCAAAATAATCTTTGGGCGCAAACAGCGGGTCAATCAAAAATCTGCTGCCTGCGTAAGTAATAATTGCCGTTGCGTTTCTAATCTGCTGAAAATTCATAGTATAACTCCTTACGCTTTAACGGTAACGTCGGGCTCGATTTTGTTGATGAGCTTAACGGCTTCGTCAAGCACCTGTGCGAATTTATCGTCCGGCGCTTCCAGTGTCATTTTTTGTGCCATAAAGCTAACGCTGGCATTGGTTACGCCGTCGATTTTTTTAACGGCATCTTCAATTTTTGCGGCGCAGTTAGCGCAGTCAAGGTCAATAAGTTTAACAGATTTTTTCATAGCGGAACACTCCTTAAATTTATATTGTTTATAATTTTATATTTGAGCAACTGCTCATGTATTTATTATAAATAAACGCCTGTCGGCTGCAAGGCTTTTACAGGCAGATTGTTCCTTTTGGAGCAAGAAAAAATCCGTTTGGGACTAAAAGGCGGTGTTGGTGATGAATTATATAAAAGATAACGGTATGATGGAAAAACTGCCGTTTTGGAAGTTTGGCGGCAAAAGCAGCAGCGCTGAAAAATACCTGTTTGAAAATGAAAACGGCAGCGGGCAGATGCTTCTTTATGATGTGCTGCCGGGGCTTAAGCTGGCAGTGACCGAATTAAACGGCAGCACCATGAATTTTTATCATCCTGCCGTCAGCGGCGTTATGCAGGTTAATTACTGCCTGAACGGGCGTATGGGCTGGGTAATGCATGGCGGAAAAAGTATTTATCTCGGTTCAGGTGATTTATCCTTTCATATGATGGATTGCTGCACCGTATCGGGCATAACCTTGCCTTTGGGGCATTACAACGGTATTGCACTGTTTGTGGATTTAAATATGGCTGCGCAGCCTTTTGCTGAAACGTTAAACCTTTCGGAGGGGAATTTACCTGCCTGGGCAGAAAAGTTTTGCCGCGGCGGCGAAGTTACGGTTTGGCCGGGTGCTGCGGAAATTGCAGATATGTTTGCGCTTTTGCCGCGTGTAAAAAGCGAGTACCGGCAGGCGTATTTTAAACTGAAAGCGCAGGAAATACTTTTATTTTTGGCTGTGTACGGTGTTCCGCATCTAAAAACGACCGAAAGCTGCGAGGAACGTTATATGGAAATTATAAAAAAGATTCACGCCAAAATAACCGGCAGCTGGCAGGAGCATTATACCATTGAACAGCTTGCCCGCGAACATTCCATTAATGCTTCTGTTTTGAAAAAAGTATTTAAAATGGTGTACGGCAAACCGATGGCACAGTATATGAAGGAATACCGCATGAGGAAAGCGGCGGTGCTTTTGGTTGCAGGCAGCAGCAGCGTGGCAGAAATTGCAGCGGCAGCCGGTTACGGCAGCCAAAGCAAATTCGCGGCGGCGTTTAAGCAGGTAATGCAGCTTGCGCCGTCAGAATACCGTATGCGTTATAGTAAACAGTAATTTGACAATGTTTTTATATAAACATCAAGCAGGTAAACTATCCGTTTAAACGGACAGAATGCCTGCTTTTAATTTGCGTTTTGAATTTTTAATCCTTGCAGTGGCAGGTGCCGGGCTGCGCCGTCATGCTGCACGAAGGGCATTTTCCCTGGCTCTGCATTAAACCGCTGCCCCATTCGTACATGGCTTTAAGAATTGGAAAGAGGCTTTCGCCCAGTGGCGTAAGGGAATATTCCACTTTGGGCGGCACAACGGGGTAAACCTTGCGGTTAATAAGCCCGTCCTGTTCCAGTTCGCGCAGCTGCTGTGTAAGCATTTTGGGCGTTGCCTCCGGCACAAGCTGGCGCAGCTGGTTAAAGCGCAGCACGCGGCCCGATAAATGCCAAAGCAGAAGCGCTTTGTATTTGCCGCCGATAAGGTGCAGTGTGGCGGCAACGGGGCAGTTTACGTTAATGTTCTTTTCCATAATTATGCTCCTAAGTATCTTTTTGGGTACTATATCACCAAATAGTGCATTCTTGATTAAAAGATATTGTATTAATATAATAATAACAGGAATAAAAAAGAGCGTCAATGAAGTGTTATATAAGGAGCAGCGCTATGAAAAAAGAACAGTTTAACGTTACCGGCATGACCTGTGCCGCCTGCAGCGCCCGCGTGGAAAAAGCTGTGGGCAAACTGCCGGGCGTGGATAAAATAGCCGTTAATTTATTAAAAAACAGCATGGTGGTTGAATATGATGAAACGGCACTCGATACTCAGAAAATAATCGGCGCCGTTACAGAAGCCGGATACGGCGCGTCGCTGAAAGAAGCTGCGCAGCAGGGCAAAGCTGCCAAAACAATGCAGGTTTCGGCAAACGATATTGCGCGGCAGGAGTATGAGGCGGTAAAAAAACGCCTGAAACTTTCGCTGGTATTTGCCGTGCCGCTTTCGTATATCTCCATGGGGCATATGATGGGCTGGCCGCTGCCGGAGATTTTCCTCGGCGTGGAAAACGCGATGATTTTTTCGCTGACGCTTTTATTGCTGGTTATTCCGGTAGTGTTTATTAATTTTAAGTTTTTCCGCGTTGGGTTTAAAACTCTTTTTGCGGCTTCGCCGAATATGGATTCCCTTATTGCCATTGGCGCGTCGGCTTCGCTTGTTTACGGCGTGTACGCGCTTTATAAAATTGCTTACGGCTTTGGACACGGCGATTTGGTGCTGGTACACCGGTTCTCGATGGACTTGTATTTTGAATCTGCGGGTATGATTTTAACGCTGATTACCTTCGGCAAGTTTCTGGAAGCGCGTGCCAAAGGCAGAACGAGCGACGCGATTACCAAGCTGATGGATTTGGCACCGAAAACAGCCGTTGTTGAGCGCGACGGCGCAGAGCTTGAAATACCCGTTGAAGAAGTTGAAAAAGGCGATATTCTTGTGGTGCGCAGCGGCATGAGTGTGCCGGTGGACGGCGTTTTAACGGAAGGGCATGCAGCGGTTGACGAATCGGCAATTACCGGTGAGAGCATTCCTGTGGAAAAGGAACCCGGGAGCAAGGTTACCGGGGCAACGGTTGTAAAATCGGGCTTTTTTAAAATGCGTGCCGACAGGGTTGGCGAAGATACCACGCTGGCGCAGATTGTGCGGCTTGTTGATGACGCTACAAGTTCCAAACCGCCCATTGCCAAAATGGCTGACAAGGTAAGCGGCGTGTTTGTGCCTGCCGTTATCGGCATTGCGTTTATAACGGCGGCAGTATGGCTTTTGCTCGGCGAAAGCTTTGAGTTTGCACTCTCCAACGCTATTGCGGTGCTGGTAATATCGTGCCCGTGTGCGCTGGGGCTGGCAACGCCTACGGCAATTATGGTGGGCACCGGGCGTGGTGCGGCCAGCGGCGTTTTGATTAAATCGGCGGAAGCATTGGAAACAGTACACGAAGTTAACACCATAGTGCTTGATAAAACCGGCACCATAACACAGGGTGAGCCCGGAGTGACGGACGTTTTATACAGCAAAAGCGCCGGTGAAGCGCTGCTTGTTAAAACGGCGGCATCGCTGGAAAAATATTCCGAACACCCGCTGGCGCAGGCGATTGTAAAATATGCGGAACAAAAAAACGTGCAGCTTGCGCCGGTAACAGGTTTTACGCAGCAGGCCGGGCGCGGCATTAAAGGCGTAATGGAAGGCAAGGGCTGTTTTGGCGGCAACCGCAGAATGCTGGAAGAAGCCGGGCTTTATGATGATAACGTAAAAATGCTGGAAGAAAAACTGGCGGCCGAAGGCAAAACACCGCTGTTTTTTGCCCGTGACGGCGTACTGCTCGGCATTATTGCCCTGGCAGACAGGGTAAAGCCGACAAGCCGCGCGGCCATAGAAGAAATGAAGCGCATGGGGCTGGAGGTAGTAATGCTTACCGGCGACAACGCGCGCACGGCGCAGGCCATACAGAAAGAGGTAGGTGCTGACCGCGTGGTGGCAGAAGTTTTGCCGCAGGATAAGGAAACGGAAATACGCCGTTTGCAGCAGCAGGGCAAAAAAGTTGCCATGGTTGGCGACGGCATTAACGACGCACCTGCACTGGCGCGTGCCGATGTGGGCATTGCCATTGGCGCCGGTACGGATATAGCCATTGAATCGGCAGATTTGGTGCTGATGAAAAATGACCTGCTGGATGTTGCCGGTGCGGTTCAGCTTGGGCACGCGGTAATACGCAACATTAAGCAGAACCTGTTCTGGGCGCTGTTTTACAATGCCATCTGTATTCCTGTGGCGGCGGGCGTGTTCTATCCGTGGCTCGGCATTAAGCTCAGCCCCATGCTGGGCGCGCTGGCCATGAGCTTCAGTTCCGTTTTTGTTGTAACCAATGCCCTGCGTTTAAGGTTCTTTAACCCGGTGTATGCGGCAGATACCGGTGCGGATGCGCCCGGCGCTACTGCGCACGAATGCAGGGTTGAGGCAGTAGATATATTAAACACCAACAAAAAAGAAAGGATTGATACCATGAAAAAAGTACTTGATATTGAAGGCATGATGTGCCAGCACTGCGTAGCACACGTAAACAAAGCTTTAAGCGGCATTGAAGGCGTGGAAGCCGTTGAAGTTTCGCTGGAGAACAAAAACGCAGCCGTTACGCTTGCCGCTGACGTTAGCGACGAAGTGCTTGTTAAAGCCGTTGTTGACGCAGGCTACGAAGTAAAAGGCGTTAAAACCTTATAAAAAAACAGCCCTTCGGTGCGGAAGGGCTGCAAAGAAGCAGTGCCGGGCGGTGTGTTCCGGCGCTGTTTTTTTATGCTGTTTTATGGCGGTTTAAGTTATTAAACTTTACTGTTTAAACGTGCTTGCCCATGTTGGTTAAAAATTCAACCGTGGCAGGGTCGTAATGGGAGAAGAACAGGCTCCTGCCGGTATCGAGCGCACGGATTTTTGCCATATCGTCATCGGAAAGTTTAAAATCGAAAATATCAAAGTTCTGTACCATGCGGTCTTTGTGTACGGATTTGGGTATAACAACCACGCCGCACTGAATTAAAAAGCGCAGGGCAACCTGTGCTGCCGATTTATTGTACTTTGCGGCAACTTCGTTTAAAACGACGTTAGTAAAAAAGCCGTTGCGCCCTTCGGCAAACGCTCCCCACGACTGGTGCGTTACGCCGTATTTCTGCATAATGGCGTGGGCGGTTTGCTGCTGCCAGAAAACATGGGTTTCAACCTGGTCTACCATTGGTGCTATTTCGGCAAAGCGGCATAAATCAATCAACCTGTCGGGGTAAAAATTGGCAACGCCGATAGCGCGCAGCTGCCCGTTTTTGTAGGCTTCTTCCATGGCGCGCCAGGTACCGTAATAATCGCTGAACGGCTGATGAATGAGCAGCAAATCAATGTAATCGGTTTTAAGTTTGCGCAGCGATTCGGCAATGGAGGCTTTGGCTTTTTCGTAACCGGCATTGGCAATCCAGATTTTGGTGGTAATAAAAAGTTCTTCGCGCGGCACGCCGGATTTTTCAATCGCATTGCCGACGCCTTCTTCGTTGTGGTAGGCCTGCGCGGTATCAATGGAGCGGTAGCCGCAGCTGATAGCATCCAGCACGCAGCGTTCGGTATCTGCTTTCTGTATCTGGTAAACCCCATAGTCCAGCATGGGCATTTTAATTCCGTTGCTTAAAGTTGCATATTCCATGGTTTTTCCTCCTGTTTTAACGTTTTATAACGCGGGTGCCGCCAAACACATTGCTCATTGTCATATTGTCCAGTGCTTCGTCAATGGCGGCAACTTCTCCGGCGGTCAGCACAATATCTGCGGCGCCGAGGTTTTCGGCAAGGCGGTTTAATTTGCGCGTGCCGGGAATTGGTACAATGTAAGGCTTTTTATTAAGCATCCACGCCAGTAAAATTTGCCCCGGCGCGGCGTTTTTTGCTTTGGCGGTTTCTTCAAGCAGTGCCAGCAGGTTTCCGTTCTGCGCAAAGGCTTCTTTTTTAAACTGCGGCATGGCGCTGCGGTAGTCTTCTTTGGTGTCAAATTTGCTTTCCGCCGTGTATCTGGCGGTTAAAAAGCCGTTAGCCAGCGGGCTGAAAGCCACAAGGCCGATGTTTAATTCTTCCAGCACGCCAAAAAGTGCTTCGTAATTGCGGAACATCATGGAGTAACGGTTTTGAATGGCTGTTACCGGGCAGATTTTATGCGCGCGGCGGATGGTGTCTTCCGTTACTTCGGAAAGCCCCCAGTGGGTGATTTTGCCCTCTTCGATAAGCCTGCTCATTACGCC